>Ga0209225_1004852_pt1 | contig 10390 bp, 11 predicted proteins | sample WasSprMetagenome_FD_184732 | JGI IMG/M metagenome (GOLD analysis project Ga0209225, IMG submission 184732) | Sulfidic aquatic microbial communities from Washburn Spring, Yellowstone National Park, USA - WS (SPAdes) (version 3) | ecosystem: Environmental > Aquatic > Thermal springs > Hot (42-90C)...
AGGCTCTCCTACTCATATCAGACCCAGAAGTCAACAAGATGATCGAGGAGGGTGAAATAAACGCAGTATCAGTAGAGTGGACAGCACTAAAAGAGCAACTAACAGATGGGGTTAAGCCAGAGGGCGTAATCTTCCCAGCACTAGCCCTACTAACAAAAGACACACCACCAGGAGACCCACTAGCATCAATAATAAAAGGTGAAGCAGCCAGAAGAGCCGAAGCCGTCTGGTCTAGGGAGTACACAAACGATCTACCAGATGAAGCCTTCGCAGTCATACTACCAGGAGGCAAGAAGGACGAGCAGAGCAAAACAACACCAAGATCACTAAGAAAGTTCCCACACCACAACAAAGATGTTAAAAGCGGAGAAGAGCATGAGACAGTGGACCTACCACACCTCAGAAACGCATTAGCAAGGCTACCACAATCAAAGATACCTCAGAAGTATAAAGATCAGGCAAAAGAGCACCTAGAGAAACATGCAAAAGCACTCAAAATAGGCGAATACAGAGAAGGAGCAGAACAGCTCCTAGAGGAAACAGTAGAAGAAATACTCATAGACCACGAAGAGAGAATAAGCGAGCTAGAGGAGAGAGTAGAGAAGCTAGAAGCACAAAGAGCCGGAGAAGGAGTAGCACTAATACAAGAAGCGAAAACAGAAGAGAAGATCGTCGATGTAAGAAGACCAGCAGACAGAATACTATACGAGAAGTGGCTGAGGGAGAAAGACTAGGGGATTTAGTGCCTAGGGAAACTTAGAAGATCCTTAGCAACCAGTCTGAGCCACTCTTCCTAAGCCACAGAGGCTGTGTAGGGGGGTGTTTGCTGCTGCCCCTCTGTTGATTTCTCTTCCTCTATTTCTTTTTCTGTTTCTTCTATTGGTTTGGGTGGTGGTGTTGTTGCCAGTGTGTATCCTATCCAGGCTAGGATTCCGAATATGCCCGCTAAGTGGTTAGAGCAAGTTGGGGAACACCTACCCCGGAGTTCTAGTCTTTCTAGAAGATATGGGAATGAGCCTATCTTCCTCGAACCTTATTCCTTACCTCTACCTTCTAGTCAAACTCTATCGTTTTTGCTCATGGTTGAGGTCTAAGCTTGGTAGTAGGTCTGGGAACACTACGCCTCTAACCAAAGATAAATCAAAGATAAATCAACACAACAGGCAAGGAAGTTCTACAAGTATCGCCAGGATTTCTTCTTCACGACAACAATATAATACTATATGAGGAGTTTCTCGAGAGATATATGAATAAGCTCAAGATAAGGGAACGGTGGCCTATATTGAGAACGCTAAGGTTCTCTATTCTCGCTTCAGGGGTCTCACACATTTTGACTGGGGCTTTGAAGAGGAGTTCAGGCCTCGCTTTATCAAGCGCCTAGACTCCGTAAGAAGTAAACTTAGTCATGTCGATATAGTGGAAGCTGGATTAGAGCGCCCCGATAAAACGTCTTTTGGGAACTGGTTGCATGTCCTCAAAAACGAAAGTAAGTATCCTGGACTTGGGTTTTCTGAAGAAACTAGGAGACGCTTTTTGAGTGGATTGGAGAGGGAAAAGGAACTAAGGGACAATGCTGCCCACGCCAACCCAAACCTCTGGAAGAGGTAAGGCAGAGGGACGCTGAGGAAATTGCAAAAGAGATTTTGTCCACAAAAGATGGACTTCTTTGCTTGGCAATATCGCTCTGAAGCGAAGTGAGCAGCTACCTTCCATAACTACATAAATTTCAAGTATGCTTATCTCCCTTATAGCTCTGTTGAACAATTCACTTCTGGCCTTTTCGTATTCCGGGTAAATCCTTTTTACTAATTCCCGGAACTTTTTAGTATGTCTGTTGATGATCAGATGTGCTAGCTCATGGGCAATATTGTATTTTAGAATTGACCGATTGAAAGGAAAGTAGAGAGGATATTGAGCTTGCAGAACATTATCTTAGAGGGATGACGCCGTAACCATAACGAAGACAAAGGCGATAGAGAGGAGGAGATAGAGGAGATAGCTACAATAAAGGCTGTGCAAATGGTCTTACAGCTACAAGGGTATGACGTGGATACTGAGAAGCTTAAGAGCACCATAATAAAGAAGAGAATAGAGCTAGGTAAGGAACCTGGCCTAAATGATATTCTAGAAGAGATAAAGAAGCTAGAACCAAGATTTGAATACATCAAGAACGATGGAAATTCTTCAAGCAACGACCCGAAGAAGATCGTTAGCGAAGCTGAGCTTTAGCGCTACCTTGCTGAAGGGTGGGATGTCCAGACGGTGCTGCCATAGGCAGGATATACATAAGAGGGTTGTTGCGTAATGAGGGGGTTTTCAAAATATTTGAGCCCTACTATTCGATAACGTAGAGGACCTACAACTACCGTATTTCAGCGAGTGCGGAGCCGGAGAGCCTATGAGGTTTCCATAGATGTCTGGAGCAAAGACTTTGTTATTTCGCTTCTTCAGCTTTCTATTCAAAACGCTCTCAACCCATTAGTAGATCGTCTAAAACGTTAGAAAATTATGCGCTTAAGAATTAAGTTTTTATGATGTAACCTTTTTGTCGAAGTAAGCTAAGCGCCTTCTCTTTATCTTTAGCCCATAAAGAAGTAACCTCCCTAAATAGCTCTCCAGGCACGTGTAGCTCTCGCATTAGCTCGACCAATCTACTAAACTCTTTCTGGTTAGCTTCTAATGTTTGTAAACGCCACCTTTTTTCCTTTACAAATATAGGCGTTTCTCTAGGAAGGCTTCTTACCTTATAGGAGTATCTGTTCTTAATAGCCCTTCTGTCAAGACTTTTCCAAGCCTCTTCGATTAACGAGTATAGGCTGTATCTCTCCAATAATTGTCCATGTTCATACTCTGTGATCTTTTGGCTGAACCACGCAACCATATTTGCCACGATACTTCCCTCGTCCATATCTTCATTCCTATAAAGGTGTATTTTGGCTAAGGTTACTAGCCTCATCATATTCACATCTTTGGTAAGCTCTTCCACTAACTCTTCATGTGTTACCCAGTCTCCACCTTTGCTCATAGATAATCTTTGTATAGTTTCAAAGATTATGGGAAAACAGTCCTCCTGCCTCCAAGAAGGCTTACCACTCATAAATAACGGGACCCCCTTTGTCCCAAGATTTGAATTCATAAACCTTAGCTTCTGGAAGCGCTCTACGCAATGCCTCTACGAAATCTCTATCTTGTGTAGTCACGAGAACTTGGTTTTCAGTACTTACGCGAGCTATGGTTTCGGCGAGCAAAATTTTACTTCTATTATCGAGGGATTGGCTGGGGTCATCTAAAACTATTAGATCTAACCCTCCAGCTACGGTTTTTGTCATTGAAAGGAAAATGGTGATCGCTGTGAGGTTAAGCTGTGCTGTACTAAACTTCGGCCTTACGTATGTATGTTGCTGAAGAACTTCTGAATCGGCTCTAAGCCAATACCCCTTACCCTCCTTAATAATATCGAGAGTTTCATAATAAGCATGAATCTTTAGCTTCTTGTAATAATCGTTAAGCAACGGTCTCATCTTTTCTAACCTTTCTTCGAGGAACTTCTCTCTTTTTGCTGAGAGGGTTGACAGAATTCTCTGGAGAGAAGAGCGGAATTCTGATAACCTTCGATAAGACTCTTCTAACTTTTTAATATCCTCTTCAGGAGGCAGCTCGCCCCTTGCTTCCTCAACGTTACGTTTACGGGTCAAAAATGATATTATACGTGAAAGCTTAGTGACTTCCTCATCAAGGCGGTTAGTGTCGGCGAGTTTTTCCAACACCTTTAACTCTCCTTCAATATTGTTAATTTTTCCCTCAACCTCAGCGATTAGCGCTACACCTCTTTTCGTTGCAGGGATTATTTTACATATCTCCTCTTCAATGGACTGCATCTCTTTAATACTTTCTTTGGCTTTATTAACTTCGCGGATCACATCAAACATTTTAGTCCGCTCACTTTCAAGGGAACTTATTATCTGATTAATCCCTGAAATCTCTCTACCCACATACTCAAGCAAGGGTTCTTCTAGACCCTTACCCAGTTTCACCTCTATCTCACTCTTCAGCTTCTTGATGGATGCCCTTATGTTCTCCAATCGCCTCTCTAGAATGCTCAGCTCATTCAAACGATTCTTTAAGGTCCTTAGCTCATCCTCTTTCTCATTTATCTCAGCATTAAGCCGCTCCACTTCCCTAACTTTAAGCTCCTCTAATTTCTTCTTTAATGCTTCGATTCTTTCAGCATAGTCTATGGGACGTTCACATACAGGGCATGAAGGAGGCTTAGCGGTTTCGAGGTATTCTAGACACTCAGCTATTACTCTAACATAACTATCATAGCTTTTACGCTGTTTCTGCTTTTCTTCAAGGATTTCCTCCACATTCTTTATCAACTCTTTCAGCTTATCCTCTTTACCAAAATCTCTCTCTAAACTTGATTTCGTAGATTCAATATCTGAGAAACTTTTAATGAGAGTTTCCAATTCGGCTTTCTTGCTTGCTAAAAAGTGACCGAATTCGCTGTAATTTCTGATCTTAGACTCAACGTCCTTGATCTGATACTCGAGATCGGCTCTCCTTTTGTCTAGCTCATTCAAGTCTGTAGTTTTAAGTTCCAATTTTTCTACCTCTGAAAGCACCCTCTTATATCTAGATGCTAAACTGTTTAGATAAGCCTGTAATTTATTCAACTCTAATAATTTGTTCTCCCTTAATTGACGAATCTTTCGTAATTCCTGTTTTACATGGTCTTCCACCTCCCAAGGATACTTAATTATTTCCCCCGGTGATCTTGATTTTAGCTCTATTCTTGCACCTAGTGTGCTTGAAACTGATATTAAACCATCTTGTATTCGCTTTACGGTATCCAAGAGACAGCGGTCATCCACAGCCCGAGTCTTGAGTTCTCGACACAGAATCCTCTCTTCCTCTTCTAACTCCTTTGCTAGCTTGATGACGCGACTCCTTTTCTCGCTAACTCTTTCCCAACTTTCTCCTACCTTTTTAAACTTCTCCTCAACCTTGCCCATTACAGAGTTTAACGCATTTAAGAGGCTATCTAAATGTTCAAGCCCAAGCAGCCTGCTTAACACATATCCTCTCTCCTCAGGCTTCGAGTTTATGAAGTCACGCAAAAGCTCTTGCCTCAAATATCGTGCGACATGGTACTCATCTAGCGATAAGCCAAGTTCTCTCCACAACTCCTCTTCGCTTAGTGATTGACTTAAGCGGTTTATTTCGGTCGAAGGTTTAAAGATAGTTTTTGCCTTCCTCTTAGTCTTCCTAATTATGTTGATGATGTTTCCTTCTCCATCTTTCAGTATTACTTTGATATAAACGTTACCTGTAGGGTGATTGGAATTGGCTATCGCGTCTTCCCTCTTGAATTCAGGGCCTTGAAGATCGGGTAACTCACCGAACAAGCCAAACTCGATGGCTTGGCATAAAGAAGTCTTCCCACTACCATTAGGGCCAAAGATTATCGTAAGATGATCGCTCAGAACAAATTTTTGTTTTTGATTAAAGCCTCTAAAACCTTCTATCGTAACTTCCTTAACTTTACTCAACTCCTAATTCACCGGCTATTTCGTCTATTCTCTTTAACAACTCATCCTTAACCCGCTCACAACCCTCTTGGAGACTCTTACTTTCACTCATAATACTAAGGATTTCCAGTAGTAGTTTTCGTTGTTCTTCGTTTTCAAGCTCACCTATGCATATTTGATAGAGCGTGGCATAGGGCTCCTTCATAACTTTCTCCCCCAACATTTGTTACCAGCGATTTCATCTATTTCTTGCGCCAACTGCCTATTATGCGTTACGAAGAGAATAGCGTATAGAATATTACCAACAGGTCCTTGAACTACACGTAGTCGTACCACATAACATCCGTAACTTCGTATAGTTTCTTCGCTACACTTTATCAGTTCAACACTTATATTATCGTTGGTCGAAGGAGATATTTCCCAGCAATTTTTTGGAAGCGCCCTATGATACCCTCTTACATAATACCTTCCGCTGTATTTACCCCAACTACGTTGAGTCAAAGGTGGCGGGTAAGTTAGTATGAGATCACAATTACTTCTCCTTAACCAATATTCATACAAACTCCAACTAACATCACTCGGCCCGTCTGGGTCTATGCAGACAAGACAAGGTAATTCATCAAATCCTTCTAGAAACTCGCGGCAATAGGTAGCTATAACTTCGATTCTACAAGAATCTTCGTTAAACACCGCGCAGAAACCTTGATTTATATGCTGAGATAGACGGAGTCGCAAAACCCGACTCCTTTCAGGTACTTTCTCGACGAATGTAAGCTTCGCGAAAGGTGGATGAGTATCCAAAGCAATCATAGGAGAACCCTCTACCACCAATCCAGTTTCTTCAACTTTACTAAGACCTGGTCCAGCTGTAAGATCTATGTAATAAACGGAGGAAGATGCCGACTTCATCTTCTCAACCCATATAGGGAAAACTGTTCTATACACTTCGTACTTTTTTAATGTATGTTCACCTATAGGAAGGTATTCTAGCATAATTCACCACCCGCAGTTATATCCGAGAGCGAGCAGAAATGCCTCTTTTAAACGTAACGACTTTTCAAATAAAGTAGAGATAATACACAAATCTTCTAAATTACGCAATTACATTTACACACCTCCCAACCTGGTGTATAATTGGAGCTAGGAGGCTTTCCTGGGTCAAGTCCTACCTGAAACCATATATCCCTTGTTTCCTTACAAAGGGCGATCTTTGACTTGCCGTAACCTTGTTTCAAAAGTTTATCGATTACGAATGTGTAAATTTCACCCCGTATCATACGGGGTAATTTCTTACCCCACGCCGATGTTTCACATAAGTATTTTTTCCAAGAGCTATCTTTCGAGTGTTTCAGAGTTGATTTTAATCCTCTAGGTGTTCCGAGCGTTATTCTCTCTGGATACACTTTTGAAAGGATCTGATCAATCAAGCTTCCATACTCGTCTTTCCAATTTTCTATTGGAAAGATCGGGTCTATCCTTATCCTAACTTCATAACCAGCATAAGATGCTTTTTCCGCCGCTTCGATTCTTTTCTCTGGTGGGGGGGTGTGGTGTTCCCATTGTTTCCACACTTTTCGTGCGTTGATACTAAAGCTGATAATTGTGTATTTCCTTTCTTTTTCAATTATGGGTTCGACTACGTTAGACTTAGTTAGTAATAATAGCTTATGCTTTTTCCTTTCCTCAAACGAGTCGGCTATCTGTATTATTCGAGGAGGATTACATCTAAGTTCTTTTCTAGGGTCGTGAAACTCTACTAAGGAGTCGGCTAATTCACCAGCATTAAACAGCGTTGGCTTTAAGAAGTCTGGATTCTTATAGTCATTAAATGCTTGATCGAGTGCTTCAAATACATATTTTAAGCCTACGTACCTTGGTTGGGTCCTCCCTCTGAAGGTGCCTTTAAGATAACAGTAGGCACAGTCAAATGAACATCCGTAAGCCCAGTTGAGTTCATAAAAATGGGGGCAAACTATTAATGGAGAGGTCTTCGTAAACTTGCGTATTATACCTTGACAATATGTTCTGATGATCCTCTCTTCAAGCAATTTAAGTCCTCCCTTTACTCTTCCATTTCCTCAACTTTATGCCCATCGGGAGGCTCATAATGGATTAAACGATATTTTAGCTCCTTACGGCATTCGGGGCATTCCACCGCGACCGTTACACCTGTGTCTACTTCTTTCACCATTTTCCTCTCTATTTCGTGAGGGATAGGGACTGGTTCTTCAAGAACTTTCTTTATTCGCTTGAAGGCTTCTTCACGTATGGTGAAAGGCTCTGCCTTAAGCTTTTCAATAGTGTTTGTCAGAAGGTCTTTTAATTCTTCTTCAACTGGTTTAGGTTTAACCTCTACAGGCGGCGTAACTTCTGCTTTCTCAGACTCTTTGGGTAAGGGAGCGGGTAACTTTTCTTCAACTCGGGCTGGTTTTAGCGCTGCCTCGGCTTTTCGCGTTCTGCGTGCTTCCCAAGCCATCTCTAAAGCTTTTCTGCGTTTCTCTTTTACTTGTTCTTCTTTCTTTTCGACTATTTTCTCGATTTCCTTTCTAGTTCGCTGTGGAAGCTCAGATAGCTTAATCTCTATTGTTTTAATTCCTTTGGCTTTCTTCGCTAATTCCTCTAAATCAGCTTCAGAATTTTCATCATAAAGCCTTATGAAGTCAGAGATCACCGCTTGCGTTGATGGTATTTCATACTTTACGATAGCATCGGCGAGCTTATCTTGTGTTGCTTGGTCGTACTTAAGTAGATATGTGACGTGTCCTTCTTCAATTTTCTTAAGAGACAATAATTCCCTTACATGGGGAGATAACTTCCTCGCTTGGCTGACCCACGATAATACAGTCTTATAGGGCTTGTTTATGGCTTTCGCAACGCTTGCAATCGTTGGATACCTATCTGAGTAAACCTTCATCAATGCGCAAACCGCGTCACCCTTCTCAGCATCTGTCAAGTCATCTCTATGAATGTTCTCTATTAAGCGTAGTGTATCAGCTTCTCTGTCGTCTAAATCCCTTATGATAGCTGGTATCTCATCTAATCCCGCCATTATGGCGGCTCTAAGCCTCCTCTCACCGACAACTAGTTCAAACTTGTCCCCTTTAGGCCTAACTATTATAGGCTGAAGCACACCATAGCTACGTATATTTTCAGCAAGCTCTTCTAATCCTCTCATTTCATAACGTGGATTCCGCCCCGAATACGTTAACAGGTTTACTGGTATCTTAGCTAACCTCTCACTCATCATTTTAACATGAATATTGCCCACTTTTATATCTTTCCAATTAAAGAGAGATGATGTTACGTTGAGATTTGAAATCCTTAAATACCTTTATCCTTACTTCCTTCTTGACCGTAGATGAGTGAAGGAGTAGAGAGGATCATAAAGACTAGCATCAACATTCCTGCTAAGCTTTGGCGTGACGTTAAAGTGTACGCGGCGAAGGAGGGCTTGAAGCTTACTGAGGTTGTTCAAGCAGCATTAAAGCGATATTTAGAGCTGAGTGAAGAGGAAGCTAAAGCTGAAAAGCAGAAAAGTGGCGCTGTATAGGAGGTCGGAGGCAAATTGACAGCTAAGGAGCCTCTCTGGCTTATTATAGGCGTGTTGATAGGTCTTCTTCTACTCCCACTATTAGCCGTTAGTGTAGTAGCGCTTGGGTATTTACATTAGTGGCTTTGCCGTTTACCCTCCCCCTGGCTTGTTGCTCATAGTTATAGGCGTTATTCTGATACCCCTCGGGATCGTAGCTGTGTTAACCTAAATGTGTATCCTAGTCTGCTTTCTTCAGAACGCCCTTTAAAGCACCCGCAGCCCCCTCACGGCTACCTTTTACTTGCGTGTTTGCGGTCTTGATATCATCTAGGGGACGATCACCCATATGTTGTGTTTATCTACCCTCTTTCCATTCGCCACTATAATATTGGGTCGAAACGTCCTCATCTGGTACTTTCTCCCTCCTTTAGGTGAAGGAAGATATTTGGAATTGGCTTAGAGCTACACAAAGAACCTAACGTTAAGGGTATTTCTCATTATTTGTAGATTGCTCTTCTGTGACTGGTATCGAGAAACACGACCAGCTTGCTTCTTTCATCGATCAAGTAGATGATCCTATATTCTCCTATCCTCCACCTCCAAAACACCTCGAGTTCGCCTCTTAGTCTGATGCCCGCGTAGGGTTTGGCGACTACCTCATCCACAGCTTTTAAGACCCTTGCCTTAACGTCTTCAGGGAGCTTCTTAAGCTCATTTAAGAAGTTCTTGGTTAGGGCTGCTTTGCAGCCTATTTCGCTCATCTGATAAGCTTCTCAGCCTCCGAGCTGTTTTCAGCTACAACGTATTCGCCTCTCCTATACTCTTCTTCAGCCCTCTTTATCCTACGCACACCCTCCTCATCCATAAGCTCTTCCAATGTAGCAAGTACTTCCCCGATCCTAACGAACCCTTCGTGAAGCTCCTTCAAGAGCTCTTTAGGGATGGTAACCGAATCGCCCAAATTCACTTAATTAAGAGACTGTAAAAGTAGGCTACGTTCTTTGGTCTAGTGGCTTCGAGCCTACCGCTCACCGGATCTACCTTTAAGCCGAGATCCTCAAGCGTCCTAACGCCGATAACGCTCTTAGCGCCCTCGAAGCAGGCGGCAAGCGTGGCAGCAGACCTATCGCCTATGCTCACGATCACAGCATAAACACCAGCTTTAACAACCCGCCCATCACCAAGCTCCAGATCCACACTGTGAGGTATAGGCCAAGCACCAACCCTCTCAACAACATCCCTACCCAACATCGTATAGCTCGCACCAGTATCCACAATAACCCCCTTCAATAGGGCTTCTCCAACAGCACCCCTCACCACGACATCA
>Ga0209225_1004854_pt1 | contig 10388 bp, 13 predicted proteins | sample WasSprMetagenome_FD_184732 | JGI IMG/M metagenome (GOLD analysis project Ga0209225, IMG submission 184732) | Sulfidic aquatic microbial communities from Washburn Spring, Yellowstone National Park, USA - WS (SPAdes) (version 3) | ecosystem: Environmental > Aquatic > Thermal springs > Hot (42-90C)...
CAGGGTCTATCGCTCAAGGTAACCCTCGAGTGGAAATACCTGCCGCCAGCCAAGACAGGCATACAGCCACAGCCACCGTCAAGCATCGTGGGAGTAGCAGTAATAGGCGACAAGGTCTACAACGGCACGCTCATAGATGCCAACGCCACCTCTAAGACGTTCTTCGTAGCCATAGCAAACGACACGTGGTCTCTCTACGCACAGGGCGTGACAAGCGTCACGGCTTCAGCTTACTGGATCTCGAGCATGATGACGCCCGAGGGACCAGTAGCCATGCAGGACCAGGCAAGCCTGGGCCTCGTATACCTCATGCCTCACTTAGATGGCATCAATGAAGGCCAATCCCTGACGGCAACCATAAGCGTCCTCGACATAAAGACGAACCAGCCGTACAGTGCAAACATCTATATAGAGCTGAGGGACAACCGCACCTACTCTGTTGTTGCGACATACGGCCCCTACTATGTGCCCGGACAAGCGACAATAACCATAGATATGCCAAACACCAAGCAATACGTCATGGCAATCTATGCCCTACCCGTCCCACAGAAAGACAAGCTTGTAGTCCCGATTCCGGCTGTTTATCCGCCTAGAGTGTAGCGCCGTAGCCTAAAAAATAAATAATTGTTTTTTCTATGTTTATTGATGATTCGGGAAATAATTTTGATACTGGCAATAGTTGTAGCCGTAGGCATAGCGTTTTACGCCGTGACCCGCTTGCTCTCCGCACAGCAGACACAGCGGTTTGAGGAAGCTTATACGATTAAGAGAGGGCTCTTGGCTGGCAGGCTCAGTGGGGTCGTAGCCAGCGTCATGTCTAGACCCATGATGATCAACATGACGATTGACGACGTCAAGTATCAGTTGAGGGCCACAAGGGTCTATGTTGTCTTTAGGGCTACAGGCCCGGTCTACGAAGAGCCTACCCTTGAACAATGGCATATTTGGAGTAACGGTAGTCATGCGGGCGTGGCAAGCTATTTGAAGCTGGAGGACAATGGCTATACAATTAACATATACTATTTCAATGCCTCTAGTTACAGCGGGGCAAGCCTCTGCACCTATAGCGCTGGGCAGGCAACGTACTCATTCTACGCCAGGAGCTCGGGCTCCATCGAGTCGTATAGCTTTAGGGGTCCCAGACAGATAAAAATCTACGAAGTAAAGGTGATGCCGTGCCGGCAATAGACGAGGCCTTAATCGTTTTGTCTGAGATAGTCATGCTTGCAGGATTCGCTGTGCTAGCGGGCAGGATCTGGCTTGGCAAAGGCGAGACCTACCAGACCATGGTAGCTAAAGCCATCAACGCTACTGCATGCTACGCTGAGACAATGATAGTCTTGCCACAGCCAGTAAACGTCACAAGGCTATACGTGAGCTATAAAGGCGAAAGGGCGGGCATAGCCACGCTTGTGCGCGTCGAGGGCAATGCCTACCGCTGGCTCCTCATATACAACACTACTACAGCAAAGGTTGCGAGGGGAGGGTGATGAGGCACCTCGAAGCCCTGGCGATAGCACTCGTATACGCGGTAACAGTCTCCCTGATATATGGTCTAGCCGTCAGGCAGTTTACGCCCGTGCACCAGGTCAGCACCGAGAGAGCCATGGCATACGCCCTGCTTAAGTGTCAGACCACCCCGTGTCTCCTAGACACCTTAAACAAGACAGCGGGCATCAGCGCACTCTACGTGAACGGGACCCCTATCGCTTCTGGCGACGCGTGGGTATGCTACTCAGCCATAGTCTATGACACTTTCAACAAGACAGTCACCAAGGTGAGGGCCTGTGCGAAACCGTAGTGGACAGTTTGCGTTGCTGGGCGTCATAGTGCTCGCCGTAACCATACTCGCCCTCGTGGCGCTAAGGCCCACAGAGCCGGCGTTCGCGTACGAGCGCGGGCCCATGCAGTCCGCGCAGCTGTTCCACCTTGCAAGGTACTGCCTGGCTGTTAGCTGTAGTAACGCAACGCTGGCAAGCCTCGTCTCAAGCCTGCAGGCCTACAACTCCACGGAGCCCCTCCTCATGTTCCCCGTGGTTCAGGCATACTATAGGTCTTCCACGTCTACGAATAGGGTCGAGAACTACACCTTCTTCACTATCCAGACCCTCAAAGGCTACGAGACCGTCGCCCTGGGGGTCTCCGCGCAGTCGGGCAGTGTCCTCAACGTCTTCGCCAAGAGCTACCGCGGAATCTCCTACGTGCTAAAGAACACCACGCTCACCTACTGCCACGTCTACTCGAGCCCATTTTTCCCCATCCCAGTGAGCGCACCCCCATGCCCCCTCTCGCAACCAATAGCCGGGCTGGTCTACTGCCCCAAAATAAATGACCCAAGCGGAGTGGCGGAAATCAAACAAATCGGTCAATGCACATGGGCCGTAGCAGTTCCTGGAAACTATACTCTCCGAGACGAGTTCGGCATTCCAGTCAAGGTAGTGGTGAAGGCGTAGTGGAGAGGGTGCTAACTTACCTGACAATCGTGGCAACGGTCTCCATGGTTCTGGCGTTGTTCTTTTCAACGAGGCCATACAGCCTGGCTAGGGAGACCTGCGGTGACGTTAGGGCGTTCGCGAGGGACGTCCAAGTAGCATTCGTGACGCGGGCCACGCTGAGGGGAACCTACTATTTCCCCTACCGCGTATTGGTGAACGCTAGCGGCGTCTATTGCCAGGAGTGCCTCGTCAATGTAAACGTGCCGACGCTTAACGACACCGTCCTTTACGGCAGGCAGAGGCTCGTAGTAAACGCTTCCACGGGCAACATAGTCTTGCAGAGGGGCGGCTAGCGTAACCTGGCCATTCTCCCTTTTTCCGGCTTAAATAGAAAATGAAACATTTTATCGATGATGCGGGACAAAGGCAAAATAGAGAAGGAGGCGTTCTACGAGACCTACAGCCTCATGTACTTCACCAAGGCATATCTCAGGGACGTAGACAGCATCATAAGCGTCCCAAGCGAGTATAAGCCAGTCCTCCTCAGAGCGCTCATGGGCTTCTGGGTAGAAGTCATGCGCGCCTTGGGCGAAGACGAGGACGAGGAACACGCCCTCTATAACGCGATGAAGACAGTCTTCACACGGGGCTTCATAGAGAGTCACCTAAAAGAAATAGCAATACTGGACTTGCACAGGGACATCCTAGGATACATAAAGAGCAGAATCCACAGGGCGACACACCCAGGCTAAAAAATTTCAACACATTCCTCCCAAACACAAAGAAAAATGTAAAAAAGAAACCTTTTTTAGCCAGGTCAAAAAAATAATTACCAGATGAACCCCCGGACCAAGATGGCGATGAGCCCGTACAGTAGATCCGCGGGGGGACGGGGGAGGACACGGGAAGAGCCCAGCCTACCCTTGCACGCACTGCCAGCCAGCGCGCAGAAAACAGCCGTAATGTTCGTTAAGACGCACAGCCGTCCAGCGAGCCGCCGTGGGCCGGCCAGCTTGGGATGAGCGGAGCGGCGGCGCCCGCAGAACAATGCAGTGGGCGCCGACGTGATGAGGGGATTCCAAGCCGAGGCTGGCCCTGGGCTGGCTGATGACTTATACCTGAGGGGTGTATATAAGCCTTGCCCCTCGCTGAGCACGGCGCCCAAAAATATAAACCTAACGCTCCTTGGCGTGCACTACTCAGAGAAATGAGTAAGAATCGCGGTGTTGTTCAGCCTACCTTTACCTTCTCTTGCTCACAGCCACCAGTCCAAAGACCGGATCTTCGCATGCCTTACAAGTGTCACGAGGGGCTCCCTCCCCCATGGGCCACCCCGTCCTGGGCCCCGCAACCACGTTGGTGCGAGGGGGTCCAGGATGGGACCTGGACCCATTAGCGGGGATAGGGAGCCCCCGCTTCGAAAATTGCCTTCAGCGCTAGGCGCCCCTGGACCCGGGGGTTGCCTCATGGATGCTCCCACGGGCATCAATATTATGGAGGTTGGGGTAACATTTGACAATGATTTGCTACGAGAATTCGAGGAACTGCTTGAACGACACTTTGAAGAGTACCCAGAGCTAGCCACGAGCCTCTGGAGGGACATAGAGGAGTACTTTACGAGGAAAATCATAGAACTTGAACGACGAAAAGAAAGACTCAAGAAACTACGCGAAAAGATTAGAGCTATAAGAGAGTTATACGAGGCGACCCCGAAACCCCCTGGCCAAGCCAGACCCCGTCCACGTCTCAAGGGGGCTCCCTGTCTCCGCTTAGAGAGGCCTGGGGGCGGGAGTGTTCGGTAAAGGTCTAAAAGGCTTACTTGAACAATGGATTCAAGGACGAGGTTGCCCCCATCTGGCCATCATCGGCCGGACGGGGGCCGGAAAGACTACATTGGCGAAAAAGGTTACTTTGTTCTTGATTTCCAAGGGAGCACCGAGCGTGCCTGTGCAAGTTCTAGATTTCGATCAAGAATACATGGATTTGCCCCTGGAGACAGTTACACAACCATTCAAAATACCCTCAGAAGAAATAAACCTTTCTTGGCTTCTATCTCAGATAAATCGACCGGAGCTCGGAGGCTATGGGATTTCTGGCGTGTTTTACCTGCTTGAAGAAGATAATAATCTTGACAATATTATTATGAGAGTGAAACATGACTTGACACTGCCACAAACTGTTAAATTTGCAGTGCTGTGGAGACTGCAAGTTATAAGGAAGTATTTCACCATTAGTAGTGATATTTCTGATCCTGAATATGCAAACGTGCGGTTTGATTTGTCGAGTGTTCTAGATTTACGAGAAAGACAACTTGTTCAGCAAATATTGGCTTCGATACTAATGTTTCAGCCAGGATACCTTGTCATTGAAGAAGGACTAATCGGTAATTGGCTCGATGACATACTGGCTTTAGCACGAAGACGTAAAAGAAAAATCGTTTTTGTTGGTCAAAGACTCCCAGAGCAAATTCAGAACTTCGAGGTGGTGTTATTCACGCCTTACATCACCAACCTGAGAACGTTCCCCCTCCCCTTACCCGTCAGCCCTAGTACAGACAAAGGGGCCTGGTGGGTGGGGGGCTTGGGGGTTCACCGCCTAAAGCACCTGTGGTGATTTTCTTGAAGCGCGTGCGCTTAACTTTAATTGTACCCGTGATCAAAGAGGGACTACGATTTTTCGTGCCAGGCAAATATTCCTTTGTTCCGTCGGCAGAAATATTGGATCTAGACTTTGTAGCCTTTCAGTTAAGTCTAGCACTCTCTAGAGCAAGGATTGAGACAAGAGCCCTTGGGCTGATGTCGACCAGAGTTAGTGAGCTCAGCGTGGCCTATGTATTTGAGCGTGCGCTAGGTTTAAGCGGGGAAATACCTATACATTTCTATCTTTTCTCAGAAAACCTCGACACATGCATAGAGATTGAAACTTCATACAGACTGCTACCAATACGCGAGTTTTCTGGATTAAAATGTCGAGCCTTAGGCTACCACTACGAACTTGGCCCAATTCATATTTGCGACGATGTTAGTCATTTTTTCAAAGCGCGCGCGCTAAATTCTAGAGTTCTTTGAGCGGGTGGGGTTAAAACCCCGCGCGCGCCTACAAGAACTCAACAATATTCTTCAACAGCGACAACAAAACTCCAGCTAAGCACCAAAGCAATCTTTTTCTCCCCAACCTCCTCTCTTTTTTCTCCCGTATCCATCCCCACCCTCATAGGGTGGCGCCCCCAGGAGAGGGGGTGGTGCGAGGCCCCGCGGGCATGGCTGTGCCTTGCCTGCGTGATGGGCCGGTGAGGGTCGCGGTGTGCCTGGGGCTGTGCCCCGGGGGCCGCGGCTAGGGGGAGGGAGGGGGTTGGGGAGGGGCTGGGCTCTTCCCGCCTCGGACCCGCTAGCTTTTTATTTTCGTGGTGCGTGGTAATTATTATGGTTGCCTGGTTTGGTGTTAGTATTAGTAGTAGCGACGTGCTTGTAGACGCGTTGATACATGCGCGTGTGAAGAGGTTTGCCGTTGTGAATTTTGGGAGGGGGCTGTTGGTCGGCGTGGATAGTTCTAGCGCGGACGAGTTTGGCGAGCGTGTTGTTGAGCGTGGCGGTAGGGCTCGGGCGCTCGGGGCTGTGGACTTGCCGCCTGCTGTCCCTCTTAGGTTACACGAGTATCCCGTGAGCTACGCGTTGCGGAGTGGTGGTGTACTGGCGAAGAGGGTTGGAGCTGGGAGGTTCCTTGCTGGCGTGTATAGGTATTGGAATAATAGGCCTCCACGGGAGCTTGAGGAATATGTTTTCAGCGCGGCGCGTTACAATGCTGTCTTTAAGGCTTTTGTTTTCGGGTTTAGCGAGCGCGGGAGCAAGAAGCTCAGCGGGAAGATTCTCAGGCTGAAGCCTCCCCTCCTCGTGGGCCTGGCGTGGAGCCTTAGCAGTGTAGCGTTGACACCAAAAGACATGGTGAACTTGACGAGTAGGCTTGTCGAGGGCGGGATGTTTCAGGCTAGGCCCCGGTTTGCGGAGCTTGTAGAGGATGCACTGGGTTTCAGCGTGCCTGTAGCCGACGACCTAAGCCTCGAGGTCAGGGGCGGGCTTAGGCAGGACGCAAACATGCTCGTCGTTGGGGCTCCTGGGACGGGGAAAAGTCTCTTTGTTGACTGGGTTTTGGAGAGGCTTTCGGGGAGAGGCGTTAATGTTGTTGTTCTTGACCCTACCGGGGAGCACGCGTACCGGCTTTCGTTTGCGGGATGGAGGGTTCTGGTGGCAGGCAAGGACATAATGCTCAACCCCGTAGCGCTCCCGAACGCTTACGACGTTATAAGTGGGACACTTAGCGAGCTCTGGCGCGAGGAGACACTCACACCGATACAGAGCAGTATACTCCAGCGCGCGCTAGAAGGTGCATCTACGTTGCTGGAAGTCGTGTCTAACGTGGAGCGGATTTGGAAGAGTAGTAGCAGGGAGGACGAGCTCACTGCCAGCTCTGCGTTGCTGAGAAGGCTTAGGCCAATAATAAGCCCGGCTTTGCTGGGCTCGTCGCCTGTCCCAGAGGGGCGCGTGGTGATAGACCTGGGCTGGATAGACACGGAGGAGGCTAAGCGCGCGTTTGTGCTCACTCTTCTCTATAGTATTTATGTGCTGGCAACGAGGGGCGAGTGGAGCGGGATAATCGTAGTTGACGAGGCTGACAGGTTTTCCAGCAACGTGATGGACCGCATCGCCGACGAGCTGAGGAAGTACAATGTATCGCTGTGGGCTGTGGGGCACAGTGTAGCAAGGATTCCACCTAGGCTTAGGGACGCGAGGTGGACATTCATCTTTGGCACCAAGGATCCGGACAACTTGGCTTACGCTGGCAGGCTTCTCCCCGAGGAAATCGTGGAGAAGATACCCTACCTCGGCTTTGGCCAGGCTGTCTTTTTCGAGCGTGGCAGGCAGCCGCAGGTTGCTTCTGTGTATCTTTCGGGGAGGAAGGGCTATTATGTTAGGGATCTCGGCCCAACGCTTTACGAGGTTGCGAGGAAATACAATTTAAGCGAGCTGGAGCTCGCGCGCCAGTACGTCGTAAACATGGATATCGGGGACAGTATCGTGCGGTTCGTAGAGAAAAGTGCAAAGGTCGAGGACGTGAAACTCGTGCGTTCGAGGGGGCTCGAGGCACGCGTGATACACGCGTTAGCCGAGCTGTATGGTGGCAGGCGTGAAGGAGGAAGTGGCTAGGCAGGCGCGGGTAATAGTTGTTTCTAGCCTTGACGGCGTGCCGCTTAGGTGCCTTGCTGAAACACTGCGGGAATGCGAGCTGGCCAGTGTTGTTGGGGCTGTTCTTTTTGGTGGCCTTAGGCCAGTTGAGGACGTATTGTTGCAGAGGGTAAGGCGGGTTGAGGCAGAGTTCCTCGGCTGCTATCTTGTTGTCTCGAGGCTTAACGGTGCTCTGCTGTGTGTTGTTGCTGGGAAGGAGGTTTCGAGGGGGAGGCTACACATATATGTCAGAGTCCTGAAGGAGGAAGTCTTGCGTGGGCTCAGCCGAAAAGAATATAAGGATGCAAAATAATTATTTTTACTGATGAAGCGGCTATTATTAATACTTGTCATGGTAACCTTACTGCACAGTGCCACTGTGTACGCCCAGCTCCCAACGCCAAATGTAGAGAAGATAAAGAGTGACATTATTTCGTGGGCCCAGATTGCTACCCTGGTTTTCCTAGTTATAGTAATTGTGATTGCAATTGCAAAAGTGGGCTACGGAGGAGTATTGCTGGTGCTCGGTATTGGTCCCTACGGTGGGACCAAAGGCTGGGGCGAGATACTCGAAGGGCTCAAGGGACTATTTATTGTTGCTCTTATTCTTCTCCTAGTGGTATGGATCCCAAGCCTGCTCTTCGGCTGGGGGCTGGTTTCACAGCCAATCTATAACATTCTCAGCGACACAATAAACAAAATCCTAAACTTCAAGCCCTAGCACGGCTGTAAAACATTTTTTTCTTGTAGATTCTTGCGTAGCCAGCGCGCATTGCTAACAAAAATTTAGTTTTTATGGCTGGTTGCTGGCTGGAAAAATTATTTATTCATGAAAAATAATTATTTTCCATATGATCGAGTGGTTCACTGTAAACTGGCAATGGTACGGCATAGCGTTCGCCACCATAGTTATAGAGGTAGCGTACGCGTTATATCTCATGAACCTGCCTAGCCCCGAGAAGCGTAGTCAGGGCTATTCCCTTCTATTTGAAAGCATTGAGAGTTTAGGCTACGGGATCTTGTTGCTTGGAGCTATAGCCGGGATCGAAGCCGCTGCACTTGTGAACATCAATATTCTTCCGCCTGGGACTGCAGAGGTCTACTGGGACCTTATTGTGCGTAAGCTTGTGAATTATCTTCTGAGTATTGCTTTACTTGAGCGTGATCTCACATTGACTGTCATATTTAGCCCTCTTGCTGGCACCGTGTCTAGTGCGGCTATGCTTGGACGGTTCATGGCGCAGTTTCTCCTGTATTTCAGCGCTGCAATGCTATTTTTGACGAAGTTCGTCAAGAACTATGGTTCCCTCCTCGTAAGCATAGGAATCGCAATGACTAGTGTAAAGCGGCTCAGGAGTATCGGCCCCTACCTGGTCTTCAGCGTCCTAGCTATTAGCGCGATAAGTGGCGGGACCGTGCACTATGTGTTGGATTCTGTGTACCAGCTGAAGTTCAACTATACAAGCGGGATTATCGATGTCTTCAGCGAGGCGTTTAAACAGGCGTTTACTAACAGGCTCATGGATCTCGTAAACGATGGGAAGCTATTGTCAGAAGTTGCGACCGTCGTAGCCGTGGCGAGCGCCATAGTTATTGCTATCGCCGCCGCGGCGAGCCGGGCGGCAGGGGGCTTTGCAGACACTTTTGTGTCGAGGGTTCGGGGTCTATAATGCTCGAGGAGGCCGTAATAATAGCTTATGGACTTTTCTTCCTTGAGGCTCTCTATTCTTACTACCTGTACCTGAGAAAAAAGACGAAGGAGGCCCAGGAAAGGTTTTACACCTCGCTGGGCGTCCTCATGATAGCTTTACCACTCATGTTTATAGACATCTCAGACTACGCGGCGAAGAACTTCAACGTCCAATACACGCTCTTCAGCCCCGCGCTTACACTAGACTTCGGCATTAAGGCGCAGCAGGCCGCGAACAGGACGATGCCTATAGCCCTCCAGATAAGTAGCTACGCCGCCCTTGGACAGATAATTGCACAGGGCATAGCGTGGGCGGCCGCGATTTTCACTGGTGGGGCCTCGCTACTTATAGGCTATGGCGCTAGCGCAGGCATCGGCCTAATTAAGGGCGTTGCGGACGCTACGCTACGCATATCGGAGGCACTCTACGTGGTCGGAAAGTTCTACGAGTTCATAGGCAAGCTGGGGCTCTATGCCAGGGGACTTGTGCCTCTTGGCCTTGCGCTCCTTGCCTCTAAAAAGACAAGGCCTCTCGGAGGCGCAATATTAGCCATAGGCCTCGGCATCGGCTACATCATGCCGTTTGCGCTAAATAACGTGGCCTACGAGGTGAAAGGAGTAACAGTAGAGCCGCCTCCAACAGGTGTTCCTAGCGTAACGTGTATACATATCGTTACTGGGGCGCCACTCCCCAACGGCACATACGTATACGCGGGCTTCCCCGCCGTGGTCGAATACCAAGATCTCGACAGGGCCAACCGTACAGTGGTTCGGCCTGTTGGTTGCTATCCCGAGTTAACGGGGCGCTACAGGGTCACAAGAATATTTATTGGGGCAGAGCCCATAAGTTACAACGGGAGCTTCACCGTCAAGCCGCTCCCGCCCAATGCATCTTCGCCATTCAACACTTACGACGACATGTTCCTCCAGAAGCTACGCTACCCAGACCTGGCGAGGCTTGCCGACCTAGCCGGCAACAATTTTACATTTACAGTTATACAGGGGCCCCTTCCCAGCGGGGAAAAGTGGTTTGTTGCTTTCTGG
>Ga0209225_1004855_pt1 | contig 10387 bp, 12 predicted proteins | sample WasSprMetagenome_FD_184732 | JGI IMG/M metagenome (GOLD analysis project Ga0209225, IMG submission 184732) | Sulfidic aquatic microbial communities from Washburn Spring, Yellowstone National Park, USA - WS (SPAdes) (version 3) | ecosystem: Environmental > Aquatic > Thermal springs > Hot (42-90C)...
TGATAATATGAAGTTAGAGAATATAGTAGAGCTTTTAAAGGAGTTTAGGTTTAAGTTTGTTAGTATAAATCCACTTACCTTTGAGCTTGAAGATTTAAATCCTCAGAGCAATGTTAATATATCTGGTAAGATTGTAATAGATGTTTCTAACAAGAAAATACTCTTTGACTTTCATAGTGATATAAAATGGTAGATGTATCTGTTAAGCCAGCTAAAGGTAAATGTTCTATATGTGGTAGGGAAGATGTAGGAGTTGTTTTAGAGTTTAGTTTACCAGTTAAGTTACCGTTTGCTCTACCAATACCTACAAGTACTTTTATCTGTATTATTTGTCTAGCTAGAAAGCTAGATAAGTTATTTAAGGTATTAGCAGAAGATAAAACTTGATAGTTAGGGGGCGATATGTATGGATATTCAGTTGATTACTCGACTAGTGAGTAACCTCGGTTTTCCTATATTTATCGTTATATATCTCTTGAACAGGGAAGATAAGACACTAGAAAAACTTACAGAAGTAATAAATCAGAATACTCTAGCTATTCAGAAGTTGATCAATAAGCTAGAAGAAAAAAGGGATGTGATGAAAAATGGCTGATTTTACTCTAGATAATATTGACTTTGTAGGAAATCTTACATTAGATTTACCAAAACCTACTTCAGAATTACCAAAACCTACTTCTGTTTGGGATAGCGTTAAGGAGTATTGGTGGCTAATACTGGCTCTAGTTGTTATTGTGTATCTTATGTTTAGGAGGAAATAAAAATGCCTCCAACTTCATATAACTTACATAATATGATACCTCCGGAACTATGGTGGCTAAGAGGGTATATAAGACCACCTGAACCAGAGCCAATAGATGACTTATGGGGGTGGAGAATGCTAACTCCTTGGGATCTAATGACGCCTGAAATGCGACAACGGGTTATAGAATACTATTCAACACATCCAGAGGAGTATAATCCATATTACGAATATACCCGAGTAGGTACACCAAATCCATATTTAGATATAGAATATGTTGGGGGTACAGCTTTTAGTAATTCAACATCTGGGTCAACTTATCCTGTTACGACTGATACAGGTGAATACAAAATTCACCCTTCTACCAATATTCTTATAAGTCAATATCTTAGTCAGTACTGGTGGGTAGCTTTAATATTAATAGCTATTGTTTTGTACTTTGTATTTTCTAGAGAGAAAAGAAGGAGAGGGTAACTATGACTAAAGAGGAAGCTGGACTTGCTATATTAGGGATAACGGGTGCTAGTGCTTTATGGAGCTGGGGAAATAGTTCTATATTTACTATAAGGAACTTTGTAAATAATGATGAAGCAAGAAAGAATGCCTATTATGGTATGAACTTATCCATATCTCTCATTGTTCTATTTTCACTAGCTCTGTATTTTCTTTATGGTGAACACGGTATGATTCCAGCTCTAATTACCTTTATATCAGGTCTAGCTTACTATGCTATATATGATTTAGAATTGAAAAAGTAGAGGTGAATTAAATGAAGAAAAAGTATTGGTATTATGTATTAGGAGGAGTTGGTGTAGTAACAGTAGGCTACTACCTTTATAGTCTAGCTAAACCTAAGACTTCTGACAAATATACATTACGACAGTATATTCCTGAATTTAGAGCAGAACCTGAAACTCCTCTATCGTCAAATATATATGTTAAAAGGATAGACTTGTCTCAAGCTAGAAATGATGAAGAGCTTATAATATCAGCTAAATATTTAAGCGTTTTAAAATCAACAGGGAAATTATCAATCAAGATTAATGACAGAAGTTCAGCTAGCTTTGACTTGACAGAAGTAAGAAGTATATCTTCTAATGTTGAAAGATTATATCTAACAAATGAAGCTCAGAGCGGGTGCTATGTAGATTTACTAATTTCAGAGGGAAGCATAGGGATAGATTACTATCCAAAGGTGCCTGACTTTAGTAGAGTTGAAACTTTTAAAGGTAATTCCGTTAAAACGGTTAATGTTACAACTACTGAACAGAGTATTATGTTCAATATTCCGTCTGGCACTGTCTATGCAAAAGCTGTAGATGTTTATAACAAAGGTGACGAAATCCTTATATCTTACATAACGCCTAGTGGGACTACAGACTGGACACCTATTCCACCTTCATATACATATACATCTATACCTATAATGGCTAGTGGTTTTAAAATAAAGCTAGCATCAGGTTCAGTAGCGTCAACGGCGGTGGTTATAGGATGGTATTAAAAACTAAGTTTATCAAACTTCTTAAACAAATTGGTATGAAAAATTGCTATGCTAACTCCTTAACATCTAAAACAAGAGAATTAGTTAGAATTCCTAATGCTAACAATGCTTTGGTAGAATATCTAGGTAATGGTGTTATAATTCTTGCTGTAGAGTTTAATTTAGGATACGGTGTTTACACAGACATATATAGAAGCTCCGACTATGGATTGACTTGGGGTAAGGTATACTCCACATATCCTAACTTTGAGTTTGGTACGATTCAGGGTATCTCAAATGTTGGAAGGGGCGAAGTAGCCATTACAAGTGGCGGAGGAGATCCCTATATACTTCGTTCTACAGATTATGGTAGAACTTGGACACCTATTGACATTTCTGCATACTACGAATTAAAATCCTACGGTATTAATTCAATAGTAAAATTTAACAACATATATTATGCAGATTGTAATGGTTTAAGTGCATATTATACATCAACTGATTTTTACAATTGGACTAAGAATACTTTTCCATCGAATATACGCTCTGCAAGCGGTTTTAGCGTAATAAGAGACAAAATATATTTATCAGGCAATACTGGTCTATATTACTCTACAGATGGGTCAACTTGGACTAGTGTGAGATATCCTAGTAGTAATCTTTACGTTACAGTTCCATTTACTAGTGATGGAACTAATATATACACTATAGATGACGAATTAAGAGCAGTACTAAAATTCGATGGAAGTAATATAACAGTAGTAGGCTATCCTTTCGGATTGATACTTTTTCAACCAGCGTGTATAAATACATATAATTCTAATGAATATCTTGTCGATACTATGAGAGAATATGAGGAGTTATGGAGATATGATCTAAAGAATAAAACTTGGAACTTTATGTTACGAGTATATAATGCCGATGAATATATTATTGATATAGCAACACCACAACTTAATACATATGTTATCTCAACTAATAGAGGAATATATTCATCCCTAGATAATGGACGAACTTGGAATTATTACTCAGCTAGTATAAGTGGCGGAAAAATATTTTCAGATGGAAGTATTGTTATAGTTACAAACAAAAATAGTAATGTCATTTATAGGAGTACTAATCTAGGATTAAGTTGGAGCATTGTTAGTTTGCCTACATACTTTACGGATATTATTTCAATAGGAGGAATATACTATGCACTAGGATATCTATCAGGTGCACAAAAGACTTTATATACTTCTACAGATTTTGGTGCTACTTGGAATTCAACTCCTACTATAGTTTACGGCGACAATTTCAAGAGGTGTAGTAGCGTAATAGTAACTACTCCAAACTCCTATAACAACATTTATTATATGTCTTATTACGATTTTAACAATTGGTATAATATAAACTTAACAGCTAGAAGAGGAATTTCATATGATGTTACAGACTATTTCGTTACATCACATCCATATATTATAGGAATAGACAGTTACAATAAAAAAATGGTAGGAAGTAATAATCTTGGATCTACTTGGACAACTATCTCATTTTCTAGTACACCTTCAGGATATCAACTATATGAAAATTACGTTGTCTGTAATGGAATATATTACAAATTTGAAAATGGAAACTTCAATCAACTGACTCCTTTTAATGATGTATACAAAAGAACTATTCGAAATGTAGCTCGACATTTAGGTATATTACAAAGGTTAAATGGTAATAATCAAATTATTAAGATAAATAATTTTGATACATTCGACTTCGAAGCTATACCTAATCCTTTACCTAATACACCATTGATCTATGGAAATGATCCTATGGGTATCATCTATTTCAACGGTAACTTTATTATAGCTTATGGAAACGATCAAGTAGAACGCACCTTAAAAGGAATAACTATTTTAAAAACATCAGATTTTACAAACTACCAACATATAATTACTATCCCTTATTATACTTCTTTCTTTTCCACATATACTAGAAAATTCTCAATAATCCCTGAAAAGAACCTTTTACTTGTTCCTTATATGACAGATACTATAGGAAGTAACTATAATAACTTGGCTGTATGCCTATTAGCAGTTGAGATATGAGTTACTTAGACCGAGTAAATCTATCCTCATATACCTTTGATTTAGGAACCGAGAGAAACGACCAGCTCTGGGAAAAGTCTGGGCAACTGCTATATGTCTTCTCGGTAGATGGTGAGATATATGTAAAGGTTAATGATCAGAACTCAGCACCTATTGATTTAAGAATTGCACGAATAATAAGAGTACCCTTTGAGAGATTATATATTACCAATCCAGCTCAGGCAGGTAAGAAATGTATAATAGTTATTTCTAACATTTTAACGATACCCGAGCCTGTAACACTATCGAACAATGTTATACTAGCAAATCCAACAGATAATATATACATTACTACTGACGAACTCTATAGACTTACACTAACCAATTCTACCAAAGATGCTGTAGCTAAAGCTCATACTCAGAATACTGACCAGTACCTAGATTATGGTGGAGCTAATCAGGTATCTGCTAGTGAGGTAAAGAATGCTGTAGCTAAAGCTCATACTCAGAATACTGACCAGTACCTAGATTATGGTGGAGCTAATCAAGTATCTGCTAGTGAGGTAAAGAATGCTGTAGCTAAAGCTCATACTCAGAATACTGATACAGCTTTGGCTCCTCTTACTCAGGATTTAGACCTAAATAATCATAGAATTCTAAATACTATCGGAACATTTTCCATCAAGGGAACAAAAACTGAAGGAACTTTCGGTTCTGAACTAGTAGGTAATGGTGACTTTTCTACTGTCCCTGATACCTCTTGGACTTGGGGTACCACTTGGACGCACAATACCACAAACTATTATGCAACTCATTCAGCCTCTACAGGTGGTGTAGCACAAGTTCTCATAGACGACGGAGGAAGCGGATATGCTGTTAATGATATATTAACTATAGCAAGTGGAAATAATGATTGCACTCTTAAAGTTACTTCTGTTAGTAGTGGTAAAGTTACAGGATTATCTATAATTACTGCTGGTAGTGGATATAGTGAAGGCAGTGGTCTTTCAACTACAGGTGGGACAGGAACTGGATGTAAAGTTACTATAGCTAGAATTGAAGATGACCCTCAAACGCTATCGCAAAGTATAGCTATATCTAGTGGCAACATTTATCAAGTCTCTTGGAGTGTGAAGAATAGAACTACAGGATGGATAAAAGTTACAGTAGGAGGATATACTTCTCCTTACTTTAATACAAGCTCTTCTTTTGTATTTACAGCTAGTAATACTAATGCTTTAACTTTTATAGCTACTAAAAACTTTAATGGTAGTATTGACGACGTCTCTGTAAAGCAAATTTCTCCTGCAACTGTTACTCAGTCATTATTAAATGCTTCAGGTACAACTGGAGTTGAACTAAGAAGCGGAGGAAATAATTTAAACAATACCGCTATAGGATATCAAGCTCTCTACTCCAACACAACAGGAAACTCCAATACTGCTATAGGATTTAACTCTCTCTACTCCAACACAACAGGAAACTCCAATACTGCTATAGGATTTAACTCTCTCTACTCCAACACAACAGGAGTCAACAATATCGCTATAGGATTTAGCTCTCTCTACTCCAACACAACAGGAAACTCCAATACTGCTATAGGATTTAACTCTCTCTACTCCAACACAACAGGAGTCAACAATATCGCTATAGGATTTAGCTCTCTCTACTCCAACACAACAGGATACTACAATACTGCTATAGGATTTAACTCTCTCTACTCCAACACAACAGGATACTCCAATACTGCTATAGGAGCTAACTCTCTCCGCTACAACACAACAGGAAACTACAATACTGCTATAGGAGATAACTCTCTCAGCTTCAATACATCAGGAAACTACAATATTGCTATAGGAATTATCTCTCTCCGCTACAACACAACAGGATCCTCCAATACTGCTATAGGAACCAGCTCTCTCTACTACAATACAACAGGAAACTCCAATACTGCTATAGGAGCTAGCTCTCTCAGCTTCAATACAACAGGAAACTACAATACTGCTATAGGAGTCAGCTCTCTCCGCTACAACACAACAGGAAACTACAATACTGCTATAGGATTCCAAGCTGGCTATAATTTAACTTCAGGTACCCAAAATCTAATTATAGGATATAATGTTAATTTTCCCGATCCAACAGGAAGTTATCAATTAGTTATTGGTAATGCAATCTTTGGAACTAATATAGATGGAACAGGAACAACTATTTCAAGTGGAAATATAGGATTATTTACAAATTCACCAACAGCTAAATTAGATATAAATGCAAATACAATTAGATTAAGAACAGCTAGAACTGTTACAAATTCAACAGATATAGGTAATCAAGGTGATATCTGTTGGGACAGTAATTATCTTTATATATGCGTAGATACCAATACTTGGAAAAGAGTGGCATTATCAAGCTGGTAAAAGGAGGTAAAGATGGAAATATATAAATATAAGCATCTAAAGAATAAAAATGTTCTTAAGTTAGAAAGAACAGGGAATATATGCGCTATTACAAAGCCCCAGTTCAATCCTGATACTGGAGAAGCTTTAGAACCTATTAGAGAATACTTTGATATACAGCAACTATACGATTTAAAGAGACAGTATGAGGAATTATTAGATAATATCAATGAAATGATAAAAGACTTCGAAAAAATGAAGTCTTAATCATTTCTTAATATATTCTTAATAATTTCTTAACATATCCCGGCTATAATATCTTTAGAATCAAATATATTTTAAAGGAGGTTTCTATGGATGTATTAAGTAAGATTAAGGAAGTTTTTCCCGATGAAGAGTGGGAAGCTAACACATTTCCTAGATGGGACTTTCAATCCCAAGGTGAGGGAGCTCAGTTAGTGGGAGAGGTAGCGAATATCGGAGAGATAAACTTCGGAGACAGAAAAGTTAAAAGAGTAATTATCAGAGAACTAGGAACTGATAAAAAGCTATCTGTTCTATTAACCTCTGTATTAGAATCTGCATTTACAAATCTGAACATTAAACTGGGCGACATCGTAAGAATTACTTATCTTGGTATGGTAAAGTCTAGCCAAACTAAAAGAGCCTACCATAATTTTATGGTAGAGAAAAAAGTTGAGAGAGAAGGGAGGGTGATAAACTAGTTATCAGAGGGGAAGGATAATAGAAAGTCCTTCCCCTAAATTATTTTAAAATGGCTAGAAAAACTGATATTCCAAGAACATATGAATCGTGGAAAGAGGTTTCAAGCATCGTTAAGGATGCTATTACTCTTATTCAAAGAGAAAAGGGTCTCTCAAGAAGAGAAGCTGAGAAAGAAATCGGTAAAATGTTCAATGTAACGGATAGAACCGTTAGAGGATGGTTCGATAAATGGTATCTTCCTACTAAAGAGAGACCTAAAAGAGCTAGAAAACCTAGTGCTGAGGTAGTGCAGAAGCTCCAAAAATTGTTAAAGAGATCCGGATTAACTTACTCTAACTATTGGATAATAGATGACTTTCCTATTTCTGACGATCTTGCTGATGAAATAATTGATTGGGCAAGCAGAAATGTCATTCCTGATTATGATGCTGTATATGCATACATCGCAATCTTCCCAAATATATATGACCCTGAAGAGATACTCGAAAATAGAAATGTTACTGATTTTATAGTAGATAATGCTGTTCATTACGACTCTACTAGATGGTATAATCCAAGCGATATAGATGCATTCCTAGATGATTTAAGAATAAGTCTTACTAATCCGCTACAATACAAGCCTAGAACTGATTCAAGACCAATGATATTACCCATAACAGATATAGATTATATTTTAGTTATCTATATTGTTAATAGAATTATTTTAAAAAGGAGTGAGTAATGAATAGTATAAAAGAAGAAATTAATAAACTACAAGAAAGTATAAATGATATAATTTGTTACATTCCACTTCTAAATTACTGTGAAGAAAAATTTGATAACGCAATTAACATCGAAGATATAAAATTCTGGGGACTATGTTATTTCCTAAGAATAGCAAGATACAATGTTATCAGTAAATCTGAAAAAGAATATCTGGTTTATTTATACATCCTTTACCTAATTACCAAAGAAATTTCTAATAATAGCATATTCAATGAGATAAAGACAACGCTAGATATCAAGGAGGTTGAACTTAACAATGAGATACAAAATTCTTCAGCCTCTAAAAGAAGAAATAATAAAAAAGAAGGAGGTAGCTGTATTTGATATAGAAGCTAGAAACAGAACAGAGATAGTTATTATAGGATATTATGATAAAAATGGATATACATATTTTAAAGATGTAAATTCATTTTTAGATTTCATTCTAAAAAGAGATAATGCTAAAGTAAATTACTATGCACACTTTGGCGGAAGATATGATTTCTTAGCATTAATAGAAAATCTCATAAATAGAAACTTACAACTTGAACCAATACTATCGCAATCAAGAATCATTTTATTAAAAATCAGAAAAGGAAAATACACATTTAATCTTATTGATAGTTTTAATCTGTTACCTCTATCACTTAAAGAAATAGGTTCTAAATTTGGACTAGAAAAGAAAGAGTTTGATTTCAATACAGATTTCGATAACTGGGATAAACTAGTCGATTATAATAAAAGAGATTGTGAAGTTTTATATAAAGCAATTACAGAATTTCAAGAAACTATAAATAAATTAGGTGGATGCGTAAAGTTAACATTAGCATCTACTTCATTAGATCTATTTAGAAGAAAATTTTTAAAAACAACGGTTGCAGATAATTCAAATTTAGAAGAATATTTCAGACAGGCATACTATGGTGGAAGATGCGAAGTATTCAAAAAATATGGCTCCCCCTGTATATACTCAGATTTTAACTCTCTATATCCATCAGTAATGAAAGATAGCCTAATGCCTGTAGGAAGAGCTTATATAATCAAGACAAACAACCTCGAAAAATACAAGGACTTTCCTGTAGCATTCGTCGAAGCTACAGTACAATCTCCTCCACCTAACAAGCTTTATATTCCTGTCCTTCCTTATAGATATAAAGGTAAGCTCCTATTTCCTACCGGAGAATTTACAGGATGGTGGGATATGGAATTGATTAAAAAAGCAGAAGAAGTTGGATATATAATTAAGCCTAGTAGGGTAATAGTTTTCAATGACTATCAAGCTATCTTCAAAGATTACATAGAAAGTTTATATAACTTAAGACTAGAAGCTAAGCAGAAGAATGATAAGACGCTAGACCTAGTAACTAAACTCTTAATGAACAGTCTTTATGGTAAGTTTGGACAGAGAAGGGAACAAGAAGAGATATTCATAAATCCCAATGAAGAGGATATTATCAATCTCGGCTTAAGACCATACTTGCCTTATCTAGATGAACGACCTGTTAAAGCTTATGTAGGCGAACATTACTCTCTTGCGTCACATATTCATCCCGAGATATCAGCACACATTACCGCTCTAGCTCAACTTAAACTATACAACACCATCCAAAAGGCGTTAGAAAAGAATATTGAGCTCTACTACACAGATACAGATAGCTTATTTACCAATCAAGAGATAGAAAACTCTGTCGACTTAGGTAGATTAAAAATAGAAGGTAAGTATGAAAAAGCCTATTTCATATATCCTAAAGTTTATGTTCTGCCAGATTATTATGTCAAAATCAAGGGATTTAAAACTTTTAAAACATCTGTACTTACTTTAGACGAAAATAATGTAGAAAAATATTACGAAATAGACGAAGAAACAGTCAAAAAATTGCTAAATAAGGAAGAAACTATAGTCTGCAAATACATAGATATAGCTCCTTTCAAGTCAAGTCTCCGCAGTAGCCTATGGCAAACTAGAGTGGTTGAGAAAAAGATAAAATTTGACGGCTTAGAGAAAAGATACTTCCAAGGCTACGAAAGTTTACCGTGGGTTATTCAAAATGACGAGCTAAAAGCTCCTGTCAGTCAAAAAGTTTATTCTTATTTAACTGCTTAATATCTTTAAATAGTGTTAAGAAAATGTTAAGAAGGGAAAATAGGGAGGTTAAAATCTTGGGAAACGGTTTCGTTAAGGTACAAAGCCAAAAAGTTAAGGGTGGGAAAAAGTGTCAATTATGGAAGGGGAAGAGTATAT
>Ga0209225_1004866_pt1 | contig 10376 bp, 11 predicted proteins | sample WasSprMetagenome_FD_184732 | JGI IMG/M metagenome (GOLD analysis project Ga0209225, IMG submission 184732) | Sulfidic aquatic microbial communities from Washburn Spring, Yellowstone National Park, USA - WS (SPAdes) (version 3) | ecosystem: Environmental > Aquatic > Thermal springs > Hot (42-90C)...
GGCCGAGATTCGAACCCGGGACCTCCCGGGTCACGGGGTTACGCATTTTGTCAACGTCGCCTTGCGAAATAAGAGAGATGGACATTAGATGTGGAACTTTATGAAACCTCTTTGAGGAAGAAGAGGAAATCGCCATGAGGACGGTTCATTACGTTTAATTGGTCACAGCGCTTCATGGATAAGGTTGAAAAGATTCTAGAGAGATACAAAATCTACCTAGGTGTGAGGGATGTTGTCGTAGAAATAAGGCCCTACAAGACAAGAGACGCCTTCACCAATCTGACAAGCTCGCCGCCTATCATCTACCTCAACAAACACCTAATCGACGACGAGGAGATTCTAGAGTACTTAATCCTCCGCGAGATGATTCACATAGCATTCCACAAATATCCACAGTTGAGATACGGCACGCCGAACCTATCGCATAGCAATAAGTTCGACAGCGCTTTACGCTTCTTCGTACCAAAAGAAAAAGAGGAGAAAATAAATAAAGAAGATCGTGAAAAAACTGATAGAGGTAAACCGGAGACCCGCTCAATAACCTCTTTTTCTCATTTTCCGTAGAACTCCTCTGTGGCGTCAAGAGGAGGGAAAAAGGGGGTTATCCACACGGCAGGTCGACTTCTGTTACCACCTCCACGGGGCATATCACGGCAGGTATAACTATTCCTGTGGCTCTGTAGTTGTTGGTCTTTACCAACGTTTTTTGACAACCCCCTCTCCCGCCCGTCTTAAAATTTTTTATTTTACAGCTGGGGCTTCTGGACAGTGATTGAGACATCAAACACTACTCCGACAAACAGCAGGGGCGCCACCAACTATCTTTCTCAATACGTAAAGATAAGGCTGGAGGAGGCCCTATGGGAGGCCGAGCTGGCGCTTAAGTTCCTCGAGCAAGGTCTCCACAGAAACGCGGCTGGAAAGGCGTTTCAGGCGTGGAAGGCGTTGCTCGCCGCAGTTGCGGCCCAACACAGAGAGGCGATAGCGAAGCGGTACGCCGGCGCCGTAAGGGACAAGACCGGCAGACTAGGTCCAGAGCCGACATGGTCATAGCCCTCATGCCCACCACCAGAGTGAGAGAAGTGGCCTTCGCGCTGGAGGAGGTATATGGAAGAGAGCTGATACATCTCACAGATATTGCCCTGAATTTACACGAGTTTCAATACAACGGCCTAGACCACGAGGGGGTGGTCAGCCGTTACACAAATTTAGAAAACGTCGATAAGGACGTTGAGTATCTAGCGGAAAAAACTATGGAGTGGGTGAAAAAAAGAGATGACCCCCGCAGGCTCGCCTAGCAACTTGGCCACAAACGTGAGATACAGCGAAGAGCGATCCATAGGCGAGCTTGGTTAAGACTTAAAAAAGATTTTAATGGTTTATCTGCCTTTGAATTGGGGCTTCTTCTTCTGGAGGAACGACGAGACGCCCTCTACTACGTCTTCGGTGCTGAAGAGTATGCCGAATTGCGTGGCTTCTAACATCATACCGGCCCACTGCGGCGCTTCTAGGCCGAAGTTTATGGCGTATTTCGCCATGGCGAGAGCCAGAGGCGGCTTCTCGGCGAGTTTGTTGGCGAAGGACTTGAGCTCCTGCTCCAGCTTGTCGGCGGGCACCACCTTGTTGACTAGGCCGAGCCGCTCTGCCTCTCTGGCGGGTATCCTGTCGCCGGTAAAAATCAGCTCTTTGGCCCTATCTCTGCCGATGAGTCTCGGCAGTCTCTGGGTTCCGCCTGCGCCGGGTATGAAGCCGAGGTTTATCTCAGGCTGGCCCAGCTCGGCCGTTTCGGCGGCTATTCTGAAGTCGCACGACATAGCCAGCTCGAGTCCGCCGCCTAGCGTGTAGCCATTTAACCCACAGATGACTGGCCTATCCAGCGACTCAATCCTCTCGAAAAGCATCTGGAGCTTCCGCGACGTCTTGAAGATGGTTATGGGCGTGGCCCCCATAAACGCCGTGACGTCTGCGCCCGCCGAGAAGGCCCTGCCCGTGCCTGTGATAACGACCACCCTAACCTTGTCGTAGTCCATCTGTTCAATCTCGTCGAGGACCTTCCACAATTCCTCAACCATCTTGGGACTTATGGCGTTCAGCCTCTCAGGCCTGTTGAGTATAATCCAGGCGATGCCGGGCTCGTACCTCACTATGAGGGTCTCCAGCTTCTTCTCCTCGGCCTTGACGTAGGTGTAGAACCCCTCGCCCGTCTTCTTCCCAAGCTTCCCCTTCGCCGCCATCTCCCTCAGCAGAGGGTCTGGTTCATACTCCTCATATCCTGTCTTCTGCCGCCACTCCTCTAACGTTTTTACTATTACGTCTATTCCTATTTCGTCTGCTAATTCAAGCGGTCCTTTCGGCCAGTTTAAACCTAACTTCACAGCCTTGTCGATATCCTCCCTAGTGGCAATACTCTCTCTCAATAGATAAGCCGCCTCATTAACAGCTGGCGCCAAGAGATAAGATACGTCAATTCTATCGCCAGCCGACTTAGGCACCTCAGGCCACTGGAACTTGCCTGGCGCTGGGTATTTGTAGAAGCCCTCTCCAGACTTTACGCCGAATTTCTTCTGCTGGCACTTCTCACTAATCAAAGGACATGGATGAGATTTAAAGCCGCGTCTCAACATGGCATCGCCAATGAAGCACACTACGTCGATTCCGGTGAAGTCCATCAAGATAAAGGCGCCCATGGGTAGCCCCGCTTTGTAGATCAAGGCCGAGTCAACCTCTTGTATTGTGGCTTCGCCGCGGGCCACCATCCAACAAGCTGCCTCATTTACTCTGGCAAATATCCTATTTACTATGAAGCCAGGTACGTCTTTATTTACAACAACGGTCTGTTTACCCAGCCGAGCCGCATATTCGGCGACTTTCTTTACCGTTTCGTCGCTTGTGTACCTGCCTTTAATTATTTCCACAAGCGGCATCAACGGCGGAGGATTGAAGAAGTGCATCCCGACTACCAGCGGCCTTCTTTCTGGTTTTACGGCTTCGGCTATTTCTGTGATGGGTAGCGAGGAAGTGTTTGTGGCCAGAATGGCGTTAGGCGGAGCGCAGCGGTCAGCCTCACTAAACACTTTTTTCTTAACCTCAATATCCTCAACCACAGCCTCCACCATAACCTCAACACCCTCAACAGCCCTACAAACATCGTTAACCACCGGCTTTACTCTACTAAGTATCGTCTGGACATCTTCCTTTATCTGACCCTTCTCAGCGAACTTCTTAAGAGACCATTCAACGTTTTGTAGCGCCCTTTTTAGGTACTCCTCGGCGACGTCCACAAGGGCCACCTCGTAGCCAGCTATGGCAAAGAGCTCCGCGATGCCGTGGCCCATCGTGCCGGCGCCGATTACCGCGGCCTTAGGCATGCAGTACTAAAGACACATCTATTTAAGTAATGTATACGTCTTGTAGTTGAATTTACACCCTAGCTAACGTAAAAGCAAGCTTCTGTAAAAAGCCAGGTATAACCCTCATCACTCCAGGCCACAAAGAGCCAGCAACAAAGGGGGCAGACGCCTCGTCGATCTCCCTCACCTCTCCCTCTGTGAGCGTAAGGTGGGTCGCCTCCACCGCCATTGCCTGCGCCACGTTTTTCACGCCGGGTATGGGTACGCCTTCTTGGCCTTCAATGATCAATGATAAAAGGGGCGTCGATTTAGGAGCTTTATTGCGGCTTCTCGTTGTTTCGGCGTACCATTTTTTGCTTTATCTATTAAGTATTTTGCAAGTGTTTTTCTAATAATTTAATTTTCTTAGCAAGTTCCAAAAGATTTGTAGTAGATACGTATACGGCATAACCAGAACTTGAGTGTACGATGTTGGTTTTTATTCCAATCTGCCTAAGTCTTTCCACATACATCAATGCTTCATCGAGGTTGTAAATATACCGCTTAGCATACAATGCACCTGATTTATTAGTTACAAGCTCAAGATGCATTAACACGTCACCTATTACGATTTTATTATGCTTGTATCTTTCCTTATATGCGGCTTTAAAGGTATCGTCAGTAGCAAGCCTTATCGTGAACCATTTATGCGAACTTAGCAGGTCAAGTAAATTGCCGTAGATGCTTGCAACTTCCCTAAGCTTTATAAATGCCTCTTTTCCGCTTGTTACTAGAGCTAAGCCAGTTTTGAGAATTTGACCGAGTCTCTGAGGATCCTTTGACGATATGATTAGTTCATATTCGCCGCTTAAAACTTTATTTCGTGTATTTACTCCATCTCCCAACCACATGGTTAATAACGGTACCCAGTTTCCTTGTTTGAAGTTTTGAACTACAAGCTTAACTACCACCTCTTTATTTAATTGCGTCCAATTCTTCGCTCTCAATTCAATTATTATGCCCCGACCCCTACGAGAAGTTCAGGGAAATTGCCAAGGCGGCTAACGCCGGGGGTGTGAGGCTGGCGGAGCCTTGGGAGTCGTTGAGGGTGTTGATTATGCCGAAGCGGTCTGAGGAGAAGAGGCTTATGATGGGTGGGGGCGCCGAGCTGTATTCCAAATACCGCGGAGACGAGAACTACAAACACGCCCTATACTACGCGACACTCGCGCTGGAGGAGGCCTTCGTCGTCTATAGGTCTGCGTTAAAAGAGGTTGCGGAGGGGCTTAGGGAGGCGGAGCAGAGGGGGGAGGTAGGGGAGGGCCGTTCAAGCAGGTTGTATACGTGGCGGACCTCGGACAGATAAAACAGCTGGCCGAGGAAGAGGAGGTGGCCTTCAAAAACGCCTTGAGTACTCTCAGGTTGAGGCTGAACGAATATGCTGTAGAGTACGGCCTGGGAGACCTTCTCGACGTGAAGGAAGATGTGGCTAGAAGGCTGGCGGAGGCGAAACATCCGGAGCTCTCTGAGTTTAACGACGTAAACTTCGGCACGAAGGCCTACGCCGCTCTTATCGCGTATAGGGAGTATACGCTGGGTGAGAGGGGCGCCTTCGGCGCGGCGGCTTGGTATTGGCTTGAGGTGGGTGGGTCTGCCCGGCTTCTCTACTATGCGCCGATTACGGCGTACATCAAGGTTGAGAAGGCTAGGGCGGGAAGGTCCGCAGCGGTGGAGGAGTTGGTGGCGGAGGCCTTCCGCCGCCTCTTCCTAAAGCCCGGCGCCAACCACTACCGCGGCTTCGTCGAGGAACTCGCAAAAGGCGGCAGGCTAGCGCTTATGTTTGAGAAGGAGACCGACTCGTCTTACGTGTTTAGTCTCTACAGACTTGAGGAGGGTGGCAAACTTGTCGAGCTTGAAGGCGTAAAGCTGAGGATTGCAAAGGTGGAAGAGGTGAAGACCATAGTCTATACTCTGGACATCGACGTGGAGAAGGGGCAGAGGTTCTTTGGGCCGGAGCTTGGGACGGGGGTGAAGGCGGCGGGGGTGGTAGGGGGGCGTCTGCCCGTGGAGGACCGCTTCCCTTACATGCTGGGCTGGATTGACTCCGACGTGGCGATACGCAGAAAGGGGAGCAAGAGGATGTTAGAGATGTCTACCTCCCACCTGTGGCAGTTGGCTGAAACTCACGCCCTCTTCGATTGGCCCTACGTCGCAGTGCACGGCGTAAACCTGACTCTTGAGGGGCCGAAGCCGCTGTTCGACACAAAATCTTCTCTCGAAAACCTCGACAACGCAATCAGAATAAGCGCGGAAGGCGGGTGGCTTATGATGCTGAGCGACAGGATGGGGCTGGTGGACCTCATGCATGTGAAGAGCTGGGATGGGCTGAAGCGGTGGGTTGTGGAGAACTGGAGCAGCGTGGTGGAGGCCGCGGTGAGGCGGCTGGGCGGAAATGTGCGGAGCGAGCTAGAGGCGCTGAGAGATGCGCTGAACGACGACAAAATCGCGAGAGAGGTCGTGGCGCCTGCTCTTCTGCTTATTCAGGCGGAAAGGCTAGGCGTAAACGAGACGGCGCTGAAGTACTTCGCCGCGGTGGTCTCCGGCGCAATAGACGGAGACGGGTATGTGTCTGCGGCGATGAAAAAAGTGGAGCTGGCCAGCGGCAAGCGCGCCGTCGCTCTGCTCTGGGAGGCCGTCTTTGCGGCACACGGCATAAAGGCGGGGGTGAGGGACGCCGGAAGGGGGTTCGTCACAGTCGCGTCCGGCGGCGATGCCGCCAGGCTGGCTGGCTTGTACTTCCTCTACGGACTTCCTCTGCTTGAGGGGGATGAAAGAATTATTAACTACAAGCTGGCTGAAGCTGTGGAGCTGGCGGCCATGGGCCTTGACATCCGCTGGGAGGGGCTGAGGCGGACTGGTAAAGGGCGCGTCGCCGCAGACTTGACTATATTGGTGAGCGGCATGGCCGTTAAGTACAACGTATATCTGAGTAACGAGGTCAAGCTCCAATTTAACTCTACAGACCAGGGCCGCGTCGAGCTTACAACGCGCCTACTAAGGCTTGCGGACGTCGACGCAGAGGTGAAGAAGGCGGAAGTGGGCGGCAAAGACATATGGTACGTCGAAGTCTCCACCGACAAGCTTGCGGCCGGCCGCAGAGAGCTTAGGGAAGCTCTTATCGAGATCGTCAAGAAAGCCGTAGAGAACGGCTGGGTGGACGCCGACAAGTCAGTGCGCTAGCTAAAAAAGCTGGAGGAGGGCCTCACGCTGAGGGAGGGCTGGCCGAAGTACTACGTGGGGCTGTCCAGTGGTGGCGGGCTTGAGGTCAGATTCAGCTCCACCAACCGCTACAGCGTAGAGCGGGAGGCACAGCGGCTTGAGAAAATGGGCCTTGTGGAGGGTGTCCACTTCGTTGTCAAGATGCTGGAGGAGGGTCGCTACGGCTACGTCTCGATCCTTAGGGAGGGTTTGGCGTACGCCACCTGGCTTTCCGTCTACGGCAAGGATGAACAACAGAGGAGGTTGGCGGCAGATTTCGTGGAGTACATACTCCAGAGGGCGGAGAAGGCGGGCGACGACGTCTACGAAAAAGCCAGTATGATCATAGAGGAGGGCAAGACTAGAGGCTTCCTGAAGCTGGAGGGCTTTGAGAAGAAGGTTGAGGTGGATGGCAAGACATACGTTGTGAAGGTGATAGGCGGAGAAGCCGTTGAGGAGGACAGAGACGGCAGAAAGTTGCTAAGGATTAAAATAACGGCGGAGGTGGGCCGCGTGGAGGGCAAGCACACGATTGTGGACCGCGTGGTGCGCGAGTACACAATCACCTTCGGCAGATACGGCAGAAACAACGCGGCTAGGGGCTTCGCCACGGCGAGGGCCAACGCGCATGGTGGCAGGGAGGGAGACGCCGAGAGGTACTCGGCGCTGATTAAGGCCCTGACAGGCAAGGAGCCGAGGGTAATAGAGAGGAGTGACGGCCAGATTGATATCATAGGCGGCAGTAAGTACCTCGACGGCTTTATGCGTTATGCCGAGCTCGCAGACGCCATAAAGAAGTGGCTAGAGGAGACGAGACGATGAGTCTGCTGTAGATACCGACGAGATATGTCCACTCGCCTGGAAGGGGCGTGGGTCAACGCCACGGAAAGAAGCAGGCTACTGATTTAAATTTCTATCAACTGGGGGGCTATGGAGGATTTCATAAGGCTTCTCAAGACGCTGTCGGAGGCGCGTGGCCCCTCTGGGTTCGAAGATGAGGTGAGAGAGGTGGTGATCAAGGAGATGGAGCCGTATGTGGACGAGGTGGTGGTGGACAGGTGGGGTAACGTCATTGGCGTCAAGAGGGGGAGCTCGGACTACAGGTCCATGGTGGCGGCGCATATGGACGAGATCGGGCTCGTCATTGATTATATAGATAGGGACGGGTTCCTCCGGATCAGACCTATCGGGGGGTGGAGCGAGGTGACTCTCGCGGGGCAACGGGTGTGGGTGCGGTCCGTCGATGGGAGGTGGGTGAGGGGCGTCGTGGGGGTCACGCCGCCGCATGTCACGCCGTCTGGCAAGGAGGGGGAGGCGCCTGAGATTAAGGACATGTACGTCGACGTCGGGGCTAGGAGCAGGGAGGAGGTGGAGAGGATGGGGATCGCCGTGGGCTCCGTGGCGGTGCTGGAGAGGGAGTTTGCTGTGCTTAACGGAGGCGTCGTCACAAGCAAGGCCTTTGACGACAGAGTGGGCGTCGCGGTCATGCTATACGCACTGAGGCAACTTAAGGAGGTGCCCGTGACTCTCTACGCCGTGGCCACCGTGCAGGGGGAGGTAGGCCTACGAGGTGCTCAGATAGCGGCGGAGAGGATTAATCCGCACTACGCCGTCGCGTTGGACACCACAATAGCCGCCGACGTCCCGGGCGTGGAGGAGAGGCAACACGTTACTAAGATGGGGAGGGGGTGGCCATAAAGGTGCTCGACGGGGGCCGCGGCGGCCTCTTCATCGCTCACCCAGCCCTCAGAGACCACATCATAAGCATAGCAAGGGAGGTCGGCATTCCCTACCAGCTTGAGGTTCTATACGGCGGCACCACAGACGCCATGGCCATAGCCTTCAGTAGGGAGGGGGTACCGGCCGTGGCCCTCTCCATACCGACGAGATACGTCCACTCGCCGGTGGAGTTGCTGGACGTAAGAGATGCGGTGAACGCCGCCACGTTGCTTAGACACGTGATCGAGAAGACGCCGCCCCCGGTTATAGATAAGTTCCTAGAGAGGAGAGTCAAATGAAGAGGCGGCTGGTAGCGGTAACTCTATCTAAGCTTGTACTTATTGTCATAGTTTCCGTCACTCTGTACTACTTCACTAAGCTGTTTCTGCCTCTTTTTGGTGTAGTCCTAGACGCGGAGCAACTCAACCTGGTGAAGGCCTTGATTATAGTGGTCGCCGGGACCGTCGCCATAAACATTGTGGGAAACGCGATTATTGTCTACCTAAGAGATAGGGTGAAGGAGAAGGCGTACGCCGTGGGCAACGTGGTAAAGGTCATCGGCATACTGGCGGTGTTGCTGTTTGCAATATCCACCTCCCGCCTGGGCGCCGAGCTCGCCCTCCTCGGCGGCACCGTGACGGGCCTCGTGCTGGGTCTGGCCCTCCAGCCCGTCTTAGGCAACCTATTCGCCGGCATCATCATATTAACCACGCGGTTTGTGGAGGTGGGCGACACGGTTAGGATAGTTGCCTCTCAAATACCTTACCACATCGCTTCTCTCCCTTCCTACAAGTACTTCTCGCCTGACTACGTGGCGCCTGGATACAAGGGGAGGGTTGTCGAAATAGGGCTCATCTACTCGACCTTAATCCTAGACACGGGCTACGAGCTGAGGGTGCCCAACATGGTCCTCCTGAGCTCGGGCGTCGTGGACTACACGCCTAAGTGGAGCGAGAAGCAGGTGGTCCTGGTCAGGGTGGAGCTCCCCCTCCCAGTCATCGACCTAGATAAGCTCGAGGAAGAGATAAGGAAGGCTTTGGTAGGGCTTAACGTCGTGGCGGTGGACTTCACCGAGCAGAGCGACAAGGACTTCGTCATTGTGAGGGTGAAGCTAGAGATACCGCCCGGCGAAAACTGGAGGGCTGTCAAAAGCGAGGCCTTGAAGCGGCTCTTGAAATACCGCAATGAAAAAATAGATAAGAACCTCCCCCGCTACCTCTGCATCACCAAGGGCATGGAGTGCGCACGTCACCTAGGTAAAGAGACACAGATGTAAAACCGGTCTACTTGTATCGGTTATCTGCGCCTCGTGTGCCCCGTTACGAGGTAGTACGCGTGGCCTGCTATGTATACGGCGTGGTCGGAGGCTCTCTCCAGGAGGCGCAACACCACGGTCTCCATCACCTTGCACCTGTCGGCGCCCTTCAACACTTCCAGCAGAGCCTCCTCGTGGCTCTTGTCCACCACCTCGTCGTCTAGTCTCTCCACCTCCTCCAACGCCGAAACGTCGCGGCTGAGGAACATGTCAACGGCCTTAGTAACCATTTCCTTAACCACCCCGCCCACAGCCTCAACCCTTTTCGACCAGCAACCTCTCCCCAGTTTCTCAGACACAGCCGCTATGTCAAAGGCGTAGCGGGCAATCCTGTAGAGGTCGTATGAGACAAACAACGCGCTTTTCAAGAAGCGGAGGTCCGTGGCCACGGGCGAGTACCTAGCGACGGCCTCCATCACAAAGTCCGACACCTCGTCGTGGATCCTGTGGAGCCTGGAGGCGAGCTCCCTTACCTCCTCCGCCTTAGCACCCTCCTCAAGCGCCATGGAGAGCGCCTCCACAGCCAGCTTTACGCCCTCCCTCAGCCTCTTCGAGATCTCCTCCTCGGCGATGTCAAGCAACCTCCTCATGGAAGCCCCAATCCACGTCTTTAAAAATTATTTTCATATGTCACACGCCTAGGTACGCCTTCTTCACATGTTCGTTCGCAACGAGCTCCTCCGGCTTGCCTTGGAGGATGATCCTCCCGTTTTCAATTACATATGCATAGTCGCTTATCTCCAGCGCCGCCGCCA
>Ga0209225_1004872_pt1 | contig 10368 bp, 9 predicted proteins | sample WasSprMetagenome_FD_184732 | JGI IMG/M metagenome (GOLD analysis project Ga0209225, IMG submission 184732) | Sulfidic aquatic microbial communities from Washburn Spring, Yellowstone National Park, USA - WS (SPAdes) (version 3) | ecosystem: Environmental > Aquatic > Thermal springs > Hot (42-90C)...
CTTGCCGCGCAATATCCTCCCTCGATCGGCTTGGCCATCACCAAGCCATGCCGTCAACACAGGCACCCACTCTCCGCATCTGAGGTAGTCCGCAACTAGACTTATCGCCTCTACCTTGCTCCGCCTCTGTCTCCAGCTTCTTGCGATTATGCGCATTGTCACGCTCACTCCCTCACGCGTCAAGTTGACCGAAGTGGTATCTATGCGAAGCTCTCCGTATCTCGTTGCAACCTAGGCGAACACTTGCCAAGGTTGCGTGGTGACCATGACGGGGTGGCTGACCTTCTCGCCTTCGTCGCTTGCCCTCCAGCCCAGCTGGAGTAGCTCAAGCCTTTCATGCGGAAGCTTCAACACGTCGGGAAAACGCGCCGAAGCGCTCACACCGCGGATCAAGATGCGTGGAATGAGATTCTTTGTATCCATCCACGTCCCGTCTGGGGCGTACAGCTTGTTGCCCTCCAGCCTGTACGTGCCCTCGGCGACGGCTTTGTACAGCGCCGTCAGCTTCTCTTTCGCCTGCGTCCACGCCTCCTGCAGAAGCCGCGTCAACGCGTCTCTGAAGTGGAACAATTGCTTCTTCTCCTCTTCTGATAACGGAAACGTCTCGGCGATTTTCTGTGTTGCGTATTCGACGTACAGTATCCACGCCGGGAAGACCCAGTCCACCGGCCCCCGCAAGACGCCGTGTCTAGAAACTTGCTCAAGCACCTCGTCAACCGCTGGCAACTTCCTCGACGGACCTAGGCGCAGGCTCAAGATTGTGCCTAGTTTTACCTAGGGTTATGACCTCACGGCGTGTTCAAGACCACCACATATGGTTGAATAGTTATCCACGTTCCCGCCTCTAACCTCTTAAATATTATTTTCCCACCGATAAATGCTCGCAGGCACACCCTACAGACTTACAGATCAAGCCTGTCCTATGGGGTAGTTCATATGAGCAACAGTTCAACGTATACACCGCCTCATCGGACTTATGAGTCCTAATGACATGTCAGAAGCAGTGAGCGGGGTGAACCGCGTATCCCACCACGTCGCGGCACTAGCCCCTCCTCCCGGGGAAGCGCTCCGGAGTCTTGACGAGGCCCACGGTGGACGAGCCCGTGGCGGTTATCACCGCCTTGTGGAGAAGACCTGCCTTTATATAATACTTAACTACGCGCCACCAGCCCCTCACCGAGGTCACCTCGTCTAGGAAGAGATACAGCGTTTTAACCCCCCGCCGCGCCACCATCCCAGCCACGTATTCAAAAGCCCTACGCATCTCGGCGGTAGACAGCAGTATGTCCAAGTCGAGATACGCCACGGAGTCGGGCGGATGGCTCCGCAACAGCTCTCTGATCAAAAGCTTAATTCCGGTGATCTTCCCGGTCTGCCTCGGCCCGTAGACAAAGTTCAACGAGGGCGGGTGTTAGCTTGTCGTGAATAAATTTAAATACCTCTGTATATATGAAAAGTGTAGTGGGCGTCTTCTTGTGAGTTGCACTGCGGTGTGGGGTCGCCCAGGTGCGGCCGCAGATGGGGGGCTTTGTGGCGTCTGCCCCGACGGGGACCCATGCGGCGCGGACGACGCTAGTGAACCCGCACCTAGGCCCAACCCCGCCAGCGGAAATATCCACAATTAACGACAGACGCCGCTAGCGGGGACACGCTCGAGAGAAAGCTCCCAAATCCACCGGGGCACCCACCTGACCTTCTCCTCCTCCCACTGGCGGGTGTGGCGGTCCCGCTCCTCCCACCGCGGGTCAAACCACCAAGGGTTGATCCTCTCAACCACGTCCATCGTCACCTTTCTGACAAATATTTTTTAAGGATTTGTTAGTGAACTGACAACAAAAGGAGTTTGGAAAGAGCGACGAGGAGATCAACGAAGTGCTAGACGCGGGCAGACACAGTCCGCCCGCCGTCAAGGAAACTTGCCCCGCGCGGGGCGGCCCTCCAGCGAAGCCAGCAGGGCGGCCGCAGTTATGAGGACGTACGCAGAGAGTGCAGTGAAGTCGGGGACCTGGCCGAAAAGCAGTAGCCCCCAGACGGCGGCGAGCACGGGCTCCAACGTAGCTATGACAGACGCCCTGGACCCCCTCACCGTCTTGACGGCTGAGGCGAAGAGCTTATACGGCAGAAGCGTCCCAAAGATTCCAAGATACACTCCGGCAACAACAGCCTCCAAGCCCGGAGGCTCCCGGCGGAGAAGCAGGAGAGGAGCTGTTACAACGAGGGTGTAGGGCATGGCGCCTAGCGAGGCGGCTTTTTCATCTCCCGACTTCGACATCCACCTGGCTGCGGCGATGTAGAGCCCGTAGAATGCCCCAGACGCCAAACCCGCGAGGAGGCCCACGGGGGAGAGGGCGCCGGAGAGGGACTGATACGCCATTAGACCCACGGCGGCTAGCACCAGGGACACCGCGGCCAGCTCCCGCCTCGTGGGCCGCTCGCCTGTTAGGGCAAGGGCGGCGGTTGTCCACAGAGGCGCCGTGTAGAGGAGATACGCCGCGGTCCCAACACCCGCTGATGCTACAGCCAGCGGGTACGCGGAGAAAAGCCCGCCGAGGAGGAGCCCCGGCACCAGCCCCCACCTGCTGGGCCTCGCCGTTAGGGATATCAGCGACGCCGTGAAGGAGCGGAGGAAGGCTAGCCAGATTACGTCTCTGCCGTACGTCGCCGCCACGCCAATTGTCGACCAGAGAAACGCCGCTGTAAAGATCCTCAACAACATGGGGAGGGATATGTCTGCACTATAAAAGCATGGTTAAACAGCGTCTCTCACATCGTCTTGCGGCTGAGTAGTTGGTTGCAGTTGTGCCCACTGGTCTGCCCCTAGTGGTCGCCAGAGACCTCCCGCAGTTGGAGGGGCCAGATCTTCTCAGCTACGCAGGATAGGTAGACCCGCCGCCTTCTCTGCTCTTGGCTTAGACGGGAGCTGTACATAGGTAGCGGTATAGTTAATAACATGTTGCTGTAGTGTCTCCATGTTGAAGATAGCCCACTCGCCCGACGCCGATGATGCCTACATGTTCTTCGGCATAGCCACAGGCGCCGTGAGGATGCCCGCTCCGCATGTGGAGTTTCTAGCCGACATAGAGACCCTCAACAAGTTGGCTCTGGAGGAGCTTCTAGACGTCACCGCCGTGAGCGTCCACGCCTATGGCCACATGTGCGACAAGTACTACGTCATGGAGGTAGGCGCCTCCATGGGCGACGGCTACGGCCCCGTGGTGGTGGCGGGCCCCGGCGCGGACAAGCCCAGACACGTGGCTGTGCCCGGCCGCTACACCACGGCGACGCTCCTTGTGAAGCTGGCCATGCCTGGGGTGAAGACCGTGGAGGTGCCCTTCGACAAAATCATAGACGCAGTGGCGGCCGGCGTTGTGGACGCAGGCGTGTTGATACACGAGGGGCAGATCACCTACCACAGACACGGCCTCACGAAGGTTCTGGACCTCGGCGAGTGGTGGATGCGGGAGACGGGCCTGCCCACGCCGCTGGGCATAGACGTGGTTAGTAAAACCCTGGGGAGGAAGCTGGCGGAGAAGGTGGCAAGGGCCCTTGCGGAGTCCATCGCATACGCCGACAGCCACAGAGAGGAGGCGCTGAGGTACGCCCAGAGGTTCTCCCGGGGGCTGACCCTGGAGGAGACCGCCCGCTTCGTCGACATGTACGTAAACGCATATACCAGATCCCTCGGCGCCGCGGGGCGCCGCGCCGTGGAGGAGCTCCTCGCCCGCGCCTCCGAGGCGGGGCTAACGCCTAGTTGCACGCCAGAATACCTCTAGCCCACAGCGCAAACCCCGCCACGCGCCTTTTTCTACGCGCCACATGAACAAAGGCGAAGTGCCGAAGCCTCAAAGGCTCGTCGGCATGCAGTTTCCAGACCGCCGCAGAGCACGACCTGACACAAACCACCAAAGTTCTGACCCAGTTAAAAACGCAACCTCCGGCGGCCGACGGCGGCGAACCGCCCCTATTGACGCACCGGCGAAGCGTCCAACCGCGCACTGGATAGCCTTCGTTGGACGTCTTGCCTTAGACCTCCGTCTATGTAGGACAAAGGATGAATGCAGAGCTGGACCCTCTGCCCAGCGTGTAGGCACGAGATCGCGACGTGTTGCCAGCCGCCGATGATCATCCGCCCATCTGCTGGAGGCTTCGACTCGCTAGTTTTGTCTCTATCTTAATATGAACTCTCTGGCCGCATCGCCGCTTGGTATGTTGCTGAGAACTACTGTGGGATCTGGATCGTTGTATATGTGGCGCCGCGGCATCTCAGTTATTTAGGGGATGTATTTAGACTTGTGATCTTCGAAATTGCGAAGAGGGAAATGGAGGTGGCCCGCGCGTCGCGGCACAGGAGGCTTTTCGTGCTGGTGGGCACCGACGACAAGAGGCTGGCGGAGGCGGCGGCTGAGGTTCTGCGGGGTTACGAGGCGGCTGGCGGAGGTGGGGAGGGGCTCTACGTGTTTCAGCCGGAGTTCTCCGACGCCAACAAGCGGATGAACTACTTCAGAGACGCCGTGGCTGGCTCGGCGCTGGAGGTGGACTTCCGGCCGTATAAAGACACGCCGCGTATACTGGGCACCACCTACGACTTCGCCGTGCTTGACCTCGTGAACGACCTTAAGCCTAACGACGTGGGGAGGCTGGGCGGCGTGGTGCGGGGCGGCGGCGTATACATCTTTCTGGTGCCGCCCCTGGACGCTTGGAGGAGGTACGTAACCAAGTTTCAATCTACGCTCCTCGTGCCCCAGTTCACCCCCAGCGACGTCCGGCACAGGCTTAAGGAGAGGTTTTGGCGTAGCCTCTACAGCCACAGAGGCGTGGTGATATACGACGTATACCGCGGCGTCTTGCTCAAGTCCTCCGGCGTCGAGGAGGTGCAACTCCACGAGCCCAAGAAGCCGGAGCCGCCTGAGAAGGCGGTTCTCCCCCTCAAGATCTACCGCCTAGCCGCCACCCAGGACCAGGTGGAGGTGTTGAAGCTGTTTGAAAACTTCTACCACAAGCCCAGGAGGAAGCAGGCGTTGGTCGTCATAGCGGACCGCGGCAGGGGGAAAAGCGCCGCGTTGGGCCTCGGCCTCGCCGGCATAGGCCACAAGCTACGCAAGGCCAAGTCGAGGGTTCAGATAGTGGTCACCGCAATGGAATACGGCAACTTGGAGACCCTCCTGGAGTTCGCCATAAAGGGGCTGGAGGCGCTTGGGTACAAGCCCGGCGTGGAGAGAGAGGGGGGCGAGGTGAGGGCTGTAAAGGCCAGCGGCATATTCATCGACGTGGTCACCCCCTACATGTTGCTGAAGCGGGAAAACGCCGACATCGTCGCCGTCGACGAGGCGGCTGCTGTGCCGCTCCCCGTGCTCTACGGCGTCCACAGGAGGTTCGACCGCCTGGTCTTCGCCACAACCATCCACGGATATGAGGGCGCCGGCCGCGGGTTCTCCATCAGGTTCCTCAAGTACCTACGGGAGTCGAAAGACACAGACGTATACCTCTACGAGATGGAGGAGCCCATTAGATACGGCAAGGGAGACCCGGTGGAGCAGTGGCTTTTCGACGCCTTCCTCCTAAACGCCGAGCCCGCCAAGGTGGAGCTTGCGGACCTCGAGCACGTGAAGAGACAGGAGGTAGCTTACCTAGGCGAGGAGGATATACTGAGAGACGAGGACACCCTTAGGCAGTTCTTCGGCATCTACGTCCAAGCGCATTACCGCAACGAGCCCGACGACCTGGGGATGTTGCTAGACGCGCCGCACCACACCGCCCGAGCGCTGGCGTTGCCCAGCGGCAAGATCGCGGTGTCGACAGAGCTGGCGTTTGAAGGCGCCCTCGACGACTTATCCACCGACCAAGCCCTCCGCGGGCTTAAGCTACCGGGCAACATAATCCCGGACCGCTTCCTCAAGTACTGGCGCCTGCCTGAGTTCGCCAAGCTGAAGGGCTGGCGGATCGTCCGCATCGCCACGCATCCAGAGCTTCAAGACATGGGGCTGGGCAGCGTCATGCTGAAGAAGATCGAGGAGGAGGCGCGGCGGCTGGGGATGGACTGGGTCGGCGTTGGGTTCGGCGTTTACGACAAGCTACTGAGGTTCTGGGTGAGAAACGGCTACGTCCCCATACACCTCTCGCCTGAGCGGAACCCCTCCTCCGGCGAATACAGCGTCCTGCTGGTGAAGCCGCTTAACGAGAAGGCCGAGACCTACGTGAAATACGCCAACGTGGAGTTCCGCAGGCGGCTTATCCACTCCCTCATGGGCCCCTACGGCGACCTCCTACCCACGGAAGTCCAGCTGTTGCTGGAGGACTGGGGGTGGGAGGTAGACGCGGCGCCCTCCCTCTCAAAGAACCAGCTAGACCGGCTTGTGGCCTATGCCTACGGCCCAATGACGTTTGAAAACGTGACAGACGCCATGTATATGCTGGCCGCTCAGTACTTCTACAGCCCGAAAAAAAGGCGGCCTAGCCTTCCCGACGTCGCCGCGAGGGTGCTCATAAGCAAGGTGCTACAGGCCAAGCCCTGGAAGGAGGCCGCGGAGGCCGCCGGCGTGAGGCGGGGCGACCTCATGCTCCTCCTCCGCGAAGTGGTTAAGGTCCTCCTCTTCTACTACTACGGCGGAGAATTCGAGGTGCCCCTCTTCGTCGTTGGGACGGTGCGCGGCAAAGACTAGTTTATTCAAGGAGAATTCGGGGAGAAGCCATTAAAATAGCCACATCGCCAGAAGGCGCAGTGTTCCACGGCCACTTCCCACACGCTCCCATATTTAGGATCTACCAATACGAAAACGGCAAGCTTCAGCTGGTGAAGGAGGGGAAAACCCGCCGGGAGATGTCCCCGACCTCGAAGCCGGCGAAAGCCATCAGCACCACCACATGCACGGCATAGCCAAATACAGGTAGCTTAGGGAAGTCCTCCCAGACGTAGACGTGGTTCTGGCCGGCGGCGCCTGCCAGACCAGCTACATGTACTTCACCTCTGAGGGCGTGAAGGAGCTCACCGAGCCCGTCGAGGTGGACTTGACGCGGTAGATAGAGGAGGACCCTAAGGAATTTGAAGACGCCCTCCGGGAGTCTGCCCAGCTCTAAAGTCTGTACGCCTCCTTCCGAAGCCTCTCTCTGAGCTGGTCGTACACGGCGGCGGATTTCGCCAAGTTGGCCAGGGTGAAGGCCGACTGGCCTGTCACGAATATGAAGACGTGGAGACCCTCGGTCTGCCTCACAAAGGACGCCGCATCGACCCCACCTCCTCTGCCTTGAGGACGGGCAGATACACGGGCTCAATGCCGTGTTTCAGCATTATTTGACCAACAACTCGGCCTTGTGCGCCCTCCCCGACGTACGACGGCCGTACATCATCCAAATTCCCTATTTTAATACAACGCCGGCGGCTTGACAAACGTTTTTAAAGTCCCGAAGACGCCTAAGTGTGGAGGGCTTGTGGCCGTTGCTGAAGGCGATTCACCTCCTCTCGTTTGCCGTGTGGACGGCGGCGGGCCTCGGCGCCTACCTCGTGGTCAGCGACATATGCAACGACGACGTCTTGGCCAAATACCGACAGGTAGCCCACCTCCAGGCCCTGGCGCTGGCGGCGCTGGGGGCCACCGGGCTTTTGGTGGCGCACGCGCTGGGGTTCCCAAGCTGGACAAAGGTAGCGGCTTTGCTCTACGGCCCCCTAGTGGTCCTAGAGCTTCTGCACATCTCGGCGACGGAAAACTGCACAAAGCTTAAGAGGCTAGTCAACGCCTTGACGCCCATATGGACTCTGCTGCTTGTAGCCATCCTATACCTCAAGCTCTACAAACCCGTACTCGCCCCGTGACGTAGCGGCCGACCACCCCCGCCACGCAACACGCGGAAATGGGGGTCTCATTAATCAACGCGTCATTTACGTGCAGGCTCAGCCTAGGGCTGGGTTGGGGCGGCAGTGGGCGTTGACCCGACCGCCGTGAGGACCGCGGCGAAGATGGCCGCGGCGCCTGCCATCTGTCTGGGCGTCAGGTTCTCAACACCTGTGAGTTTTGCGTAGAGTTGCGTTATTAGGGGGGAGGCGGATACCAGTATGGTCGTAAGTGCCAGGCCTATTTTCTCGACAGCGAAGGCGAAGAGGGCGGACCCGACTCCTAGATCCATGAGGGAGGCTGCCGCGAAGAGGGGGGACTTGACCACCTTCAGCCTCCTCTTCGCCGCCAGATATAGGCCGAGGGCGACGCCGGCCGAAGCGGCCCTTAGGTAGGCGACTACCAGGGGGTTTGCGCTCCCCAGCACGGCGAGCTTCACTGCGGTCATGCCGAGGGACCACAGAAGGGCCGTTGCGGCGGCCGCCGCCAGGCCCAAGAGGCTCGGCCGCGCGTCGCCTCCGCCGGCGAGGAGGGAGACGCCGGCAACCGCCAGGAGAGAGGAGAGTATTAACCACTGCGAAACCTTCTCTCCGAGGAGTAGGGCGAAGTACTGTGCTATCACTATGTACGTGTAGGCGAGGGGCGCCGCCACGGAGCCGCCCACCTTGTGGATGGCGTAGAAGTAAAGGCTGTCCCCGACGAACAGCGTCACGACGCCGCTAACCACGGCCGCCCACAGGCCGGGGGCCGGCTTGATGAACAACGCCGTGGGCGCCAGGAGGACCGCAACATATATCAGGCGGGAGAAGTTGACGGCGGCCGCGTCTAGGCTCTCCATGTATCTCTTGTAGAGAAATATGACCAGGGCCCAGATGGCGGCGGCCGCCAGGGCCGCCCCCACGCCGAGTGGGTCCATCAAAGCGGCTTAACCGGCGTGGAGGCTCCGCAGGCTAGACACTTCATGACGAATATTCTGCCCTCTCTATTCAGCTCGGTGTCTATGGAGTTGCAGACAGGACAGACCACGTAGTACCTAATGAAGCGTTCGTAGACCGCCTCTACGACCTTCGGCGACTTCTCGCCGTGGAGAGTGAAGACGTCGCCCTCAAGGGTGCCCGGAACGGCGAGCTCCTTCTGGAAGAACTTGGCCATTAAGTAGACGTCTCTATTGAGCCTCTTGGCTATCTGGCCGAAGTTCGGTATCACAGTCTTCCGCGGCATGTTGGTCACCTCTATCTTTGGTATCTCCGCCCTCCTCTGGGCCTTTGGCGCCACCAGCTTATACGCCCGCTCCAGAAGAGCCAAATACTCCTCATCCATTGAGCCCAAGAAGGGGGAGGTATAAAAACTAAGCTGGCTTAAACCAGTACGTGATGTAGTTCTCGCCGGCTCACGTGTCGACCACCAGCCGCACATTCATCCCAGCTTCAACGCCTTGGGGTCGGCGTCTATCGAGGCAGTTACGTTGAAGCCGTCTGGCATCAACGATGCCTACCACGCAATCGCCGTGGTGAAAAAGCTGGTGGGCTTCACGTTTATCACAGTCCAGGTAATCAGCTCGCCCTCTGCACTGACCTCGCGCCACCCCACATCCGACCTCTTGCACCTCGGACAGTCCACCTGCGGCGGGAAGTACTTGCCGCCGCACATCTATACATGAGCCTGCCCCGTTGCATCCCCTCTACTAATTCTCAGCACTCCCCCACGACCACGGCTGGCAAAGCCTCGGAAGACCAGCCTCCTACGTTCCCAACCACGAACCCTTGGACGTCCTCCGGCCCGAGCCTGGCGTCGTCCAGAGCCTCCTTGACGGCCTCCCACGCGAGCTCCGGCAGGGGACATCTGCTCTACTACCGAACCTACTGGTACCTACGCCCACTACTTAACCTTTCTCATGTAAAGAAATGACATAAATAAATATTTCCTTCCTTAGACTAATTAAATTTATGTAACTAATTTGGCTATTTCCTCAGGTATCTGACCTTTCTCCCTCAGTATTCTTACCAGCTGGCGATACGCCACAAGCTTCTGGATGTTGTTGGCGCCTTCGTATATCTGCGTAATCTTAACGCTTCTCAGGAACCGCTCCACGCCGGTCTCCCTTATCACGCCCACACCGCCGTGTAGGTTGATTGCCTCTGAAATCACCTCCTCCGCCACCTCGGTGGCGTAGAACTTAGCCAGCGACGCCGCGAAGGTGTACTCCTTCCGGTCCTCGTCGACGAGCTTCGCCGCTAGATACGTCAAGAGACGCGCCGAGAAGATCTTAGCCATCATCTCCACGAGGCTGAACTGTATGGCTTGGAAGTAGGCGATGGGTACGCCGAAGGCCTGCCTCTGGTGGACGTATTTAAACGCCATCTCGAAGGCGCCTTGGGCCATGCCCACCGCCTGCGCCGCAACCCCTATCCTCGACCTGTCGAAGGTCTCCATGGCGTAGAGGAACCCCATCCCCTCCTCGCCCACCCTGTTCTCGTCCGGCACCTCGACGTTTTCAAGAACAAGCTCGCAGGCGTGGTCTCCGTGGAGGCCCATCTTGTGG
>Ga0209225_1004874_pt1 | contig 10367 bp, 9 predicted proteins | sample WasSprMetagenome_FD_184732 | JGI IMG/M metagenome (GOLD analysis project Ga0209225, IMG submission 184732) | Sulfidic aquatic microbial communities from Washburn Spring, Yellowstone National Park, USA - WS (SPAdes) (version 3) | ecosystem: Environmental > Aquatic > Thermal springs > Hot (42-90C)...
GGAGGCCGGCGGTAGTCCCGGGGTAGGGGCGAAATCCTATAATCCCGGGAGGACCACCAGTGGCGAAGGCGGCCGGCCAAAACGCGCCCGACGGTGAGGGATGAAAGCTGGGGGAGCGAACGGGATTAGATACCCCGGTAGTCCCAGCCGTAAACGATGCGGACTAGGTGTCGGGACGGCTACGAGCCGTCCCGGTGCCGCAGGGAAGCCGTTAAGTCCGCCACCTGGGGAGTACGGCCGCAAGGCTGAAATGTCGAGGAGCTTTAAACTCAATAGCAATTTAGGTTTACTAACAAAATTTTAGTAAACCAATAAAACGAAAAAATATTTCACAAAAATTTTCTGCTTTAATAAGAAATGCTTTAATTTCTATTTTTATCCTTCATTACCTTCAGTTACTTTGTTAAACTTAACTTTTTATTGAATTCTTTAACTTCAATATGTATTAACTTCCTGCTCTTCTTATCGCTTTTATGCTCCTCGACACAGCAAACTTAAAGGAATTGGCGGGGGAGCACCACAAGGGGTGAAGCCTGCGGCTTAATTGGAGTCAACCCCGGGAATCTTACCAGGGGAGACAGCGGGATGAAGGCCAGATTAAAGGTCTTGCCGGACTAGCTGAGAGGAGGTGCATGGCCGTCGCCAGTTCGTGCCGTGAGGTGTTCTCTTAAGTGAGACAACGAACGAGACCCGCGCCCTTAGTTGCTAACGATCCCCTTCGGGGGATCGTGCACACTAAGGGGACTGCCTCCGCTAAGGAGGAGGAAGGAGCGGGCCACGGCAGGTCAGTATGCCCCGAATCCCCTGGGCCGCACGCGGGCTGCAATGGCTGGGACAATGGGTTCCGACCCCGAAAGGGGAAGGTAATCCCTAAACCCAGCCTCAGTTGGGATCGAGGGCTGTAACTCGCCCTCGTGAACATGGAATCCCTAGTAACCGCGTGTCATCATCGCGCGGTGAATACGTCCCTGCTCCTTGCACACACCGCCCGTCGCTCCACCCGAGCTTAGTTTAGGCGAGATGCAGCCTTAAAGGCTGCATCGAACCTAAACTAGGTGAGGGGGGAGAAGTCGTAACAAGGTAGCCGTAGGGGAACCTGCGGCTGGATCACCTCCTAAGAAAAATTTTTAAGCTGGAAGATGAAAGAGGATGCTGCAAACCTTTCAATTTCATTATTTAAATGCAACCCTTAAAGCTCGCCTTTAAGGGTGAAGGGCTAAGCAAGCTTTCCAGTGAAAGCTTGCTATGAAAGCCGCGCATAGACCTCTAAACGCTAGTCGAATATGGGTTCCCGAGTAAGCTCGACGCGCTACGCCGCCTGATGGATGGCTCGGCTCGGGCGCCGAAGAAGGGCGTGGCAAGCTGCGATAAGCCCCGGGTAGGTGCATGCAACCTTTGATCCGGGGATCCCCGAATGGGACTTCCTGCCGCGATAAACTCGCGGCGCTCCCTTTCGGGAGCGGGAACCCCCCGAACGGAAACATCCAAGTAGGGGGAGGAAAAGAAACCAATATGGGATTCCCTGAGTAGCGGCGAGCGAAAGGGGAAAAGCCCAAACCGAACCTAAACGGGAAACCGTTTAGGGATGTGGAGTAGAAGGGGCCGACCGCACCCTCTCTCGCGAAGCCGAAGTGGCCTGGAATGGCCCGACATAGAGGGTGACATCCCCGTAGGCGTAAGCGAGATGGGTTTGGGTCGGCATCCCTGAGTACCACGCCTTTGCTCTGGCGTGGGAAGCCGGGAGAAAACAACTTCCAAGGCTAAATACGTCCCGAGACCGATAGCGGACTAGTACCGTGAGGGAAAGCTGAAAAGCACCCCGGAAGGGGGGTGAAAAGAGCCTGAAATCAGGCGGTTACAGACGTGCGTGGTCCGAAAGGGTAGATCCCCTCCGAAGGAAACCGTGGCGACACGGGAGTACGTGGAGGGGGGACCAGGATCACGCGTTCCGTTTTGTACCACGGGCCGGGGAGTTCATCTCCGTGGTGAGGCTAAGGGGTTTAAACCCGAAGCCGTAGGGAAACCGACATGCCCGCAGCATCCTTTATGGATGCGAGGGGCGAGGTCTGAAAGGGCCTGGAATCACGGGGATGAAACTAGAAACCGAGCGATCTAGCCCGGGGCAGGGTGAAGCCAGGCGAAAGCCTGGTGGAGGCCCGAAAGGGTGCTGACGTGCAATTCGCTCCCCTGACCTTGGGCTAGGGGCAAAAGACCAATCTAGCTCGGTGATAGCTAGTTCCCGCCGAAATATCTCGCAGGATAGCCTGGCTGGAGGTGGCTGGTGGGGTAGAGCACTAATTGGGAAGCAAGGGGTCGAAAGGCCCCACTTCCCAGTTAAACTCCGAATCCACCAGCACCGTAGAAGGCCGGAGGCGGGCGTGGGGGGTAAGCTCCCACGTCGCGAGGGGAACAACCCAAACTAGGGTTAAGGCCCCAAAATCCTGGCTAAGTGCAGAAATGGAAGGGGGTCCTCAACCTAAGACAGCTGGGAGGTAGGCTTAGAAGCAGCCATCCTCTAAGCAGTGCGTAACAGCTGACCAGCCGAGGTTGAGGGCACCGAAAATGGACGGGGCTAAGCCAGGTGCCGATACCCTAGGTTGCAGCTCGAAAGAGCTGCAGCGGTAGGCGGGCGTTGCGGTTGGGTAGAAGCTGGATCGTGAGATCCAGTGGACCGACCGCAAGTGCAGATCCCGGCGGTAGTAGCAGCAAAGAGGGGTGAGAATCCCCTCCGCCGTAGGGGCCAGGGTTCCCCGGCAATGCGTCGTCAGCCGGGGGTAAGTCGGTCCTAAGGTGGCCCTTAACCGGAGCCACCGAAAGGGAAGCTGGTTAATATTCCAGCACCGCGGAGATACGTGCGGCAACGCAAGCCTGCAACCCGACGCTTCAGGATAGGTTGAGTGGAGCTGTCGCTCCATTTAACCACTGAAGCCCAGGGAGTGCCGTAATGGCGAGAACTGGGTGAAGGTGGGAATAGCCGCCCGTTTTTAGGGCGGTTCAACCGATTCCTGGAGCCACGGAAAAGGGTTGCAGGAAGGATTCTCCGCGCCCGTACCTAGAACCGACACAGGTGCCCCTAGGTGAGAAGCCTCAGGCGTGTCGGGTGGAACTCGGGCGAGGGAACTCGGCAAATTAGCCCCGTAACTTCGGGATAAGGGGTGCCTGAAACCCTAACCTTAAGGTTGGGGTTTCAGGTCGCAGTGACAAGGGGGGCGCGACTGTTTAATAAAAACATAGGTGGCCGCTAGCCCGAAAGGGTTTGTACGGCCATTGAGTCCTGGCCAGTGGCGGTACCTGAAACCCGGGTTCAACCGGGCTAAGGGCCGCTAAACGCCGGGAGTAACTCTGACTCTCAAATTTAAGGGAGTCACTAAACTCGGCTATATGCGGGGAAAGGAGAAAGCCTTCTCCCGAGAAGGGAAAAACGATTGGCTTTATGATCCTGACCCGCAGGGAATCATCCGCCGCCGCAAAAATCTTTTATCTCTTTAACCTATAGGTTTATCGAGGAAGGTTGCTTATCAATGCTTAACGAATTTAAAGCCATAATAGATCCGAAAAGGCTGCCAAACCGAAGAAAATATCTTCACTATTATATTGTTGGCTTAGTAGATAGCGAAGGATGCTTTTCCATTTCTATTAAAAAGCAAAATAACGCTAAGTTTGGATGGGCAATCGATCCAGTATTTCATGTAACTCAAAAAAAGGAGCATCGTCAAATTCTTGAATTACTTAAAGCAGTATTTAAATGCGGTCGCATAATTCCTAAACCTGGTCAAGAAAACATTGCATTACAATACATTGTTGATGCAAGAAGAAATCTCATGGAAAAGATAATACCATTCTTTAAAAAACATAAGCCAATCATTAAATGGAAAGAATTTGAAATCTTCGCTAAAGTTGTTGAAGCGTTAGAAAAAGGTGAACATAAAGACGTGAACAGCTTTAAAAAACTAATACTACAAATATATGAGGCTTCTAATGAAAGAAAACATCAACTTAATGAAGTGTTATCTGAAATAGATAGGCGGTGGATGAGCGCCTCAGAGACCATACGCCGAGCACCCTAGAGCGAATTGAAGATGAGCTCGAAAGGGTGAAGATATGGTCCAACCTTTTTAAAAAGGTTGCTTAAGGTAGCCAAATGCCTTGTCGGGTAAGTTCCGACGTGCATGAATGGATTAACGACGTCCCCGCTGTCCCCGCCCGGGGCCCGGCGAACCCACATAACTTGGACGAACAGTCCAGGGTCTCCCAGCGGGGCGAGAAGTCCCCGTGGAGTTTTACTGCAGCCTGTCGCTGGGGTGCGGTTGTGGGTACAGAGCGTAGGTGGGAGCCGTCGAGGCCAGCCTCTCCGGGGGCTGGTGGAGGCGCCAATGGAACACCACCTACCCATGGCTGCACCCCTAACCAGGCGTAAGCCTGGGACAACGGCAGGTGGGCAGTTTGGCTGGGGCGGCACCCCCTTGAAAAGATATCAAGGGGGCCCTAAGCTCGGCTCATCCGGGACAGAAACCCGGAGTAGAGGGCAAGGCCAAAAGCCGGGCTGACTGGATCCTCCAAAGCAAGGGATCCAGAGGCGAAAGCCGGGCCTAGCGATCATTCATGTCCCCATTGTTGGGGGCTGGATGTGACAGAAAAATTACCCCGGGAGTAATTGGCTCGTCTCCCCCGAGAGTCCCCATCGACGGGGAGGATTGGTACTCCGCCGTCGTCCGTTCCCATCCTGGGTCTGCAGCAGGACCCAAGGGTGCGGCTGTTCGCCGATTAAAGGGGAATCCGAGATGGGTTTAGTCCGTCGCGAGACAGGACGGATTCTACCTGCTGGGAGTGCTGGCCGCCTGAGGGGAAGATGCCCCTAGTACGAGAGGAACGGGGCATCGCGGCCTCTAGTTTACCGGTTGTCCGACAGGGCACTGCCGGGCAGCCACGCCGTTGGGGATAAGGGCTGAAAGCATCTAAGCCCGAAGCCCCTCCCGAAAATAGGCGGCCATTCCAGCTCAACTCTAGACCTGGCAACAGGCCTAGAGAGCTGGAGGAGGGCACCCATAGAAGATGGGGTTGATGGAGCAGGGGTGTACGCGCCAAGGCTTCGGCCGAGGCGTTTAGCCCGCTGCCCCCAATAGCCCGACGCGTCGAGCTGAAAAAGGAACCTATATTCGAGCGAAATTTAGAGGTTATGCGCGGCTAACGAAACCTTTAAATTTCTTTCCCCCTAAAATTTTTAATTTAGGGTTGGCGAGCCGGTGAGCGGCTTTCAAGCTTCACACTTGCTCTTTTCTCAGAGTTAAGTGTGAAGCTTGAGGAAACTCCACCCACACCGCGGAAGCGCAAGCTCGCGAGAGCTAGGGCGAGAGCCCTAAAGCCGAGAACAGAAACGAAACCTTAAACCATTATAAGCAATGATGCGGAAACGTTGAGCAATGAATGGTTTAAGGGTGAAACGGCTCGGCTGCGCTGTGAAAGGGAAAATAGGCGCCTATGAAGTCCGCGTGAGGCGCGGGTATCCCGATTAGATAAATGCCGCTTAAAACAGAAGGTGGGTTACGGCCGGCACGCCAACCCCCTAATTTTTTATAAGGGGGTTTAAAGCAAGCTCTCTTTAGGAGAGAAGGAGGAGAGCAAAGTATACCCCGCTAGGAACAATTGGAAGTTTGTAATCGGGATTGCGTTCGCGTATGCTATTTAAAATCTTAAAAATGCAAAATGAGATTCATATAACCGGGAAAAACAAAATGATGGATAGAACAAAAATAAGGAAGATTGGATCAATAGCGCTTATAATTTTAGGTCTCTTGATATTTGCGGTTTATTCCATTCATCTAATATTATTCAAACTTTCATTACCTCCCTACTCAATCCAAACAGAAGGAAAATATGTTGCGTTCGGCTTAGAAATATTGGCTTATCTTTTTTCACTACCTGTTATTATCTCATTATTCTTATTAGCCTATTTAATATATCCTTCAAAATTTGAGCGATATCGTTTAATATTAAAGATTTTGTTTACACTTTTTATTATTTGTGGATTTGGAGTAACTACTGGATTGATTACTATGGCATTCATTAACAGTTCACCATCGATAGATAATATTCCAGTATTTGCATTCCAGCTCGTAGCGATGACATCGCCATTCTGGATATTGGGAATTTTATCTATCTTTGCATTTAAAAAATAAGTTGAAAAAACGAGAGATGGAAGCGGGCGAAAATGATGATATGAATCTGCCTAACTTTCGGCATTTCATGCCCTGCTTCGTTTATCTCGGTCATATAACAGCGGATAAAAGGCTTCGCTACGCTCTATCCAAATTGCCTTCGGCACCTTCTTTTATCCGAGAAACGTTACATGAAATTCCACCCCTTCACCGCAGAAAAGGAGATTTTATAAAAACATAAATGTTAATGGTGTTATGATGAATGATAAAAAAGAAATAACAAAACTGATTTATGATGAATTGAAAGAAAGAGACATTAAATCAATCCCATTTTTAATTTCAAAAAAACTTAAGAAGAGGAAAAACAACTAAGCTTTAAATTACCAAAACATCTTTACTTAACTTCATAGGAGGAGAATTAAGCAAATTACTGAGTAAGGAAAAATGGAAATTTGAAAGGCTAATAGAATTGTGGAAAAAGGGTAAAAGAGATGAAAAATTGATTGTTATTTTTGCTTTAATGAGAATAAGCAAAAAGGATTATGAGAATTCAAAATCGTTTGTTATGAATATAATTGATGGCATCCCAGACTGGGAGATTTGCGACCAGTTAGCTGTTAGAGTAGTTGCAAACTTAGCTGTTCAGAACAAAGACGAAATGTTTTCTTTAATGCGAGCATGGATAAAATCAGAAAACAAATGGATTAGAAGGTTAGCAGTAGAACCCCGCTGCTTATATAAGAAAAAGGAAGATGAACTCAAAGATATGCCTTCAACTTTTAGATGGAGCGATGAAAGAAAAAGAAAAAGATGTTAAAAAAGCAATTGGTTGAGCTTTAAGAGAAATTACAAAAAAGATCTATCTGTTTTTGAGTTTCTACAGAAATGGGCCATGGTTGAGGATAAAAACACGAAGTAGATAATCAAAGAAGGAATGAAAAAATTGGCAAAAGAAGAACAGAAAAAATTGGAGGGTTTAAAAAACTTTGAATTGAAGACAAACTTTCGTAGTTCAACAGGAGGTAATAAGCATGAGATACAAAGTAAATAAGATCTTTATTTCTAAAGCATGTATAACCTTAATAGTAATTTTACTGGTTATTGTGTTGTCTAATGGTTGTTTGAAAGAAAACTTTATGCCCAACACTACACTCTCATGGAATTCTATAAACGATTTTGTATATCAACTACAGAATATAGACCTGATAGCAATGGGGAACACAAAATTTGATCTTGTTATAATAGATTATTCTCGGAATGGAAAAGAGGATAGTCGATTTACGCCTGAAGAGATTAATGCACTTAAGAACAGTCCCGGTGGTCCTAAACTTGTGTTGTCATATTTAAGTATTGGCGAAGCGGAAAATTACAGATGGTATTGGAAGACAGAATGGGATGCTGATGATGACGGTAATCCCGATCCAGGAGCACCCTCTTGGCTTGGTCCTGAAAATCCTGAATGGTCTGGTAATTACAAGGTTAAGTATTGGGAATCTGATTGGCAATTCATCATCTACAGTTATCTTGACAAAATTATTGAAGCAGGTTTTGATGGAGTTTACCTTGACATTATTGATGCTTACGAATATTGGGGACCGGGTGGTGAGAGTGGTTTGAATAGAGAAACCGCTGAGCAAGAGATGGTTGATTTTGTTAAGTTAATTGCAAACCATGCACGAGCAATTAAAGGCAAACCCAATTTCGGAATATTTGTTCAAAATGGTGAAGGATTAGCATCTCATCTGGACTATGTTGAAACAGTAACAGGCATCGGCAGAGAAGATGTGTGGTACAATGGAAACGTACTCAATCCATCTTCACATATTGATTCAGTTACTGCAAATCTTGATGTTTTCAAACAGGCTGGAAAGCTTGTTCTGGTAATTGATTACGTGACACAAAAGAATTTGATAGACGATTTCTATTCAAAAGCAATAGCAAGAGGTTATGTGCCTTATGCAACTGTGAGGGAGTTAGATGGACTTACAATAAATCTTGGGTATGAACCTGATTAATTATGATAGCGGAACTTTTGCCTAACAGAGTATAAAATGTTCATTCATCAGAAGATAGCCTCACCTAAATTTTTGCTTTGCAAAAACTTCTTTTATACTGGGAACATTAAATGAGATCGGGCGGTGGCTCGAAAAGAGATATTTAAAAATTTGGAAGTGAATTATGAATATGGAATTAAAGACATGATTATCTAATTGCGGCTTCAGGACGGCACGCTGCGGTTGCTTCGCGACCTTGCTCTTCGGGGCATATAACAGCGAATAAAAAGGAAAATCAAAGATTTCTCCAAATTGCCTCCTGGAAACTTTTATCTGCAAAACCTTCAGTAAACGATTATGTACTACGCTATCAAATAATTCTATTTTTAATTCCATATTTTTCACATAACCCTCTTGATTTTTCTTCAAGTTCTTTTTGATATTCTTTTGATGGTGCAAAAAAGATTCCATATAAACCCTTATATTTTGGCACAAGCTCAGGATAATATTTTTTCAAAAATTTGTAGTAAAGTGTCTTACAATCTGTCACTCCATCTCCAAATAAAGTTAAAGTTCCAACAAAAACATAATTTGCTCCATAATCTTTAGCAGTCTTTATCATCCTGTCTAGCTCCTCTCCTGTATCTGAAATGAATGGCAAAGTAGGTGCATAACAAACTCCAGTGAGAAAACCATTCTCTTTGCATTTTTTCATGGTCTCTAATCTTTCTGCTGGTGAGGGTGCTCCTGGCTCGATGATTTTTGCTACTCTTTCATCAAGAGTAGATATGGAAAAGGTTATCATAGCTCCACGTTTCAGTTTCGGCTTTAAATCTGCAGGAAGAATTGCGTTTTTATCAATCTCTTGCAATAAATCCAAATCTCTTAAAACAAGTTTTGATTTTGTTAAAACATGAATAGGAAATTTATATCTCAAAATTATCTCAAGCAATTTCCTTGTCAGTTTTAGTTTTTCTTCGATTGGCATGTAAGGCTCGGTTGAAGATGATAAGGCAATAACTCCATATTCCTCTTTCCTCGCTCTTCTTGAAAGCTGTTTTTTCCAAAAGTTCTGATGAATTTACTTTTGCCGATAAAGTCTTTACCATGTTCTCTCCATATTTGCTCCCTCTTATATAGCAGTAAATGCAGTTGAAAGCACAACCTTCGTATGGATTTACTGAATAATCATCCAGAAACCAGTCATCTCTCTTTTTGTGTTTGTTCAAAATTGATTTCACTTGAATTTCATTTACCATTTTAGAAACTTCGTAAATTCTTTTAATCTTTATTTCTATGTTAACTCCATCATCTTAAATTTATTGGTAGGCTATCATTTTTAAGGATAATGCTGTTTACTCTTTTGTCAAAATAAATTTGAATGGCTTTAATTTTTACTCCTTTGTTTTTGGCGATTTTTAAAAGTTCATAAATTTTGGGGTCGGCGTTTTTATTAGGAGAGAAAGCGATGATATTTCTCATTGCTGCAATAAAGAGAATAATTGAATTTTGATAATTGTTTATCAACTCTTTAATTTGTCTTTGTCCCCTAACTGAAGGACAATCTGGATACATGGCAAAGTTTTTATATTTCATTACTGCACTTTTGATTTCAAGAAGATATTTTTTGCTTTTTTGTTCGATTAAATAATCAATCAAAGAATTATTTATCTTAAAATTTCTTTTTAAAATTTTTGCCCCCTTTAACCATGAAATTAATCCTTTTTCTAAAGAAGTTTCGAAACACTTCATTTGTAAAGAAGTATCAATAATCGAATAAATGTTTTTACTTTCTTTGACCATTGAAAGCCTAAATTTTAATTTATTTTTATTTTCTATAGGCAGAAACAATCCAATTTTTCCTTTTCTTATAAATTCTTTCAATCTTCCGGTGTTGTTTAAATGGGCTAAAATAGTTTTCTTTTTTATTTTTGATTTAACCACGAATCTGTTTATTCGCTCAATAATTATTCCCTCTTGGTAATTTTCGATCTTCATTAAAACCTTATTTTTTAGGCTCATTTTTTCGCTTAATTATTTTTTCTATCCAACTTTTTATTTTTTCATACTTTTGAGCTCCAACCAATTTATATTTACTATTAGCCACAAGAGTTGGCGCATCATTTTATATTTAATGAGCGGAGGGAAGACTTTGGGTGTCTCTATACGGGTTTCCAATGTTTATCACGCTAAACGATATAAGAAACTTTTCATCCAG
>Ga0209225_1004879_pt1 | contig 10358 bp, 6 predicted proteins | sample WasSprMetagenome_FD_184732 | JGI IMG/M metagenome (GOLD analysis project Ga0209225, IMG submission 184732) | Sulfidic aquatic microbial communities from Washburn Spring, Yellowstone National Park, USA - WS (SPAdes) (version 3) | ecosystem: Environmental > Aquatic > Thermal springs > Hot (42-90C)...
GCGCCTTACCTCTCCGGTGCGCACGCTCCTTTACCGGAAAGCCGCGGTGGACGAGATTGTGGAGTTCATGGTGCCCTTTGAGGAGCTGGGCGTGGAGCCCGGGCAAAGCCTGACCCTGGCGGTGGTCTTGGAGCGGCCTGGGGAGGTTTTGGGCCAGGCGCCGGAGCGGCCCCTGTTCGCGCGCATCCCCACCCTCATCCGCGGGACCGAAATCTGGGCCATGGAGGACCCCAAAGGCGACGATTTTGGTCCCGGAACCTACGTGTACCCCCTGAACAAGGTCTTCACGGAAGCGCCGGGACTTTTCGATCTCATCCGCTACGCCGTTTACGACGCGGGCGATAGCTGGCAGCTTAGCTTCGACTTCCCCTCCCTACCCAATCCCTGGAACGGCCCGCATGGCTTTTCGCACCCCATCATCTTCGTGTACTTCGACGTGAAAGAGGGCGGCCGGACCGATGCCCATGAGGAGGGAAAGGCCGCGCAGGTGACGTTCGACCCGGACCATCCCTGGGATTACGTGATCAAGATCGCGGGCTGGCCCGGTTACGGTCGGCACTTGTGGACCGCCGGCGGCGAGGGGCCGTTCCTCGTGGATGTGGCGAGCGATCCCAAGCGCGGCCGGATTATTGTGACGATCCCGAAAAGCCTCATCCCCGAGATCCGGGGCTGGCACTATGTGCTTGTGGGTTCCCAGGACGGCTACGGCCCCAACCACATCCGGACCATTGGGAAGGCGCCGGGCGAGTGGACCGGCGGAGGCTGCCCGGATCCCATGTGGGCTCCCCAGCTCTACGACATCCTCGCTCCCACAGTGGAGGAACAGAAAGCCCAGCTGGGAAGCTACACGCCCGGAAAGGGCTACGCGGTCCTCCGGCCGGTGGAAGTGAGGTGAGGCCCGCATGAAGAGGGCAGGGTTTGCCGCGGTCCTTTTAGGAATCGCTCTTGGCGTTTTGAGCCCGGCTTTTGCCAAAGAATGCCCGGCCTTTACGGTCGCCGTCACGTTCCGCTATGTTCCCCTCCCCGGCGAGGAGGTTCATTCCGTGAGCCTGCGGGGCTCATTTAACAACTGGGGCGAGTGGCCGATGGAGCGCGAGCCCGATGGCTCCTGGGCCATCACCGTTTGCTTGGCGCCCGGCGAGTACCAGTACAAGTTCTACATCAATGGCCAGTGGCCCAAGGACATGGCCACCGCCCGGGGCGGCGGCCCGGTGGATCCCGAGGCCCACGGCTACGTGGACGACGGCTTCGGCGGGCAAAACGCGGTCCGCATCGTTACGTTGCCCGTGGAAACCTTCTTCGCCCATCACGACCCGGCAAACCCTGCCTTCCTCTGCCGCGCGGACGGTCGGTGGGTGGTGCGCCTCCTTGTCGCACCCGGATTCGTGGAATCCGTTACCCTCGCTGCGGATTACGGTTCTTGGCCCATGGAACGGCAGCTTTTCTGGGATAACGGCGAGATGTGGCGTATTTCCCTCGACCTTCCGTTCGGGTTTTCCTACCGTTTCCACATTCGTCTTTCGGGCGGGGAGGAGCAAACCCTTCCCGAGGGATCTTCCTCTTTCTCCGCGCCCGAGGAGGATCCTTTCCCCCAGGTGGCCTGGGTGGGGAAGAGCGTAGGCTACCAGATCTTCCCGGATCGGTTCTATAACGGTGACCCCGCCAACGACGCGTTGGCCCTGGATACGGATGAGGCGAACTTCAGCCCCTATGCGTCTGCGCCCATCCTTTCGGCCTGGAACGATCCCATCACCCCGCTTCATTGTTGCCACCAGTATTTCGGCGGCGACCTCCAAGGGATCCGGGAAAAGCTTGACTATTTGGCTCAGCTGGGCGTGGGCTTGATTTACCTGAACCCGATTTTCGTTTCCGGCAGTGCTCATGGTTACGACACCCACGATTTTCTGGAGGTGGCGCCACGCCTGGGGACCAAGGAGGAGCTTCGGGCGCTCTTGGAGGAAGCCCATACGCGGGGGATCCGGGTGATCTTCGATTTTGTGCCCAACCACACGGGCGTGGGTTTCTGGGCCTTCCAGGACGTGGTGAAGCGCGGCCCGGAAAGCCCGTATTGGGACTGGTACTTCATCCGGCGCTGGCCCTTCACGCCCGGCGATGGCACAGCCTACGAGGGCTGGTGGGGATTGGGAAGCCTTCCCAAACTCAACACCGCTAACCCTGAGGTCTTCGAATACCTCCTCCAAGTAGCCCTCTACTGGCTTGATTTCGGCTTTGACGGGATGCGGATCGATGTCCCCAATGAGCTTTTGAACGCTAAGGAGTTCTTCTCCCGGCTTCGCGCCGCGGTGAAGGCCCAAAATCCCGAGTTCTACATTTTGGGCGAAATTTGGCAAATAGCTCCAGAATGGGTTCAGGGCCGCATGTTCGACTCCCTGATGAACTACGCTTTGGGCCGGGGGATCCTTCTCCGCTATGCCCAAGGGGAAATAAGCGGGGAAGAGGCCCTGGCCCGGCTTTCCCGCTACTACGCCGCGTACGGGGAGAACGTGACGGCCATGGGCTTTAACCTCGTTTCTTCCCACGATACCTCGCGGATGCTCAGCGATTTGGGCGGCGGGGATATCGGGGATACTCCTTCTCCCGAGGTCTTGACACGCTTTAAACTTCTCCTTACCCTGCTTTTTACGCAGCCAGGTATGCCGGTCATCTTTCAGGGCGAGGAGCGGGGGCTTCTGGGGCGGAAGGAGAATTTCGATGCCCAGCGCTACCCGATTCCTTGGGAAGCGTTGAACCTCGAGGTCTTCCAGCACATCCAAAAACTCGTTCGGTGGCGGGAGGAACTTCCTGAGCTCACGGAAAGCAAAATCCGCGCTTTTTCCGCAAAAGGGCCGGTTTTGGCCTACTTCCGGGGAGAGGGGGATGGGGTGCTTGTCCTCGCGAACAACTCCTCCCGGCCGGTGCCCTTCGCGCTTCCTCCGGGGAAGTGGCGGGTACTGGAATCGGGAGCGATTTTGCAAAAGAGCACCGTGGTCCCCCCGCTCTATGTGTGGGTTCTCGTCCGGGAGAAAGAACCCTAAGCGGGAAGAAAGGAGGGCAAGGGGAACAAGCGCGTCGGGTTCACGAAAAAAGTTTTAGGGTTCAGAATCGAGGAGGGAAAGGAGGGTTGAATGAAGCGCACTTTTTGGGTGGTTGCGTTGATTTTGGGGGTTTTTAGCCCGTTGGGTTTGGCCCTAAGCTGTCTGCCGGGCCAATATGCGGTGACGTTTCGCTATGTTCCCCTTCCGGGCGAAGTGATTCGCTCCGTGAGCCTGCGGGGCTCGTTCAATAACTGGGCCGAGTGGCCGATGGAAAAGCAGCCCGATGGCTCCTGGGCCATCACGGTGTGTCTGGCGCCCGGCGAGTACCAGTACAAGTTCTACATCAACGGCCAGTGGCCCAAGGACATGGCCACCGCCCGGGGCGGCGGCCCGGTGGATCCCGAGGCCCACGGCTACGTGGACGATGGGTTCGGCGGTCGAAACGCCATCCGCCGCGTGGGAACGAGCATTTCAGGTCTTTGGGACTTCAAAATCCGGGTTCTTCCCTCGCCTCTTGTGGACCGCAATAACCTGAACCTCACCCTCGCCTACGGCGCCTATACCCTGACCAGTCTTTCGAAGTTCGGATGGGGCGGAACGTTCAACGAGCAAGGGTTTGAGCTTTCCGGTCTGGTTTTGGGCTCTACGGAGCTCAAGGCTGGGATGTACTTCGAGCCCCAGGCGGTTAAGTACAAGCACACCTTTGTGGAATTGAAGCCCCCGCTTTTCGGGCTGGACCTCACGGCCAAAGTGGAGCACTGGGTCGAGGGCTATCTGCCTGCCAGCCGCTGTCCTATCCTAGTAACTTTCACATACTACCCTCGTGATGATGAGCCTCCTGTTTATTCCGTGCATGTAGCGGGCGAGTTTAACGGTTGGTCTCCCACTGCTACCCCAATGACAAGGAATCCTGATGGAACATGGTCTGTCACGGTGTATCTTGATCCTGGGCCCTATAAATACAAGTACGTGATCAACGGGAATTGGGTTTCCGATATGCGAAACTGGTACGGTTCCCCGGCTGATCCAGCGGCTGAAGGATACGTTCACGACGGTTTCGGAGGCTGGAATGCTTATCGGCTGATTAGGGGCACGTGTCGGACGGAGCTGACCCCTGTTACGTTCCGCTATTATCCGCGGTCTGGTCAAACAATTAACTGGATAGGCGTACCTGGAACTTTCAACGGATGGAATCCTTCTGCTCATCGTATGGATCCACAGCCTGACGGGTCGTGGGCGGTTACTATCCTCCTTCCTCCGGGTGTTTACGAGTACAAGTATTACATCGACGACAACTGGGGAACTGGTTGGGTTCCCTACATGTGCTGGTTCGCGGGCTCTCCCGCCGATCCGGACGCTACCGGTTGTATTGACGGCGGCAATGCTGTCCGCGTGGTCGGGGACTACATGCCTTCATATATGCGTTACACCTTGAGTGCCAAGTTCGGGAACCTCGAGGGGATTCTGCGGTTCGAGGACTGCTGCTGCGGCATCATGCTCAAGGACCTCACCCTCAAGGCCACGAACCTCTCCCTCTGCTGCGGTATCACCTACAACGCCGAGCTCCTCTTCACGAAGGCTGGTTTCCAGCACCTGAAACTCTCCTTTGACAACCTCTTTAGCCCCTGCTGCGGCATTTCCATGGGTTTGGACGTGGAATTCGGGGTAGCCTTCAAGAAAGTCTCCCCGCGCTTTTCCTGGCCCGGGATCTCCGGATGCTTCACGGTCTACGGGAATACCGTAGGGAGCGGCTTTTCCCTCCAAGGCATCGAAATCTACGGGTGGAAGCTCCGCTGCGACATCGGCACTTGCCAATACCTCGAGGTCCTCACCGCCCTCAATGTGGCGAAGATCGAGGAGATCTTTAAGGCCGACATCTTCCAGGGCGACGAATACGAGATGGTGAAGCTTGGGTTCTGTGGTGCGGCCTGCTGTGGCGGTAGTTGGACCCTGACGGTCACCGCGTTCTTCGGTCCAAGCGGCAGGATCTTCGACATCACGCGGATTTGGGTGGACACGTGGATTCCGCTCTTCCCCAACCTTACCTTGGTGGCCAACTTCTCGAACTTAGGCGAGGGCTACCTCGGCTTTGAGTTCAAGTTCTGAAGGGGGAAAGGGCCGGGGAAAAGCTTTTGCCCCGGCCCGGAACTTAACGCGCGGTATAATTTGAAAAGCCCAAAACGGGCGAAAGGAGGTCAGGATGAGGAAGTGGGTGCTAGTCGGGTTGTTCTTGGTGGCGGGCTTGGCCTTTGCGGCCACACCGGGAAAAATCCTGATTTGGGCGGATGATACCCGCGCCCCCGTTTTCAGGGAGATCGGCAAGGCCTACACCGAGAAAACGGGGATTCCTATTGAGGTTGTCGAGATCGGGTTTGGACAGATCCGCGATCAGTTTGTGACCGCTGCGCCTACGGGTGAGGGCCCGGACATCATCATCGGCGCCCACGACTGGGTTGGGGAACTCGCGGCCAGCGGCCTCCTTGCGGAGATCCTCCTCCCGCCGGAACTTGCGGCCCAGTTCGATCCCGTGAGCCTTGAGGCCTTCGTTTATGGCAAGCTTTACGGACTGCCCTATGCCCGGGAGGGCGTGGGTCTCCTCTACAACAAGAAGCTCATTCCGCAACTTCCCGCCACGTTTGAGGAGCTCATTGCCCTTGCGCGGAAGCTTACGGATCCCACGGTGCCCCAGTACGGCTTTGTGGTACAGAACCCCGATCCTTACCATGAGTTCCCGTTCCTTTCCGCTTTGGGCGGCTACATCTTCGGCTATGACAAGGAAGGGAAGCTGAACCCTTGCGATGTGGGTCTGGATAGCCCGGGCGCCATTGCGGGCGCAAAAATCCTCCAGGACCTCTTTGCCGAGGGCCTGATCCCGGCGGGCTTGGACTGGGACACCTGGACCAGCCTCTTCACGGAAGGCCGGATCGCCATGGTCATCACCGGGCCGTGGTTCGTAGGCCGGGCCAAGGCCGCAGGGATCGACATCGGTGTGGCGCCCATCCCGCCCATTCAGGGGAAGAACCCCAAGCCTTTCGTGGGCGTCCAAGGAGTCATGGTCTCTGCCTTCTCTCCCAACCTTCCCATCGTGTTCGACTTCCTCTTTAACTACTTCGCCACGAAGGAGACCATGCTCGCCCTCTACCAGAGGGATCCGCGGATTCCCGCGTTCCTCCCGGCTTACAATGAGGTGGCTGCCGATCCTATTCTCAAGGGCTTTGCCGAGTCCATCGCCAACGGTGTGCCCATGCCCAATATCCCGCAGATGAGCGCGGTTTGGGGTGCGTGGTATGACGCCATGGCCCTCATCGGCAATCTCCAGCTCACGCCTGAGGAGGCCCTGAAGAAGGCCGCGGACAACATCCGCGCCACTCTGGGCTGCAAGTGAAACGAGTTTGGGGCGGGGCGCAGAGCCCCGCCCCTTTTTCATGTTCCGGACCAAGCCCTTGGGGTCCATTCCCGCCACCTTGATCAAGGTGGTGATTCTTTCTGTACTCGATGCTTTGGCCATCTTCTTTGCCGTTCTTCTTGCCTGGGAGGGAAGCTGGCTTTTGGTGGGCCTAATTACGGGAGGCCTGCTCGGCCTCAATGTCCTTGCCTTCTCCCGGCGGCTCTATCCCTTCCGGTACCTTGCTCCGGGCCTTTTTTTCATGATCCTCATGGTCGTGCTTCCCCTCGTTTACACCGTTTACATCTCCTTCACAAACTACGCCACCGGCAACATCCTGAGCAAAGACCAGGTGATTGGGCTTTTGACCACTCGCTATTACCTTCCGCCGGATGCACCCACCTTCACCTTTCGTGCGTATGGGGAAAGGGGCGAGCTTTATGCCCTCTACCTTTGGGGGCCAGCGGGAGAGTACGTGCTTTTCCCGGATGGCCGCCTGGAACCCTCTTCCCTCCACCGCCTGGACGATGCGGACGGCGACGGAAATCCGGATCTTCTCGATGGCAAACCTCTCCTCTCCACGCCGGAGCTCACCCGCTTTGTTTCGGCGCTGCAGAGCTTGTCCGTTCCGTTTGGGGATGGAGTTCTCCGCCTCTCCACCTTAAGCACGTTCCGGCTTTACGCGCCTCAATACCGCTATGACCCGGCTTCGGACACCCTCGTGGATCTCCGCACGGGCAAGGAGTACCGCGCCCAGGGCGGGAATTTCGTGGCCGCCGACGGCGAAAAGCTCGATCCTGGCTGGATCTCCTTTGTCGGGTTTGCCAATTACCTCCGTTTCCTGCGGGACCCCCTCTATCATCGAGCCTTCGTACGGGTCTTTGCCTGGACCGTAAGCTGGGCGATCCTCACGGTCACCTTGAGCTTCGCTTTAGGCTTGGGCTTGGCGATCCTCCTCAACGACCGTGGACTTCGCCTGCGCAAGCTTTATCGTTCTTTGCTCATCGTGCCCTACGCTATCCCAGCCTTCATCTCCATCCTCATTTGGCGGGGATTTTTCAACGTGGAGGTGGGACTTTTTAACCAGGTCCTGAGTCAGTATTTCGGCGTTCGAGTTCCCTGGCTCACCGATCCCTTTTGGGCCCGGTTTGCCTGCATCCTTACCAACGTCTGGCTCACTTACCCCTACATGATGCTCGTCTCCTTGGGCGCCCTTCAGTCCATCCCGGAGGAGATGTACGAGGCTGCGAAGGTGGATGGCGCCACCGGGTGGCAGCGGTTTTCCCGCATCACGTTCCCGCTCCTTCTGATCTCGGTTGCCCCGCTTCTCATCGGGTCCTTCGCCTTCACGTTCAACAACTTTACCCTCATTTGGCTTCTCACGCGGGGCGAGCCGGTGGTGGAGATCGGAAGCCGAGCGGGGGCCACGGATATCCTCCTTTCCTACGCTTATAAGCTTTCTTTCCAAGGGGGCAGGGGCGCGGAGTACAACATGACCGCGGCCCTCGCTGTGGTCATCTTCATCATTGTGGCCCTCATCTCCGGGATCAGCTTTGCCCGCACCAAAGCCCTGGAGGAGGTTTCCCGTGGCCTTTAGGCGAAGGTCCCCGCGCTTTTGGCTGGGAAGATTTGTGCGCAACTTCCTTGCGTGGATTGCCATCGCCTTCGCCCTCTTTCCCGCGGCGTTTGTGCTGGGGACCTCCTTTGACCCCGCGCAGAACCTGCGTACGGCCCGGATCATTCCCGCTCAGCCCACCACCGCCAACTACCTCTACCTCTTTCGCGAGCGGCAGGAGATCAACTTTCCCCGCTGGCTTTTGAACACGGTCTACGTGGCGGGGATTACCTCAGCATTCGGGGTCTTCCTTTGCGCCTTGGGAGCTTATGCCTTTTCGCGGTTTCGCTTCCGCGGCCGCCGCGCCGGCCTCCTCACCATCCTCCTCGTCCAAATGTTCCCCCAGACCGTGGGGATGGTGGCCATCTACCTCATCCTCCAGACGCTCGGAAAACAAATTCCTTGGCTTGGCCTAAATACCCATCCGGGCCTGATCCTCGTGTATTTGGGCGGGGCGATTGGGTTCAACACCTGGTTCATGAAGGGGTATTTCGATACCATCCCCCGTTCCCTCGAGGAGTCGGCCCTGGTGGACGGGGCCACGCCTTTCCAGGCCTTCTGGCGCATCATTCTTCCTGTGGCCCGGCCTATTCTGGCTGTGGTTTTCGTTATCCAGTTCATCTCCGTTTACTCCGAATACCTCCTTGCGAGCCTGATCCTAAAGGGCACGGACAAGTACACGTTGGCTGTTGGGCTTCAGCTTTTTATTGGGGAGGCGTACAACCGGCGGTGGGGGAGCTTCGCCGCGGCCGCGGTTTTGGGCGCGGCCATGATTCTCATCATCTTTTACGCGCTGCAATCCCAGATCATTTCCGGACTGACCGGCGGCGCAGTGAAGGAATAGTCAGGGCTTGGGAGCCCAAAAGGGATCCGAAAGCCACTCCGAGATCCACCGGTCCCATTCCCGCTGTTTTTGCAAATTCCGGCCGTGATCGGTTTCCCGATCATACCGGCGCTGAATCTCTTGGCATCGAGCGATAACCCTTTCGAATACCGCGTTCAGCATGGCTTTCAGCTTGCTCTCCGCCTCTTCCCGCGTGGCTCCGCTCACCTCGATGCCCAAAAACTTCTTCAGGGAAAGCTCCAGAAGGCGGCGATAAACCTCGTTGAGGTCAAAATGCCTCTGCTCGTGGTTCAGGGTTTCTTGGGTCTTTGCCTGGGGAAGGACCCAGGATTTTGCCCGATCCATGGTGTTTGCGGTGGCGATAGAAACGAGCTTAGCGACCCACACCCCGCGTCCCCGATCGAACCGGACTTCCCACTCCCCGTTCCAGGAAAGGGAAAGGTGGATCTGGGCCCCCTCCGAGGGCGATCCCGGAGGAGGCTCACCCCGGAAGTCCTCCCATCGGAGGGGCCGAGCCGGATCCCAGGAGATTTCCGCTTCCTCAAGCACGATTTCCCCGAGGAGGAAATGCGTTTGGTCCGCAAAAGAAAAAACCGTAAAACGCTCCACTTCAGCGGGGAGAAAACCCGAAACCTCCAAGCGAAAGCTCGCGATTCCCTGGGGAGTTTGCCGCTCGGAACTCCGGAAACGAAGGGAAAGCGAGAAGGAGGCGAGGGAAAGGGGGCCGTGGGAACTGCGCAACTTTCCGCGGGCGAAAACACCGGGCCAGGGAAGCGCGAGGGAAAAGTCGCCCTCTGCGTCAGTTTTCCCCGAAAGCCTTACTTCTTCTGCGAGAAGCGTTGGGCTCGGAAGTTGGAGGTAAGCGGCCCACTGTGTCCGAAAGTTTTCCTTCGATGGGGATTCCCTAAACCCGGCTTCCTCGCTGAGCCTCGCGGGATATTCCGCAAAGGAAGGCCCCAAAAACGCTTCCGGAAGGAGAAAAGCGAAAACTGCGCTTAGGGCAAGAAGGATCGCTCCGAGTGCACCTTCCCTTTTCATGTACGGCGCCCTTTTTTCCTTAGGCAATTGCGGGTCACTGGGCCAAGACTCTTGCAAGCTCGAAGAGCCTGGGGTCAATGGGCTTTTTCTTCCCGACGACCTCGGAAAGGGGTGTGGTGACGATTTCCCCTTTGATTTGGCCCACCAGGACCCCGTGTTCTCCGCGGGCCAGGGCTTCCACTGCGCCCACGCCGAGCCGCGTTCCCAAAAGCCGATCGAACGCGCCGGGAGCACCGCCCCGCTGCACATGCCCCAAAACCGTCACCCGAAGCTCATACCCAAGGTTTTCCCGCTGGAAATATTCCGCGAGCCTCTGGGCGTTGTACTCGGCTCCCTCGGCCACAACCACGATGGCATGAGGCTTTCCTCGGGAATAGGCCTCGCGGATGGCCTCGGCCACGGATTCCGGAGAGATCGGAACCTCCGGGATGACCACGGCTT
>Ga0209225_1004880_pt1 | contig 10349 bp, 11 predicted proteins | sample WasSprMetagenome_FD_184732 | JGI IMG/M metagenome (GOLD analysis project Ga0209225, IMG submission 184732) | Sulfidic aquatic microbial communities from Washburn Spring, Yellowstone National Park, USA - WS (SPAdes) (version 3) | ecosystem: Environmental > Aquatic > Thermal springs > Hot (42-90C)...
TCCAGTGGATATTGGGGCTGATGATAGCCATGCAGCCACGTTGGTGGCGATCAGTGGTTTTAGAGCAATAGCTGTCGACAACGCTCTCTGCACAGAGCTGGTCCCGAGAGAGGGGTATCACATGTGGAGAATTAGGAGAGCTCAACACCTAATACAACACTTCGCCAAAGCCCTGGGCTTACTATCAAAGGCTCCAAGAGGGTTTAAGCCGGTTCTATTGGCTGAGGCATGGCTACACCTCTTCAACCCATGGCTACTACTAGCAATCACAGTAATCCTGCTATACAAAGCATTGATGGGTTCGCTAACGGCACTAACATCGCTGACAGCAGGTGCAGCACTACTCATACTAAGGCCCTATAGGACATGGGTAGCGACACAGGTATATTTAATCACAGCAAGCATAAGAAACCTATGGACAAAAGAAATAGCTTGGGAAAAACAGGAGAAGAGCTGATCAATAAGTGGATGAGGGGGTAACAAGATGAGGATACTATTCATAGCACCATCCTACTACCCACACATAGGTGGTGTAGAGTACGTGGTTAAATCAGTTGCTGAGAGACTTGCTAAAGCAGGTCACGAGGTAACGGTTGTTGCTGGAGAGCCAAACACAAACAGACCATATGAAGATGTTGTTAATGGTGTTAGAGTTGTTAGGTGGCCTACTTGGAGTCCTGGAAACGCCTACCACATTCCTAGGAGGAGAGGCGGTTTAGAGAAACTCTTGAGGGAGCTAGCTAAGCAGGTGGATGTTGTTCATGTTCATAGTGTTCATAGCATCTTCACTGTTTACGCAGGGCTGGTGATAGCAGGTAACAGTGGTTCTCCAAGGATTGTTGCTTCTCCGCATTATCATGGATCTGGGCACACGTTTTTGAGAAGGTTTCTCTGGATCTTTTGGAGAAGAAGGGTTGCAGAACTGTTGAAGAAGGCTAGCATTGTTCACGCTGTTACCAAGAGAGAGGCATCTATGCTTTCAAACCATTACCTAGATGTGGGGAGCAAGGTTGTTGTCGTGCCCAACGGTGTGGATGAGGACGTTTTCAGCTATAGATGGCAGGGTCAGAGCAGCAACTACATGGTTTATGCTGGTAGGATAGAGAAGTACAAGAGGTTGGAGATAGCAATAGATATTGCCAAGAAGCTAAACCTAAAGCTGCTAATCATAGGCAAAGGATCATACAGAGAGAAACTGGTGAAGTATGCAAACAAGGTGTATAGAGGTGGTGTAGAATTCCTAGAGCCACAACCGAGAGAAAAATACCTAGAGCTACTATCGAGAGCAAGATACGCAATAAACCCAAGCAAACACGAAGCATTCAGCATATTCACAACAGAAGCATTAGCCATAGGAACACCAGCAATAGTATCAAAAGAAATAGCCGAGAACCTAGAAGCACAAGCAAAGCCCCTTGCAAAAGACCTAGTCATAGCAGAAAAAGCACAGATAAAAACATGGAACGAAGTATTGCTAGCATACATCAAGGAACTGTATAAAACCAAAGAAGTTATGAAGAGTAAAATTGATTAATAAAAAGTTAGCCCAAGTATGGTTCGTTAAGCTAAAATGCTATACGAAGGTTGGGTTCTAGTTATGAATTTAAAGCTTAATTATGCTATTGCTCTGCTCAAAGCTATTGCTTCGCTAAGGCAGATGTTTGAACGTATTGTATTTAACCTTGATCTCAAATATCATTGCAGAAAACTTAAAGAGATAAATGACAAACCTTTCATATCTTTTGTTGTTCCAACAAGAAATGAAGCAGGGTATCTACCTAAATTACTGATAAGTATTAACTACATTGCCCATGTCTGTAAGGTTCCCATCGAGACCATAGTTGTGGATTACAGGAGTGAAGATAGAACTCCCGATATAGCGAAGAAAATGGATGCTAAGGTGGTGGAGGTTGATAAGCCAGCATTGGATACGCGTCCTACGTAGGAGTGTTAAGCGCTAAAGGCGACATAATAATTCGTACAGACGCGGACGTTATAATGACATCCTCAGCAATATACGAAACCATTAAGGTTTTCGCGAATAACCCCGAGAAGCTTGTTGCCACAGTTAGACGCATATACTACCCATTGGACCTAACAACAAACTTAATGGCATATTTGTACGATTGTTACATAAGAAGGCCATGGGTAACAACGGGATATTTTATAGCGTTCAAAAGGAGTGTAGTAAAGAGAGTAAATTTCAATCCTAAATTAAGGGTGCATGAAGATTACAACTTTGGTAGAAGAGCTTATGAAATCTTCGGATTGAGAGGCATGTACTACAATCCATTTATTGCGATATTTGTTAGTGCAAGACTGATTAGAAAGAAGGGCTTAGGCAAATATTTACTAGATAGGTATAACTAAATCGAGTGCTATCAACTACTCACAGCTTGCGACACACTATGAACTCTAGAGAGGCTTTGCTAAGCGTTGAAGAGGTTATTGAGAGGTTCGATGATTCAAAGACAAATGTTATTCCTTGAATGCGAACTTAGATGTTGTACACTTAGATTTGATCTTGACGGCTTAAGCAAAAAGTGTATGGATCTCTAACTGTGCTGGTTAGTATCTTGAAGCCTTGTACCTGCAGATGTTGCATTTTTAATATTTAGCCTCAAAGTATAATAAAATGAAAGACTGGAAGAATTGGTATGACAGTGATAACGCTATGAATAATGTAGTTAAGCGCTATGGGGATCTCCTTAAAGATGGAAACATCACAGGTTCATCATATACTTTATCAGCTATAGATATGCTTAAGCCTGTGTTGGAGCGTCTTAGGGGTGAGGGTATAAAGGTCTTGATGGATCTTGGCTGTGGCTATGGCTTGCTAACACTTATTGTGGCAGATTTTATTGGTGTTGAAAAGGTGTATGCTGTTGATATTGATGGGTAGAGGCTGTCTTTTCTAGATAAGATGAGGGGTAGGTCATCTGCAAAGGAGGTTATAGTATTGGATCACGATTTCTGCAAGCCGATAAACATTGGTGAGAGGGTTCAGCTTGTTACAAGCTTTGGCTCATTGGAACACGTTACATGTTGGGATGAGGTTCTAGAGAATGTGAAGAAGGTGCTTGTTGATGGAGGCTACTTCCTAGTTTCAATGCCCAATCTAGGTAGCTGGGTAAACAGATTAGCATTGTTACTGGGTTATCAACCAAGGGATCTGGAGATATCTAGAAAGAAGCTTTATGGAGTCGCACCACCATACAAAAACCACGGAGTTGCAGGTCATGTAAAAGTAGCAACATTTAGAACCTTTAAAGAGTATCTCATGGATAACGGCTTTGAAATAGTCATGTCCAGACCTCTCTACAACAAGCAAAACCTATTAATAAATGTAGATAAAATACTTTCTGCACCATCACTATCACGAAGGTTCGTAATACTAGCAAGGAAGGTGAGACTGTGATAAAGAAAGCTATGTATAGTATTAGTGATAAGAAGACATATATTATGGTTATTGCAATAATTATTGCTTATATTGCTTACGCTGTATCACTCTTTACATGGTGTAAAGGGTATTATACATATGAAGATATGTTTGGTCCTTTATCAAAGCATGTTGTGATAGCTATAAGCATAGATCTATTTTTATTGGCTTCATTTCTATATTTCTTCTCCGGTAAGCGTAGTGATGATGGAAGAGGCTCTATATTACCAATAATTGTTCTGATGTTGTCAATTATAAGTATTCGTCTACTTCCAGATGTAGCTGATTCTTATTACAGTCAGAACTTTTATGATGCTGATGGACATATGGTTCAAGGTACCTTTGTAACTCCTAACAGAAAAGGTTTTTCAGGTGTATGATGCAATTCTGAAGAGAGATATAAAAATGCTATGGGATTAATGCCATGACCTTACTCTACCATAGCTCAACAAATTTAATTGCTAAGATCTTCTCCTATACATTTCATATCCAACCTCTAACCCTTAAGGGGTATTATGAGTTGCTGCAGAGCTTTATTACGTGGATTTCAGATAAATTGCGAAAGTCTGAAAGTAATTTTGATTGCTACTTGAGGAATGGTATTGTTGTAAGGTCTTGGGACGACTTTTTATTTTATGCAAGGCCTAGAACTTCTGACCTCTATGCTATATGTTGTGAGGAGGTTTATGAACTTGAGAACTGGTTTAAGCCTCATGCAGAGGGTGTTGTAGTTAATGTGGGTGCTTATGTAGGAACGTACACAGTTAGAGCAATGCACACAGCAGATCTTGTTATAGCTATAGAGCCCTTACCAATAAACTACAAAACTCTGCAAATTAATATTAAACTAAATAGTCGTAAACGAAGAGCTGATGTAATAACAATTAATAAAGCTGTGGCTGAGGCAAAAGGAAAGGTCCACATCTTCTTACCTGTGGAATCTAAATGCATTGGTATGGAAATAGCAAGATTAGAGAGTGCCTCTAAGCATAACTTTAATTTGAATGTAGAAATCAATACGCTTGACAACATGTTAAATGAACTAGGTATTGAAAGGATTGATTTAATGAAAATAGATATAGAGGGCTATGTCTTTAAGGCTTTTCCAGGCATGATTGAGGGCTTAAAGAAGACAAAGTGGTTAATTGTAGAGTTATGGAAGCAGGATTTGCCAGTCATACATATGCTTAAACAATTAGGTTTTCGTCTGATAGATTATCATAATGCTAACTTCTTATTTTACAATGAACGTTATAAATAATATGCTAAAGCTTATGATAGTCAATGAAACATCGAGGATTGAAAAATGTATAAGTATCGTAATTACAACTTTTAATGATGAAGACACAATAATGCCTGTTCTTCTAAGCTTATTGTTTAGCGGCGTCCCCTCTCAAAATGTTCAGCTTATAATAGTTGATGGGGGTAGCACAGATACTACTCTTCAATTAATTAAAGGTTTCCTAAATAAGTATGGCAATGTATTTAGGCAACCAATATTAGTGACGCATCATAGGAATCTAGGAGTTTCAAAAGCTAGAAATGATGGTATCAAATTAGCACAATGCAAGTATACATTGTTGTTGGATAGCGATATTGTTTTACCTCAAAATGCTTTAAAGATTATGATGGAGTATTTGCAAACTGCGCGTCAAAAGGATCCTTGTATAGCAGGAGTTAAACTATTGCTGGATTCAGCCTTTTCACTATTTAAGAGGTTAGCTCAAGGGAAAATACATAGACGCAGCATTGGAGCCTCAGAAACGCTACTTATAGTTACAGACATCATTCGACAATTCATGTACGACGAAAGTCTAGGTCCACCTTTTTCAAGCGACGAAGATATAGAGTTAGGTGCGCGTCTACTTAAGCACGGCTACAAGATCCATATGCTAGGTAACGTTATAGCAACACACTTAAAACCTCCTACATCACTTTATATTGCAAAATCATCATCAATATATAATGCTATTAGAAAAAGCTTAAGAATAGTAAAAAGTTATTACCATTCTTATGTATAGAAAGGTTTCTACAAATATTACATGAGTATGCCATTAATTGACAAGTTATTCTATCTTATCTACTTTACAATAATATTCATTCTGATGACACTCTTTATCATTGCCTCAATTCTTTCGCTAAAAATTGCCATGTTCGTCTTTTTATTAATGTTTGCTTTAATTATGAGTGGCTTAATTTACGAAGCTAAAGTGGATCTTAATGGATTATTTGATATTAAACAGTTCCATATATTTTTAAGTTATTACTTTTTTGTCATAGTAAATAGAGCCTTAAGATTTAGCTCAATGTTGCTTTATTACATATCTAAATTATGTTTAAGAATTAAAGGATGAAGAAGTGTGATAATATCAATGACAAGGATTCTTGCAATATGTGAACATTATTGGCCTAAAGGTGGTGGAGGAGAGTTAGCTACTCATCTCATTCTCGATATATTGAGGAAGAGATTTGATGTAACTGTTGTTACTAGTACAAGGAACCCCTCTAGACTATCAGGCATTAAGTATATTTATGAGCCCCTGCTTTCAAAGCAGAAAAAGCCTATATTATGGCTAAACACCTTGAGGTTTGTTCACAGTCAAAGATTCCAAAAACTATTACGTGAAAGCGATGTTGTGTACATACCACGCTTTGCGTTTCCCATCATACCATATGCGAAGAAGTTAGGTAAGAAAGTTGTGGTTCACCTGCATGGCTACATCCTAATATCATACACAGCAATAGTGCTAGCACCCTATGAAGAGCATAAGCATCGCATTACCCTAGATGATACCATGTTGGAGTGCATGAAGAGCCTAAGGCATTGTGCAGGGGTAAGTCTTCTATGGTGGCTACCGAAACTAGCAAGAAAATGGGTTTCGCAAGCAGACAAAATAATATGCGTCTCTAGAAGACAAGCAGAGATAATAGCTAATCAAGCACCAGAGCTCAGAGACAAGATAGAGGTTATGTACAATCCGCTACCACCAGAAATAATCAATGCTGAACCAAGGAAAGAGCTTGACGATACACCCACATTTCTATATATTGGGGGAGACAGCTACATAAAAGGCTTTCACATACTCTTAAAAGCTATGAAAGAGCTAGATAAACAAAGGGTCAAAGCACAGATCATTCTTGTTGGAAGGTATAGCTTTGAAAATCTGAGACTGTTGAATGTATTAAGAAATAGGTATCAAGGTCTAGAGATACGTGTGATAGGTAGGGTGAGCCATGAAGAAACAATCAAGCTACATAAAAAGTCATGGGCTCTTATAATTCCATCAATAAATGAAGAGACCTTCAGTTATGCTACGGTTGAAGCCTCTATGTTGGGTACGATACCCATAGCCTCTAATGTTGGTGCTATCCCAGAACTACTAGGCGATACTATAGCTTCAAGATACTTCTTTCCTCCAAGTGACTACGTAAAACTCGCCCAAAAAATTGTTGAAGTAAGTCAGCTTAGTATAAATAATGTGGTCTTGCTTGGAGAAACAATAAAAAGAGAGATATTTAAGAAATTAAATCCAAATGCTATAGAGGAAAAAGTTATTGAGGCTTTTATTTCTATAAAGAGTTAAAATAACCTAAAGAGTGGGGATATAGAGTTTTGAGGGGAATGATCCATAACATGCGCCTTAGCAAGTTATTACCTGCGCTATTTTTCCTAACACTTCTTGCAATGTTAGAGCTATTTGCAACTACCTCTAGATATTCCTTGTTGCCAGATTCATACTATTACGTATATGAGCGTAGTATTAATGCTGTTATTGTTAATGGTCATCTAGAAATCCTTCGCAATACATTCGATAATTTTGCGTCTTCTCCTGGAACAATCATCTTGAACTGCTTTCTAGTCTTAATACCGGGGTTAGATATTCTTTCCCTTTCGTTCATAGAAGGGTTATTGATATTTCTTTTGCTTTTTCTTTTTGCATTTATTTGGTTAAGGAACTTATACCATAATTTCGACTATACATTAGGAATATTCTCTCTAATTATAGCAGGCTTTACCGCTGTTTTTCTCCCTATACTTACTTATGGATCTCATGCTTACTTGCTTTTACTATTAATATTATCATTCCCATTCTCAAGGCAGCTTAATGCTAAGACTTTAAGTGTTGCATATGTTATCGTATTAGTGATATCTGTTACTTCCATGGTAGTAGAGTACCTACCAGTGGGTATTTATATGCTTGCATCCATGCTACTGCTCTTAATGTTCATGGCAGTATTAAGAGCAGATCTTAAACATATTAAGCTTTTGGTGTTCCTGTCCCTCACCGTTATTTCAATGTACTATGTCTATATGGGTCAATTCTTTTTCGAAGATTTTAATTCTTTCATTCATACTATTGTTGAGAACATAAAATTTGAGCCACTACAATATACTCAAAGAACTGTTGCGATTAGAATGCAGTATGATCAGGTGTATTCCTTTCTATACCCATTATCGCTTCTCAGATTTGTGTTAGCATTTTTAATTCTCCTATACTTCTTTCTCATACTTTTCATGAAGAGGAAGATAGAGATACCTCGCCAACTTATGGCACTTAACCTCCTAGGCACACTACTTTACATTATTGGGGTAGCAATTTATGTGTTGGTAAGCACCATAAGCGATTATGGTGCTCGCATTATTAGTGTAAGTTATTTATATTATTTAACTACAGTTTATAGTACCTTACTATATATCAAGCTTAACAAAGAAAAAGGATCTAGATTATTTTCCATTCTTCGTGTAGCAATTGTTTTATTTGCCACACTATCAGCGCTAGGCGCAATTTTAACTCCAATTGCTCAAATTTACTATAAGGTAAAAGGATTTGATTTGTCTACGCAGTATAAGTATGGAGAAGAAGGCTTGTGGACCTCAACCTTTATAAACAATAAACTTAATCAATCAATGTTGAATAAAATTTCAGGCACCTATAGGTACATTTACTTGTTTTCACGATATGGCATCCCCTACACTATCTTCAACACCGGAACTAATATTCGTAGCTTAGCTAACATAGATTCATTAATAGTGATTCCGATGGACATTATAGAGAAGTCTGATGCCTCCTTTGGACCTATATCTCGTAAAGATTTCCTAGAGCTTGTATTTGCTAAGAACACCATTTTAAATACTGGTCTCTCGGTGATTCTTAGATGAACTCTCAAAATAAGCATAGTATTATATTCGTAGTTCAGCTTCCAACCCCCCTAAAGGCGGCACCTTCACAAAGGTTACGTATATTTTGTCAACAAACGATAAAAAGTGGTTTCAACGCATACATTGTAGGGGGAATAAATCTAGGTGAAGTCATATCATCAAAACTAGGCATAAACATTAGGAAAAGTGTAAATAAAGAAACTAAGGATTTGTGCTTTAAGTGCGTTGAAATCAACCCATCGCCGTATATCCTCATGAGAATACCTTATATCAGCAGTATAGTGAACACTATCCTCGCTTTTTTCCAAGCCATTTACCTGCTCATTAAAAAACCAGATGTATTGATAGTCTCCATTCCACCTTCAGACCTGGTTTTAGCTACATTCTTAGCTTCGCGCATCACAAGGTCTATTTACATAGTAGATATGCGAGATCCTTCTGAAGAAGTTTTGCTTCATTATTCTTCGAGGTCAAAAATCGGCCACTTAGTGGCAAGGATTATACGAAAGGCAAATTATGCTATTTATCGTAGGACTGACGCCATTATATTTGTTACTGAGGGCATGAAAAAGATGCTGGAAAAATATGGATTACGCGGATTTGTAATACCTAATGGTGCTAATCTGCAAATTTTCAAATCAGTAAAAGAGCAGAAGCAAAAAGATGATGAGACTCTTTGCCTTGTTTTTTCAGGCACGGCTTCTGATTACTATGATCTTTGTCCATTAATCTTTGTAGTGAGAATTCTTAATAGTCATGGATTTAAAATTAAGCTTCTTATAGTTGGAACTATTAGAAAATCTATCGAGGAATATATTAGGAACGTGGGTGCTAAAAAATATGTGGAGTATCTAGGCTTCTACTCTCCAATGGAATTAGCATCAAAAGTGTTTACCAGATGTCATATTGGCGTAATTCCCAGAGTAAATGACCCTATTTTCGACTATGCAATACCAGCTAAGTTTTACGAATACATAGCTTCAGGACTCCCTGTATTAGCAATATGTAGAAAAGAAAGCGAACTAGCAAAAATGATTTTAAACTACGATGTTGGTTGGGTCTGTGAATACGGAGACATGAATTGCATTCTTCAAGTACTTAAAGAAATTTACCTGAATAGATCGCTCATTGAAGAGAAGAAACAAAGAGCTCTAATGTTAAGGAACAGCATTGATATAAACACACACGTCCAAATATTGGTTAAGCTTATGAACCTTCTATTGAAGAGAAAACACCTGCTTAAATAATGGTGTTAATTATGATAATCAAACAGGTATACACCACAGTACTGAGTTTTCCTACGGCTCACTATATTAGTGGTTGGAGACCGATTACTAGGACATTCCATCTCGTAATATTTCTATTAACTAACGATGATGTTGTTGGTATAGGGGAAGGCACGCCATATTGGTCAAATATCGTAGATGATTACATCAAAACGCTATCTTTAGCTAAGAAGATTCAGGGGGCATCTCTTGAAGATGCTTTGGATATATTGAGGTTTAGCGAGTATAGTGAGTTTAGAAGGAGAGAGCAAGTTAATTATGGAGCTTTTCTTGCACTTGAGTCCGCCTTAATACATGCTCTTGCGCAGACTAAGAAATTGAAGTATGAGGCTGAAGTACTGGGAGGCGTGTATAGAACGAAAATACCAATAGCCTACACTATATTCCTGGGTCATCCCGCTATCATGTCATGTAGACTGGAGGAAGCCATTAAATCAGGCTACAAGCATGTCAAGTTCAAGAT
>Ga0209225_1004881_pt1 | contig 10349 bp, 9 predicted proteins | sample WasSprMetagenome_FD_184732 | JGI IMG/M metagenome (GOLD analysis project Ga0209225, IMG submission 184732) | Sulfidic aquatic microbial communities from Washburn Spring, Yellowstone National Park, USA - WS (SPAdes) (version 3) | ecosystem: Environmental > Aquatic > Thermal springs > Hot (42-90C)...
GTCATTGTTTAGGCTGAGCAATGATAAAGCAGCGCCTTTAATCTGCTGATACTCCTCAAGCAATGCTTTGTAACGCTTAATCTTCTCATCGCAAATATCGATGATGGAGTTTAACTCTTCTTCAAATGTCTTTGCGTCATTTCTCATGTTTATTGACTTTCTTTCCAAAACTTTATAATTTTAAACATGGTTCTTAAGGGAGAGGAGGAAATGGTCAAGGTTGAAAAGAGGATTAAAGTACATAAGGATAGCAAGGTTTTAGAGGCCCTAGCCCTATTCGATACCGGATCGAGAATAAGCTATTTTAGCAAGGAATTTGCCGAGAAAATCGGGTACGAGCCCTATAGAGAGACTAAAGAAGTCCCATTGGCTGTGAGGGGTAAGTACGGCAAACTTGTAGGAGACACAACTGTCTACATAGAGGTTGAGGGGTATATCCTGCCAGAGAGGGAAATAATTGGAGTTATTGAAGACTTGGGGGTAGATGTAATAATAGGATTGAACATCATGGAAAGCTACGAAATCTATATTGAAAATAATGAGATAAAATTCAAGCATATCCCGCCAACCTCAATGATAATCTGAAAAGGGCAAAGAAGTAAACAGCACATCTTTGGTCCTTTTTTAAGGGATTTGAGGCTTCATCCTTATCTTCTATGTTCCTATGTTTATAGGCTGACCTTCATGAGCAATCCTTATCAATATCAACGATAATTTTTCTAAGTTAATCGTTTTATTACTGAAAACCTCGCCCTTCAGGGCGGGGTAGCTCACTCTCAGGCTTTTCATTCTAAGCCCATATTCTAGCAGTTAAATATCTTCCACTTCTTATTTAAAATTAAGAGCTGCTTCTCAACACCCTTTGGAGTCCCAATAGGCTTCAGCTTAGCCAATTCTCTTTTAAAGAGAAGCATAGTAGAGTCTGTATACTCATCGTTCGAGCAGAAGTCAGAGATATTCTTCAACAACATAACATCAAACCCAATTAATAAGAGTGAGAGGTTTAGAAGATTAATAATATGCTGGGAACTATTCATAAAAACTATACATACTATACTACAACCACATGAGGAGATGAACTTAAGTTGCCACGTCCCACTTTAAAATCCCCTCTTATTACTTTAAAACCTTAAGATTTGCTTTATCATAAATTTCCTTTAGTCTCTCTTGAGCTAAAATCAGTGTAATGCCTTGCTAAGACACTTCTTGAAGCTCCCCTTATTCCTGTTTCTCTCTCAAATTTTTATACCTTCCTTTGAAATACTCTTCAGTGACTGGGAAAAGCTTCTCTTCTTTGTTTAAACCTTGGAAAGAGCCTGATATTCCCTCAGGGCTTTCTCCACCTCTTCGTCCTCGAGGTTGTCTTCCTAGGCACGATCATTCTCTTCTCAAAGTCTATATCTCCAATTTTTAGACTCAAGGCCTCAAATTGAGCCTAGCACGTTCTTCGGCCTCGCATGTCACGTAAGCGGGACCTTGCTTCCGCTCCCCTATGCAAAGTGAAACTCCTCGATCAGCAGATAGGCGTTAAGAAACAGTATCATCATCGTAAAGGAGACGGCGATCGTGTTTGTCAGCCTTCTGTTCACGAACTCACCCATCAGATCCTTCTTGCTGGAGAAGTATAGGATGGGTATCAGCGGGAGTGGGATCAGGATGCTCAGCATCACCTGACTGTAGACGAGGATGGCGAGCGGGTTCAAACCCCAAGTGATGGCGAGGAGGGTCGGAACTACGTTTATCACTCTTAAAACGATCCTCCTCAACCAGGGGTTGACTTTAGCACCTAGTAGTCCCTCCATCAATGCCTGCCCGGCAAAGATCCCGGTCGTGGATGAGGCGAGCCCGGATGCAAGGAGTGTGATGGCGAAGACGAAGCTCGCCAAGTACCCGAAGAGTGGCATAAGGGTCCTGTAGGCTTCTTCAATCGTCGCAACTGGATTCCCGGTGGCGTAAAAGGCGGCTGCGGCCATTATAAGGATCGCAGCGTTCACGAGCCCGGCGAGGGACAGGTTCACCACGTTATCTATCAGGTGATACTTTAGGAGGATCCTCCTCTTCTCTATTCCCCCTTCTTCAATCTTGTTCTTGGTCAGCCAAGAGTGGAGTGCGAGGGCGTGAGGCATCACCGTCGCCCCGATTATCCCGACGACCAGAGGGGCCGTCTCTTGGCTCAGCCTGGGGGAGACGCTGTGATAGACTATCGTAACTATGTCGGGTCTCACTAACAGGATCTCGAAGACGTAACCGAGACCTATGACTGAGACTAGGGATGTGATGGCCCGCTCTATCCATCTTAGCTTCCCTCCTGTCAGGAGGAAGATCGCTACGACGTCGAAGGATGCGATTGTTGCTGCCCAGAAGAGGGGGATGTCGAAGAGGAGGTGTATCGCGAGGGCAACACCTAGGAACTCTGCTAGGTCTGTTGCGATGGCGAAGAGCTCGGATGCGAGCCAATACGATATAACCCTCGCCCTCCCTCCCAGTTTCTCTCTCATCAGCTCCGGCATGCTTCTCCCCGTGGCTATCCCGATCTTCCCGGATAGGTACTGTAGGAACATCGCCATCAGGTTTGCCATCCAGACGACCCAAAGGAGATCATAATTATGCAGTGCCCCTGCGGATATATCCGTACCGAAGTTCCCCGGATCCATGTACGCTACGCTTACAATCATCCCCGGTCCGAAGAACTTGAGGAAGCTCCGCTGAACGGATCTCCTCTCCACCTTAAGGGCGCCCATTCTTCACCCGATCCCTTCTTTCCGCGTTTTCCTTAGATCCCGCTGAAAGCCATTCTATAAGGAAGTTCTTCATCGGCCTTCCTAGGTCCCTCTTTATCGCCAAGAGTATATTTTTCCCTGCCTCCGTCGTTGAGTAGTATTTGTGCAGCTTTCCATGCTCTTTCTTCTTCTCCATCTTGAGATAACCGGCCTTGGTCAACTCAGCCAAGACGGGATATAGCTTTCCCGCGCTCAATTCGTGTCCGTGTTGCCGCTCTATGTGTATGAAATCATCTCCGGTCATCCTCCTCTTTGAGCACATCCAGAGGACGTAGACCCTGAATATCCCTCTTTCGAGCAGCATCGTCATTCGCATCATATCAGCTATAGATATCTGTAAGCGGTATTAATACCTATCCGCTACAATCAACCACTTTGCTAACCATCATATTGTATATTGAAGATGAGAAATAATAACCGGGCCCGCTGGAAACAAGACTAGAGTTATTCAGTTTTACTCGTGACTTGAAGATTAATGTTTAACTCTCTGCAGAGCCTATAAAGCTTCCGCTGGCAACGCTTGACGTAAATCTTCATGTACTCTGGAGGAATTCTAAGCTTTAAGACGCCGTCCTCAACCCTGAAGTCGTATCCACGAATATATCTGCCCAGAACACTCGAGACTAGGGAGCCTATTCTGCTATTCTCTGGATGCTCACCCCTCTCGACAGGCACTATGAAGGTCCTCTCGCCAAACACGTAAAGCTCGTACTCGACCTCGCCGGTCAAGAAATTCTTAACTAGGACAGTTGGCCTAGAAAGATCAGCCTTCTTAAGCCCCATAGGGACCTTAACAACCATCTCGAGGACATAGATCTTCGAGACCTCGCCGTGATCCATAAAGATCACCGTATCGATAATAGATGGCAAAACGCCAATCTCAACTCTGTTGGCAATCCGCTGAATCGCGTCTATAGGCGTAGTCGCGTGAATGACGCCTACCATGCCGATCCCCGCGAGACGGAGATCGATGAAGATCTCGAAGTCCTCGGGCCCCCGCATCTCGTCAAACACCGTGTAGTCCGGCCTGCTCAGCAACAAAACATCATACAGCTCTCCCTCCTTGGAAGCGCTCTTGGAGTACTGAGTAACGTCGGAGGGAAGCTGCAAATCACGCGGACTCTCAATCGTCTTAACCACCCTCTTAAGATTTCTATAATACTCAGCAAGCGCCTGCGCAAAAGTCGACTTACCCATCCCTGGCGGACCAGCTATAAGTATGCCCTCGGCCCTCTCGACAAGTCTATTGAGCAGCACCTCCGGTAGGTTATAATCCTCAAGAGAACGATGGACTATTGGCTTGACAATCGTTACCTCTAGGCCGTCACTAAACGGAGGCCTAGTAATGACGACCCTGTAATCACGTAGCTGTAGAATAGTAGTGCCACGCTTATTAACCTCGAGGAAAGACTCCCTGCCATACTCAGCATACACCTGCTCCATCAACTGAGCAATAATCAACTCCAGCCTCTCGCGACTCATGGGAACGTTCGAGATCTCCTCGAAATACCAGTTTCCAGGCTTACCCCTCTTGACCCGGGGATTAACACCCTCCTTCAGATGCAGCGACATTACGCCATCAGTAAATAACTTATCAATCTCTATCAGTCCTCTAGGAGCCGCATATAACACGTCTATCCCCATCGCTTCGCATACTTTTGCCATGATTGGGTCAGAAGTGACTATCGTGCCCCCAATCGAGGCGGCAAGCTCCCTCAATGCGCTCTTAACATCGCCGTCCAAGTCGTCCCTACCAAGAAACTCCAACGCAACACTCATCCTATCGCAGACAGCCCTGAGAGAGATAAGCGCATTAATCCCCGCGTCGTCACCATTCGCAAGCTTCTCCTCAAGGTCTCTAAGGAGATACTTATGAATAACCACCTTATTCCTAATCCTACCCTCCTCCACCAGCCTCTCCACTAACCTAGAACTGAGAGCCAGCTCGTCTGGAATGAATAATCCCTGCGACACACCAAGGCCTAATAATAACCCACTAGCACTAATTAATTGGTTTTTCCCCACCACAAACACTCAAAATAATCACTCAGCGCACCGACACGACAAAACCCAATAATAAGCCGTCTCCAAGCGTCTCGGCAATATTGCACTCACTACAGTGTTTACTGAGCCGAAATTATAACCCTAAAGTAATACCTAGATACGCGTCAAGCCCGATCTTTTGAGCCAAAATTTGGATTATTTGATCTCTAGAATGAAGTTCTCAGCTGTCATGCTTCCTATTTCTGCGTATACAAGATGTACGGAGCCGTCATATACTATTCCTGAAGTACCCTTGTTGGCACTGTAGGGCAGGTTGGGGTTGTCCTCGCCCGATAAAGTCACTATCATCGCGCCATAAGCATTGAAAGTAATGAATATTACGTAACCTTTTACATTGGTGAAAGTCGCTACTGACGCTCTTGCCATCCATTTATCTACGGATGTGAATGTATTCTTCTCCCTGTCTAGGTGGTATTCCGATGGATGTGCTAATACTAAATCTGTGGCCTCCAGTTTACCCATCGTCATCAACTGGACGGCGTTCTTTAATCCATTATACGTTTCAGGACCAGTCAATTCGTACCCCTCTGTTATTGAGATCTTCGGCGAATATATTATGGAGGGAACGTATGGCTCGGCACCACCGACGTGCTCTGAAACTACTTTTATGTCCTTAAGCTCAACTTTCTGTGCCGTCAGCTTTACTACTTGTATTTCTGCATTTTTTAAATTTACTGATGGATATGTGACGGGTGAGATTGATTCTTCACTCGATATCTTTAAAGTTTGTCCTGAGTCTGACAGAATAGCGTTAATGCTGGTGGCATAAACCTCCACATTAGACATTTCAGCATTCGAGGCCGACAACCCTATCCTACTAAGGTTAATATTCTTTGTCTCAATGCTGTCAGCAGTCAATCTTATAACTTTCTTATCATCAATCGTTAATGGGCCATCGATCTTAACATTGCTTAACGACCCCTCGTCAAATGATAAAAGATATTCCTCACTCACGATTACACTGACTGGTGTTATCTGTCCCTCTGAGCTAGCAGTGCTTCCAATATATTCTTCATCCCCAGCGAACGTTGCCGTGATTTTCACAGTGATTTTCTCTTCTATTTTTTCAGGAGCTATGTAAGTGATAGATGCACCAGATGTTGATGATAGTTTTCCGGGCCCGTCAAGACTCCATGTTATAGGCTTGCCGGTTAATGTGTTTCCTTCAGAGTCTTGGAGCACAGCAGTAATAGTTATTTCTTCACCGGGCTTTAGTGTAAAACTGGAGGGCTTTACAGTCAAGATGGTTGTCTTTCTAACACTTATTCCTTTTGGCAGTATTACTCCTACACATGTGGCTGAACTGGCTGAATATTCTGAGGTCCCCGGGAATTTTGCTGTAATAGAAACTGTTGTTTTTTCATTAACTTCTGGAGCTTTATACGTCACGGCTGTGCCAGTGTTGGGGGATAATGTTCCTGGCCCTTCGAGTGTCCATGTAACTAGCTCAGAGGGGGCGGAAGAAGGTGATAACGCGGCAGTCAACGTTATAACACCACCTGACTCAACTTCAAACGACGATGGGGTTATGCTAAGCTTTGTCTCTACAGCCCTCCGTGGAACTACAATGCCCTTAACTGTGGCTGTGCTACTCAAATAGTTAGAGTCCCCACCAAATGAAACAGTTATTGTAATAGATTTGTTTTCATTCACGACAGGCGCTGTAAAAAGAACTGACTCTCCAATCGTTTTGTCTAGGGTGCCGTCAGATGCAGACCATTTAATAGTCTTTCCAGTTAATACGAATGAGTCTGTTTTTAGTAGGGCAGTAAGCATGATGCTTTTTCCTGACTCAATCACAAAGTTTGATGGAGTGACGGTTAAACTAGTTGGCCTAGGTATCGTTATTAATCCAGTAAAGAATGCTGCGGCAACGCTCGCAACTATGATAGCAACTACCAAAACAGCTATTAAAATCGTTCGTCGTGCACGCATGATGCTCACTACGAGTAATGATCCTGAGCGCTATTTAAACATGTTTTGAAATTTCATCAAACATTCGATAACACAACAAGTCCTATTGTTTGGGATGAACACTATTTCTATTTTTAAATCCAAGAATATTTTTCACTTTTCACTAAGGCTACCATCTGATAAACTAATACTCATTCATTTATTTGGTGATCCCCAATTAAGCTTATTATTTTCACTATTGATATTTTTAGGCATTAGAAAGGGCCTTTCCTATCGCCATTTCTTAAAAATAATTCAATCAGATGCTCATTAGCCATATTAGTAAGCTCTAGGATTTGTTCTCTCGTGAGGGTATTTGTTTCATGCCCTATTCTATCAATGACGTATGGGCTTGAACACATATTTTTGTAATCTTCAAAATTTTTTAGATAAATTTTAAGATTATATATTTCTGGAGTGGTAGCCATCAGGCTGCTAGGATCTAAAGTGTAAATGCTAAGTGGAGGGATCGTAATAGATCGAAATTTTAATAATTTGTTGACCAGCTTCTTAAAAAGTTCATAATAGTTTTGATTCTCTCCAGGGAGCCCAACCGTGAAGTATGCATTTAAGGCGATTCCCAGTTCCTCACATATACGTGCCGTATGAAAGAGTTGATCATTAGTAAATTTTTTTCCAGCTGTCATTCGAACTTTTTCATTGGGCGATAGTGGATAAATTGCTAATTCAACTTCGTTGAAGGCTCTTTTCATTCTTTGCAAAAAGTCTCTTGATGGTAGTTGAGAGCTCTCCAAGTAGGCTTGCATATCTACGCGGTCTTTAGCTAATTCGTAGAGTATTTTTTGCCAGTAATTTTTACCGGCTATTTCTGGGTCGTGGCTAAAACATATTTTTTCAACTCCCAAATCGTGAAGTCTGCGTATGTCATCAGCAACTAATTTTGGGTCTCTCAAGATTGGCTTCTGTCTCTTAGTGAGAAGTTTATAGGAGCTGCAGCTTCCTCCGCAGTAAATACAGTTATAGATGCATCCTCTTGCAATTGTTAGCCAGAACAAAGATGAACCGTCTTCATTACATCCTTCTGGCACTATTTTTAGATAATTCTCCCAATTTTCCAGTGTTGAGAGGTCTGTGAAGTTAAGGTTATCGAGCGTTGCTGGAGGCGCTACTGCATTATGTTTAACTGTATCGTTGGCCCGGTAAGCGATTCCCGGAACGTTAGATAAGTCTTTGTCTATTAAGCATGCCTTGACTAAGCTAAGAATACTTTGCTCGGCTTCACCTAGCAGTATGGCATCAATAAAGTTATATTTCTTGAGGATTTCTTCGTAAAACCATGTTGCGGTGAAGCCTCCGAGGATAACTAAACTATCAGGGTGATGTTTTTTGCACATTTCGGCAAGCTGTATAGCTCCTTCTGAGTGATAGAACCAGTGAAGGTCTATTGCATATATTTTTGCACTTAAGGACTTAACGTAGTCCTCTATTTCGAAGGACGGCGATAAAGATATTTCTAAACCTAGGTTGACTATCTTAACTTCGTATCCCTCGCTCTTTATCATATGGGCTAAGCTGAATAAGCCCATCGGAAGCAATGGATAGTGAGTAAGCAAATACGGCGAGTTTATCAAGTGTTTTCTGAGACTCGTCAATGGATGAAGAAATACAACGTCGTAATATTTCGTCAAAGATCTTCTTCCCTTTTATTATTAGACCTTGGATTATTTTATTTTTACTATTCCTAACTTGTGTAGGTTATAACTTATTTTTGGTGCCTCACCAATTTAAGTGAGGAAGTAAAATAAATAAGGATAAGTCAGCGTCATTCTAATTGTGAGTTAATCCAAAAAATAATATGGATCTAAGTTTTCTTGTATAGTGGTATTGATCCTAGGTTTATGTCTTTTGTCGTTGCGATCGCTCCTAGGACCTTCTTCATATATCTTGGATGCTCTATTGTTACCTGGTATACCTTGTTCCACTCCAGGTTCTTTAGCCAGAAGTCTCCGAACTCGTCCGTAGTCGCTGAGAATGTCCTGCCAGTTGATAAATCTACCGCGGTTACGGTTGCTCCTTGTATGCATTCATCAGCTTCTGGATCGTATACGTCTCCAGCTATGAATGGTTTGGGCAGGTTTAGGTAGTATACACGTGGCTTCGTCCCATACTCTGGGTGCAGCACCTCTGCCTTGGCTATTAAGTCTCTTAATTCGTCTTCTTCTCCGAACTTTATTGCTTCTGATGGACAGTCATTTACGCATCTAGGCACGTTTAGTGGGACATCAGGGGGTATGTCTGCTTTTCCATCAAGTATGTGGGCGCATCCCGTGCATTTCTGAGCGATGTTCAGCTGGCTGTTGAAGTATATTGCTCCATATGGGCATGCGTCTATGCATGCCTTGCATCCATTGCATTTTCCAGGGTCGATGATTACTAGTCCGTCGGGCCTCTTGTATATCGCTTTGACTGGGCATGCGGGTATGCATGGAGCATCATCACAATGCATGCAGGGCATTGGTATGTGTGTAAGCTTGACTTTGGGTATTGATCCGCGCTCCATCTCTATTATCTTCATCCAGAAGTGCCCGGTGTCTGGCTGAGGCTTAGCATACGGCGTCCAGTCATTCTCGACATGTTCGTCCTTGCATGCAATTTGACAGTTGTAGCAGCCTACACATTTGTCCAGATTAATGACGAATGTCTTCATTTTTCTCACCTCTTAATCCAGGCGTCAGCTACTAGGCCTGCGGCTGGGTCGTATGGTCTGTTGAATGCTTCCGGATATTTCTGCTTAAGTTCATTGATGTCTACTTTCTCAACCTCGACTAGGTATCCGCTTACACACATGAATGGGTCGTATCCCTTTCTGTACGGGTTCCACGGCTTGCGCGGCATTAATAGATTTATGTTTCCGCCTCTATCAATTTTTTCGTCTATTGATATTGGGTCTAATCGAGCTCCGTGATCCATCGAGACCGCGCCTGGTATCATTCTTTCTGTTACGTACGCAGCGCCTAGAACAACTCCCCGATCGTTGTATACCTTAACTATGTCTCCGTGTTTGATGCCTCTTTTTCCAGCATCTATTGGGTGGATCCATACTGGATGGTAGAGATACCCATCTGGCCCTCTAATCCTAGCAGTTGGTATTTCGTTTATCCAAGATATATCGTCACCATGTGCGTGGACTCTCCACCTAGGATGATTAGATACAAGAAGGAGAGAGTACTGCTTAGCCCTCGGATGAAGCTTACTTTCTTGCCAAGTTTCGCCATATGGAATGTAGTGTGGTACTGGCGGTCTCTCTTTGTCATTCGGGAGATTCTCGGCTATGCCAGTTGAGTAAAACTCTATTTTACCAGTCGGCGTAGTTAATCCCGATCCTTCAGGAAGCTTCCAATACCATTCCCAAGCTGGAGGTACTTCCTTCCATCTGGGATCAATTGGGCATACCCAGTATTGTTTTTGCTTAAAATCTTCCCAGCTTATGTATGGAGAGGCCTTATAGAACACTTCGAATACTTCTCTCAGTCTTTGCTCTAGATTCATTCCTCCTGTATATTTATCTAGTAAATCAGGAATTCCTATTGC
>Ga0209225_1004890_pt1 | contig 10331 bp, 10 predicted proteins | sample WasSprMetagenome_FD_184732 | JGI IMG/M metagenome (GOLD analysis project Ga0209225, IMG submission 184732) | Sulfidic aquatic microbial communities from Washburn Spring, Yellowstone National Park, USA - WS (SPAdes) (version 3) | ecosystem: Environmental > Aquatic > Thermal springs > Hot (42-90C)...
CACCCCCTCCACCGCCCCTCCCGCCGCCGCGGTTCCATCTAAAGTAGCCCGCTAGCGCTTCGGTGCGAAAAGGGTGAATGAGAAAGAGCGCGCTCCATGGATAGCTTCGCAATAACTTTTTCCAACCGCTCCACCATCTTGATTCGAGGAAGCCTGCGCGATCTTCAAGAGGTTTTTAAGGTGGTGTGCGGTGGATACCTGTGGGCGAATCAGTCAGTATTGAGGAGCTGTACAACGCGTTGCTCAAGTACTACCGGGGCTCTTCTATATGGGGCGACCCCAAGGCTAAGCTCGAGAACGACATAGCGAAGCTCGTTGAGAAGGGGTTCAGCAGGGAGGAAGCGATCAAGAAGCTTTTCGAGGAGAGGATCGGGGACTACCGGGTTATAGCGGAAAGGAGGGCCGCCGAGCCGCAGGCGCTGGAGGGCGCGAGGCTCGTCTACAAGGGGGGAAGAGTGGGGATCGTCTACGTCGAGACGGATCCCTTCTACGACAGCCTACCGAGGCTCGGTAAGGTTCTCGACGAGGTTGAGGAGCGGTTTGGCGAGGTGATCGCTGTGATCCCAAACATCGGCTTCGTTACAGCTAGCGTGTTTTTGGGCACGAGCTTCCAAGGCGTTAAAGGAGTGGCTGTGGTCTTTAGGGTCCACCGCTCAGAACCTGAACAGCAGGGCGAGCACGCTGGAGGACAGCATTAGGGCGATCAGGATCAGGATCACCCACTTCATCAGCTGGGAGCTCTGCTTCTTTCTCTCAGCCTTCTTCCGCTCGATCTCGCGCTTGATCTTATCCCCCTCCGGCATAGCGCTAGGTTGGAGTGCGCAGGCTCTTATCGCTTTCGCAGCGCAAATCCCCTGCTTTTCATTTCTGGAATAGCGCGCGCTACGCTTAATTAATAGTGATTTTTTCTGGCTCGGCACTCGGGACAAAACCGTTTTGTCTGCGCGCTGAAAGGCGCGCGGCGCGCTGCTGAAACCTTTCGCCTGCCTAACTCCTCCAGCATATTCTCTATAGTGTCGTTGCGTATACTATATCTTTTTATTTAACTTTCCGGTTAAAAAATTTTACTTTCAGTCTACTATAGGAAAGCTTTAAAAGCCCTTGCTTTCAATTTCCACACGTGAGCCGCGGGAACAGCGCGGCGGGAGAGCACGCTGTGAGAGGGTTTGAGCCCCGAGCCCCTGAGCTCGAAAGCCCCCGCCCGATGGGCTCTGGAGTGGGAGAGCGGGGGAGCGTTGAGCTGAGGGCGGCTCGAGAGCGGTTTCATACTCTCCCATATCTCGCTCCAACAGGGCGGTCACCCCTTGTGAGGGGTGGGATCGTGGGAGGGGAAGAGAAACGAAACAGAACCACCCCCGGGCCGGGCTTCAGAGTCTGGAAGGTTAGAGTTAATAGAGTTAACAAAGATAGATTGAAAGTATTATACAATGATGTTATTCGTAAAAGATATGGAAACATACCGAAGGGCTTGCTCTACTACGCTGGAGAGTGGGCTAGAATGTTCGAGAACTCGAAGCGCCAGCGGGAGGAGGCTGGGAAGCGGACGCCGCCGAAGGCGCCGCCGCTACCCCTGCTTGTCAAATTCGTGATGCCGGATGGGAGGGTGAGGGGGAACACGGCTGCGCCAGCGGTTATTGATCTCCGTAGAGGCGAGCTGAGGATACCGAGCTACGGCGTGGTGCAAAGGCTGCGGAGAAGCCTCGTTAGAGCGTTGATCGAGGAGAACCTGCTGGAGCCGAGGCCGGAGTTCACGCTGCAGGTGACGAGGAGGGGTTTCCTGCGCATCGCAGCCCACCGCAGGCTGCGCGCTAGGCTGGAGCTCCCGCTCAAGGTCGTAACCATCGATGAGAACTCTAGGCACGGGCACTCGCTCGCCCACTGGTACATCAACGAAACAAGGGTGGCAATGGCTGGCTTCGAGGAGATGCGACCAATAAACCACGGCTTCAGGCGGGAAATTGCTGCTCTGCTGCAGAGCTTCGCCGATAAGCCGTGCGAGGAGACGAAAAGACAGCTGGCGAAATTCCTCCCGCCGGAGAAGCTGGAAACGCTAACGACCGAGCGCGCGAGGGAGCTCGTCGAGAAGACGAGGGGGAGGGAGAAGCGGTTGAACAGCGATTTCATCAGCAGGCTAATCGCGAAGGCGCGCACGCTAGTCAGGGACGCGGTGAGGAGAGGGATGAGCGCGTTAATACTCGTAGAGCCGATTGACAGCAGTTCCTTGAGGGGGACGGAGCTCCAAGGAACGCTACTGCGGGGTAGGAAGCTGCTGATGAACCTGGCGGTGTACGAGGGGGCGAGGGCGGAGGAGGCTAGCGCTAGCGGGAAGGTCTGCCCACGCTGCGGCACTAAAGGCACTGAGGTCGTACACACGAAGCGTAGCAGAATCTACGAGTGCCCGAAGTGCCACTTACGCTGGGACAGGGACAAGGGAGTGCACTACAATATGCTGGTCAACTACTTCGCGCGGATGGTGAAAGAGGAGTGCGATGACGACAGCGTGCTAGCGGAAAGAGTGCTAAGCTTACTGAGGGAGTGGCTGGAGGAGCACTCGCACACCCTAGCGTACTAGCGCTACGCCTCCAAAGCCCGTTCCCCTGGGGGAAAGCCGCCTCGAGCGGCGAGTACCTCAGGGGGCCCAGCGCGCGGGGCTGAAGAGGGGAAGATGAGGATGACGCCGCTCACGGCGGACGACCCCATGACGCTCTGGAGCGCCGCGGGCGGCGACGCCGCGGCGGCAATGAAGGGGGGCCTCTCCCCAGTCAACGCGGGAGAGGCGGGATGTGGGAGAGCGCGCGCGCAGCGCAAACATTTTTCAATCCCTCACCGGGTATTTCGCTGTCATGCTCGACCCCTACGAGATCCGGAAGGACTTCCCAATATTGAGCGCAGGCGTCGTTTACCTAGACAACGCGGCGACTTCCCAGAAGCCGAGGCAGGTGATCGAAGCGGTCGCGCGCTTCTACGAGAGCATGAACGCGAACATCCACAGGGGGATCCACAGGCTGAGCAGGGAGGCGACCGAAGCGTACGAGGGGGCGCACGAGGTGGTCGCCCGCTTCATCAACGCGCGCAGTTGGCGCGAGGTGGTTTTCGTTAGGAACGCGACCGAGGCGATAAACCTGGTCGCTTACTCGTGGGGTCTCAGCAACCTGAGGGAGGGCGACGAGGTGGTGATCACGGTGATGGAGCACCACAGCAACATGGTGCCTTGGTTGGCTGTTTCGAGGATGAAGGGTGCTCGCGTCAAGGTTGTGGGTTTGAAGGGCGACTACACGCTGGACTACGAGGAGTTGGAGCGGGCGTTGAGCGGGAGGACTAGGATCGTCGCAGTTACGCAGGCTTCGAACGTGCTCGGGACGATTGTGGAAGTCCGGAGGGTGGCCAAGCTGGCGCACGAGGTGGATGCGCTCTGTCTCGTAGACGGGGCCCAGAGCGTCCCCCACATGCCCGTCGACGTGAGGGCGCTGGAATGCGATTTTCTCGCGTTCAGCGGGCACAAGATGCTGGGGCCGACCGGGATCGGCGTGCTCTGGGGTAGGGAGGAGCTGCTGGAGGGGATGGAGCCGTTCCTCTACGGTGGCGACATGATCCGCGAGGTGAGATACAGGGGAGGGGAGATCGAGGCGTCGTGGAACGAGCTGCCCTGGAAGTTCGAGGCAGGAACTCCGAACATCGCCGGCGGGGTTGGGCTGGCGGAAGCCGTGAAGTACCTGCAGAGGGTCGGGATGGAGGAGGTCAGGAGGCACGAGGAGGAGCTCGCCAAGTACGCGCTCAAGAGGCTCTCGGAGGTCGAGGGGGTGGAGCTGTACGGGCCGAAGCCCGAGCTCAGGTGCGGGATTGTCCCCTTCAACGTCAAGGGGCTCGACCCGCACACCGTCGCGGCCCTGCTCGACCAGCGCGGGATCGCGGTGAGAAGCGGCTTCCACTGCGCCCAACCCCTCCACGAGTACCTGGGGCTGACGGAGGGGACGGTCCGCGCCAGCTTCTACCTCTACAACGTGAAGGAGGAGGTTGACACGCTGGCCGAGGCGCTCGAAGAGATTGCCGCGATAGCCGCTCAAGCGGCCGGCCAGCGGGCTTCCTAGCTCGGAGGGAGGTGCTTCTCCGGCTCGAGGAGCCACAGCCACAGCGGCACGTACCTCACCCTGAGGCCGCCCAGCGCATCCTCGCCCCGGAAGTCCCACGTGATGACCAGCGCCTCGCGGGCGCCCAGCTCCTCGGACGCTTTGGCGAGCGCTTTGAGCTTCCTCGCCCTCACGTCCGGCCTCCCCCGAGCGTAGGTGACCTGGATGAGCAGCTTAGCTCTCGCGCCGTCGGCGATCACGAAGTCCACCTCGCCCCCCTCGCGCTTTCCGTACTCCCTCCAGTAGCGCAGGGCGTAGCCCCTCCTGGCGAGCTCGATAGCGACGGCGTTCTCCATCAGCCTCCCCAGGCCCTCCGCGGCCTCCGGATTAACAGCCGTAACGATGCCGTTGTCCACCACGTACACCTTCCTGGGGTACTGCCTCCTGTTCCTGATCGAGGGCGAGTGGATCTCTGAGAGGAGCAGCAGGTAAGCTTGCCTGGTGCACTCCACGTACCTGATCAGCGTGGCCTTGCTGCACTTGAAGCCGAGCGACTTAGCCACGTTGAGGAGCTTGGAGGCGCTGAACTGGCCGGCGGCGCTCGACACGAGCGTGGAGAGCACGAGGTCGAGCAGCTCGGGGTCCAGCTTGCAGCGGTCGACGAGGTCCCTGTAGAATATCGCCTCGTAATGGGCTCTCAGCAACGCCCTCTTCTCCTCCACGCCCTCCGCGAGGACGACCCTCGGGAACCCTCCGAAGGTGAGGTACTCCTTGAGCAGGCGCAGCACCCTACCCCTCTCGTCCAGGTAGCTGAGGGTTTCGGCATCCCCCACGCTGAAGCCCCTCGCCTTGAGGAACTCCCGGAAGCTGAAGGGGAAGACCGGGAAGTCCGCGCTCCTGCCGCGCAGCGCGTCCGCGATCTCCCTGCTGGTCAATTTGGAGGTGGAGCCCGTCACGTAGACTCTGAACTTCCCCGTATCGTGGATCCTCCTCACCCACTTATCCCAATCCCTGACCAGCTGGATCTCGTCCAGGAGCAGGTAGATGGGGTGGCTGCTGGACGGTTCGAACATCTCGTAGTATACTTTCATCAAGTCCTCAAGATCGTTCGCGTCGAGCCTGCGTAGCCTCTCGTGCTCGAAGTTCACGTAGAGGATGTTGCCCCTCGGAACCCCAGCCTCCCGCAGCTCGAGGACGAGCTGGTAAAGCCTGAACGTTTTGCCGGCCTGCCGGGGACCCGTGATCGCGACTACGAAGGAGGGGTTCGTCGGCAGCCTGACCTCCCGCTCGACCAGCTTCGGCGGGCTCCAAACCTTCCACTCCGCCAAGACCCTGCGGAAGTCCTCCTCGCGCATCCCGTTTTCCGGGAGAACAAGATCTTATGAATGTTGTTCTCCTAAAAACCGATTTGCAAGTACTGCGGTAACAGTTTAATTATCATATTTTTGCTAACTCAATGTTCAATAAAGGATAGGTTTAATAAACCCTAGCTAGGAGGGACGAGCGGGAAACATGGTCTCGTATACTGTGTTATTTATCACGAGCGTGTATGCAATGGCTGCAGCTGTTATAGCTATCGATTTTCTTGAAAGACGCGCGTTAAAGGAAGAGTTCGAGCGAGCTGTAAAGTCGAAGAGTTCCCTCCTTTACCTTCGCGTCTTTAAAGTACTGATGGAAGCAGCTGTGCTGTGGCTCATAGTCGCGTTCTTCGGCCAGATACTGATGGGGTGGATCTCGCTCTGAGGTGGTCGGTATGGTGGATGCTCGGAAGGTGGCTGTGACGGCCGTGACAGCCGGTCTCTGCCTGCCTTTAGCTCTTTTCGCTATAATTCTGGTGCCGATACCAGGTCTTCCGGCAGCATCCGGGTTCTGGATCCCAGCTGGGTTCTACTTCGTCATGACGCTTTGGTTTGGTGTGTGGGGGGCCCTAGGGGGCCACATAGCCACGTTTCTAGCAATGGGGTACTTTCAGGGTTTTACTCTGCAAGTATGGGCTGACGGCGCCTTAGGAGACCTCATAGCCCCCCTTGTCGCGCTAGTCGCGTTTAAGTTGATGGGAGCCCGTCCAGAGCTTAAAAACAGGAAAGATAGAATTGCTTGGTTGGTTGGAGTTCCTATAGCCAGCCTAGTTTGCGGCCTCTGGGTGCACACGGTAAACCTGTTCTTCGGCGTGATTACGTGGCCGTTTTGGTGGGTTGGCGTTTTGACATACTTCATAGGCGACAGCTTGGCAGTATTCATCGTCGGGACGCCTTTGCTCCGCTCCCTCACGAGCTACGTGAAGCAATCCCCTATGTACATATGGAGGGATTGAGCGTGGAGAAGGGGAAGGTTAGAACGTTTTTTACCTACGTTGACGAGCGATACATGCTCGTTCGCGCGCACCCAGCGGTCAAAATAGTATCGTTGGTGGTCCTGAACGTCATCCCCTGGATTATCGAAGCCCCTGCACCACTGGCTTTTTTCCTTGCCAGCTTACTGCTCGCCGCTTCTCTGATGAAAGCACCCCTAAGTAAGCTAAGGAACTACCTGCCTTACCTGCTGCTGGTGGCCCAAGCGGTTGTACTGAGCTACGTACTGGGGAGCAGGATCCCTGGAAATGTAGTGTTCATTGAGTTTCCCTGGGGATGCTACGTGACGGATAAAACGCTGCTTTACATGGCATCGGTAGTGCTCAGAATCTCGAGCATGCTCGTAGGATCAACTCTCGTCTTCCTCTCGCTCCGCGATACTGACGTTGTTTATGGGTTGAAAAGCTTGGGTGTTCCCTTCTCAGCTGCTTTCGCTTTCAACCTCGCTTTAAGGTTCTCAGCGCTATTTCTGGACGATTACGCGAGAGTTAGAGACGCGATGCTGCTTAAGGGTGCGAAGCTGGATGCTGGCAATCCTCTAGAAAGAGCCAAGCTTTTGTCGCGCACGGCAGTACCTCTAATGGTGATCGCGGTTAGAAGGATGCAGGACCTCTCTTTCGCGTTGGAGCTCAAAGGCTTCCCACCGAGCGGCAGGAGAACCTTCCTTTATCAGTTCCAGTGGAGTCGCTTTGACGCCGCCGCGTTCGCGCTGCTGGCTGTCGCGACTGCTGGAGTTGTAGTTGCAAAAATCGTTTCTCCTCTACTCAGTTTCCCGGGGTGGCCGTTTGTATGAGGGCTGTTAGTGTGGAGGATTTATGGTGGAGGTATCACGCCAGCAGCGAGTGGACCCTGAAAGGTGTGGACTTTGAGGTGGAGAAGGGTGAATTTGTGGGGATCGTGGGACCCAGCGGAGCCGGTAAAACGACCTTATGCCTGCTGTTAGCGGGAGTGCTCTCCAAGAGCGTAAAGGGGGTATGCAAGGGCAAGGTCGAGCTTTTCGGCAAGGACGCGTTGCGTACCAGCGTTAAGCAGCTTTCAGAAGAAGTCGCAATAGTTCTCCAAGACGCCGATACACAATTCGTTACGATGAGGGTGCTCGACGAGGTTGCCTTCCCTCTCGAGAATTTCGGCTTAAGTAGAGAGGAGATTCTCGAAAGAGTTTCTGAAGCGCTAGAGTTCGTTGGGATGAAAGGGTATGAGTGGAAGCACCCCCACGAGCTAAGCGGGGGGCAAAAGCAGAGAGTTGCTATTGCAGCGGCGCTGGCTAAGCGCCCTAAACTCCTTATCTTGGATGAAGCTACATCGGATTTAGATCCGCTTGGTAAGAGAGAGGTTCTCAGCGTGTTAAGGAAGCTTCGCGAGGGGTACGATGTGACAGCGGTGATTGTCGATCATAATACTGACGACCTTGTCGAGTTCGTCGACCGTGTTATAGTCCTTGAAGGAGGTAGAGTTGTGGCAGACGGCGACCCCCGAGCAGTTTTCTCCCGAATTGAGCAGTTGAGAACGATCGGCATTAGGATCCCTCAGCCAACCGAGTTAGCTTTTAGGCTTGGCGCAGCAAACGGTGAATTGCCGCTTACCGTCGAAGAGGCTGTGAAAGCACTTACACCGCTGAAAGATAGGTTACGCCTCCTGGACGGGGAAGTTCTCGAAAACCCCTCGCGGAGCGAGAGGTTAGTCTCTTTTACAGATGTTACATACGTCTACGAAGATGGTACGGTAGCTCTCAACGGTCTAAGCTTGAATGTATGGAAAGGGGAGTTCTTGGCAGTAATAGGTCCCAACGGCTCGGGCAAAACGACGATGGCTAAGCTGATGGTTTCCCTCCTCAAGCCCACCAGCGGCAGAGTAGAGGTAATGGGCGTCGACAGCAGAGCCTTGTCTCCAACTATGCTGTTTTCCAAAGTGGGTTACGTTTTCCAAAACCCGGACTACCAGCTCGTTTGCGATACCGTTTACGATGAGGTTGCCTTCCCCTTAAGGCAGTTAGGCATCGACGAAAAGGTGGTGAAGGAGAGAGTTCAATGGGCATTAGTCTCTGTGGGGTTGAACGGTCTAGAAGAGACACCTCCCTTCTTCCTCAGCAAGGGTGAAAGGCAAAGGCTGGCGCTAGCCTCAGTCCTGGCAGTTAAACCCCAGCTCCTGATCATCGACGAGCCTACGACGGGACAGGACGAGCGAAACTCGAGGAGGATTGCAGAGCTCCTTGTTCAATTGAACAAATCAGGTGTTACAATAGTTGTGATAACCCACGATCTACGTTTGGTTTCGGAGTACGCCGAGCGTGTGGTTGTTTTAAACAACGGCAGACTGGTGACAGCGGGATCGACAAGAAAAGTGTTCACAGAGCACTTGGAAACACTAGCTAGCATAGGCCTAGAACCTCCACCCGTAGCAAGACTTATGAAAGAGCTTGTTGGGCGTCCTGCGCTAACGGTTAGGGAGGTGATGCTTTGTGAGCGCGCCTAAAGAGTTGTATAGAAAAACTGTTTGGGAGAAGCTGAAAGAAGTTGCAAAGCCAGATTCGAGGTTCCACTTCGACTTCTCACACTTCATACCGGATTTCGAGGGGAGCGAACTTTGCGTGCAAAGGCTTCGCGAGATGGACATTTATAAGCGCTCACGGCTTTTGTTCATCACCCCGGATAATTGCATGGAAAAGCTTAGGGAGCAAGCGATCATCGATGGGAAGAATTTCATCATGCCGACATACGGCATAAGGAGGGGTTTCGTCCTGCTCAATAGACAGCTTGTACCGCAAGGGAAGGAGGACATTGCTGCAACTCTGGATGGAGCGGAAAGGTTCGGCAAGAGAGTGACCCTCAAGGAGATCGCCTCTATGGGTAAGATAGACCTTGTTTTCACAGGAGTGTCTGTCGTTAACCGAAACGGGGTACGCTTCGGCAAAGGAGAAGGGTTCTTCGATATCGAATGGGGTATGCTCTCCGAGATCGGCGTAGTCGATGATAGCACGCCGGTTATAGTTTTCGCTCACGACGTCCAAGTTCTCGATGTTGACCTACCCTTTGAGTCGCACGATACGATAGCCGACGTGATAATCACACCGTCCAGGGTAATATACGCGGGGCAACGGATAAGAAAACCCAAAGGCATCGATTGGACCCTTATCACTGAGGAAATGCTCGAGCATATACCCCCGTTAAAAGAACTTGCTGAGATGAAGGGGCTGCTACGCTAACTTTCTTTTCTCGGGCTTCAGCAAAAGCTTATTCGCACGCCCATGAGAACTCTAGGGGCTCGCTTTGAGCTTAAGCAACCCGTACGCTGATTCCAAGCTGCTCGAGAGGATTCTCAGGAGACTTGTGGGTAGGGAGCGGGAGGCGAGGGCGGTTTTGGCGGCGCTGGCGGCGGGGAGGAACGTGCTGCTGCAGGGTCCGCCCGGCACGTCCAAGTCGACTCTGCTGCGCGCGATAGCCGAGGAGGCTGGTGCCCCCTTCTTCCTGGTCGAGGGGAGCGCCGACCTCACGCCCCAGAAGCTGGTCGGCACCTTCAACCCGGCGAAGGTCGTCGCCGAGGGCTTCAAGCCCGAGTTCTTCGAGCCGGGCCCGCTCGTCCAGGCGATGCAGTCGGGCGGCCTCCTCTACATCGAGGAGTTCAACAGGATGCCGGAGGAGGCGATGAACGCGCTGATCCGCGCAGCGGAGGATAGGGAGATCGCGGTCCCGAGGCTGGGGGTTATCAGAGCGAGGGAGAGCTTTAGGATCGTGTGCGCGATGAACCCGTACGACGACGTTGGAACCTCGAGGGTGAGCAGGGCGCTGCTCGACCGCTTCGTGATGTTGAGGGTGGACTACCAGAGCAGGGAGGAGGAAATCGAGATAGTCCTCCACCGCACGGGCTCGCGGACTAGGTGGCTGGTCGAGCTGGCAGTGGACGCGGCGAGAGCCAC
>Ga0209225_1004893_pt1 | contig 10327 bp, 7 predicted proteins | sample WasSprMetagenome_FD_184732 | JGI IMG/M metagenome (GOLD analysis project Ga0209225, IMG submission 184732) | Sulfidic aquatic microbial communities from Washburn Spring, Yellowstone National Park, USA - WS (SPAdes) (version 3) | ecosystem: Environmental > Aquatic > Thermal springs > Hot (42-90C)...
AAGAGTAATCCGAATATATGTATATGCCGTACCCGTTTGAGTTGTTGGAGCACGTGTTGTTCCTGATGGTTGCGTTGGACAGGGAAGAGTAGGAGAGGTAGATGCCCGAGTTGGAGTTGCCCTCGCAGGTGTTGTTTTCCAGCGTGACATCACCATCACTATCGGAATATATGTAGATGCCGTAATTGTTGTTCAGGCAGGTGTTGTTATCAATTCTCCCGTTGATCACGTTATTTAGGTAGATTCCATGGTAATTACCTCCTCCGTTCTCCACCAAGCAGTTCCGGATGACAAAATATGCGGACGTATCCTCTATCCAGATCCCGTGCGTGACTGAGGCGTCGATGGTCCAGTTCTCGATGATGTATGGGTCATCCACGGTTCCGGAACCACTGGTAACACCATTTGCGCTTGTGAAGTTATCGTTGCCATTAATGTATATTGGAATAGTAACGATAACAAGCGGATAATTATCCTGATTAGACCCCCCGGCTATCGGTCTCGCGCTATCTACAATTAAATCATAATTAGCGTCGGGGTGCTGAGGGGCTGCCAGTCGCTCCACCAGTTTCCCTCGCTGCCGTTGTCCCAGCAGTTAGTGCCGCTATCCTGGGCGTTGTTTTCATTGTTAAGCAGGTAGTTGTGGAAGATGGTACTGTTCGACGATTCCGACCAGATGCCGGTGCCGTTGTTCGAGCAAGTGTTGTTGTTCAAAATGTTGTTGTCAGAGTAGTCTATTAGGTAGATGCCGCTGTTGGAGTTGTTCTCGCAGGTGTTGTTCTCTATATTACAGAGGGATGAGTGAACTAGGGAGATACCGGTACAGTTGTTTCCGCAGATGTTGTTTCCGCAGGTGTTGTTGTCGGAGTCGAATAACCATATGCCGTAGCAGTTTTTTGAGCAAACTAAGTTCTCGATCCAGGAGTTTTCGGTGCCTGCGAGGAGAACACCTTGACCATTGTTTTCAAACACCAAGTTCTCCACCCGGATGTTATCGCAGTTCACCAGGCCCAAGTATCCAACGATGTTATCCTGATTAATCACCAAGTCGTTCTCTCCGATGAGATAGACGATCGGCCTGCCGTCAACGAGGTTCGAGTTATCGATGTCGTGGACAAAATGGGAGATATCGGAGCCCTCCACGCTGAAATTGTATTTGTTGTTGGCGAGGGTGTTGTTGTCGAGAGTGCTGTTGGACGAGGAGTTTAAGTAAATCCCAAAAGTGGAGTTGTTGAAGCACGTGTTGTTGTTCAAAATGTTGTTGTCAGAGTAGTCTATTAGGTAGATGCCGCTGTTGGAGTTGTTCTCGCAGGTGTTGTTGATCAGGGTGTTGTTGGAGGAGGAAGACAGAACGATGCCACGTTGGTTATTCTCGCAGACGTTGTTTTCGATTCTCCCATTGATCACGTTCTCCAAGTAGATTCCGTAGTAAGAAGCTCCGCCGTTCTCGACCAGGCAGTTCCGGATGATAAAGTACTTGGTCGTGTTCTCAATCCTAATCCCATGGCCACTCGAAGCGTCGATGGCCCAGTTCTCAATGATGTATGGGGCATCGACCGTCCCGGTGCCGCCCCCGTTGACGCCATTTTCCGAGTTGAAAAAGTCGTCGTTCTCGATGAAGATTGGGTCGTGGGTCGTGAGAGATTGAGCCTGAGCGTTCGGGGGCAAGATGAGAATTGCTGAGGTGAACAGCAAAATTATCATTGCATAAACAAGCCAAGAAGAATTTCCCATTCTCCAGCCTCTTCCGGACAATCCTTTAAACACCAAAATATATAGCCCTTGTTGTCCTCATTTGGCACTCTTCGAAGATAAAGTGATTAAAACGCCGCTATGGTGAAAAAGAGGGATTTAGTAGCTCTGTCTGAGGTTATGTAACACAATCCGTCTTATTTTGCTCCCCTTGCGCTTTTTCGGCAGGAGCAGCGACAGCAGGGCGATGAGGATGGCGATAATTCCACCGACGATCACAATCGGCCCAACGTGGGAAGGCACCGTTTCGCCCCCGGTGGGTGGAAGCGAGGAAGCTGGCATGGCCGCCGCCGGTGTGGCCGTTTCCGGGGCGGGTAAGACGGGCAGAGTCGGCGCTTGCTCCGGCTTGGTTGGCAACGTGACCGCGGTGTAGGTCGAAATCACGAAAATTTGTTATTCTCCTATTCTTCTGGCAAACTCCCTCCCGAACTCGAAGCACTTCTGGAGTTCCTCCTTGTTCGGGACCCAGTTCACCTCCAGGCCGGGCAGGACGATTTCCATCCCCGCCTTCTTCAACGACTCCTCGATGTGTTTTACCGCGCCCCCGCCCCAGCCGTAGGAACCGAAAGCGGCGGCAATCTTCCCCCGCGGCTTCAATCCCACGAGGTCCTCCAAGAAAGGCGCCACCGTCGGGAGGATGCCGTTGTTGATGGTGCCCGAGCCCATGAGCAGCCCCCTGGCATCGAGCAGTTCCTTGACGATGTCGCTCCTGTCCGAGTAAGGCAGCCGGAACATCATCACCTCGACGCCCTCGCTCCTCAGCCCCTCGACCATCGCCTTGGCCATCTTCTCGGTGCTGCCCCACATGGTGTCGTAAACCACCAAGGCCTTCCTCCTCGCCTCTCCCCTGGCCCAGCTCAGGTAGGCGTTGATGATCTTCCCCGGATCTTTTCTCCAGATGACCCCGTGGCTCGGCGCGATCATGTTTATCTTCAGCCCGAGCTTCTGCACTTCCTCGATTTTCCTCAGCACCAGGGTGCTGAAGGGCCAGAGGATGTTGGCGTAGTACTTCGCGGCCTCGGCCATCAGAACCGCCTCGTCAACCTCGTCGTCAAAGCGGCCGGAGGAGGCGAGGTGCTGGCCGAAGGCATCGTTGGGCAGGAGGAGCCCGTCCTCTTCGACGTAGGTGAACATGCTGTCTGGCCAGTGAAGCATCGGCGCCTCCAGAAACTTCAGCGTCCTTTTGCCGAGCTTCAGCTCCTCCCCGGTCTTCACCACCTGGAAGTCCCAGTTGCCAAAGTAGTGCTTCTCCAGCCCAGCCCGGCACCTGGCCGTCCCGATGACCCTGGCCCGGGGTGCCTGCTTCAGGACCTCAGCTATCGCTCCCGAGTGATCCGTCTCCACATGGTTGGCGATGATGTAATCTATCCTCGAGGGGTCGACTATCTCCTTGATTTTTTCCAGCATCTCCCCGGCGAACGGCCCATAGACGCTGTCCACCAGGGCGATCTTCTCATCAACTATCAGGTAGGCGTTGTAGGTCGTCCCGCGGTGGGTGGTGTAAGTGAAACCGTGAAAGTTCCTGATGTTCCAGTCCACCGCGCCTACCCAGTAGATATTCTCCAAAACCTTTACCGGCGGCATCCAAAAAACCATCCCTTTTGTTTTTGAGTCGTCTCCCCAGAATAATAAACTTTTCGAGACGGCAAAGGCCGAGGAACATTATCCTGAAAAGGCAACAGGGCGAAGCAGGGGTGGTGGTGGCATGACCGGACCAGCGGAGAGCAAGATAGAGATCCCGGCGAAGGTGTACCTTCACAAGCGTGACCCCCTCACCCGATCGAAGATCCCCCACATCGACATCGAGTCACCGCTGCTGAACGAGATCATCAAGCCCAACGAGTCAACCTTTGTCAGCGGCAAGGAGGGGGGAGTCTTCATCGCCCTGAAGCGAGAAATGCTGGTGAGGCTGGAGCGCCTGCTGGAGGAGCTGGAAAATAAAAAAGATTAATAGTGGCAGGGAAAACTTAGCTTGGGCCCGTGGTCCAGTGGTTAAGACACTACCCTCACAGGGCCGCTGGGAGCGGTAGTTACCGGGGTTCGAATCCCCGCGGGCCCACCACACTTGGTAACCATCATTGGGGCCGAAGACTCCAGTAAAAAGAGCTGAGCATTCAAGCACGGCGGCGGACGAGGAAAAATGAAAGAAACCGCCGACCAGTTGTTTAAACCGGGAAAACTTACAGACAAAAAGGTTTTACTTATCTGCAGTAATACTGCACTAAAAGTGTCCGGAGGAATTATCCCTTGAAGCCAGCGACGCCAGATTTCAAGGACCTCTCAGTTGAGGAGACGATTCGCCTATTGGAGACCTCGGTGAACGGGCTGACAAATGCTCAGGTCAACGAGAGGTTGGCCAGATACGGGTTCAATGAAGTGGTGGAAAAAGGCAGAAGCCCCGCAGTGGACTTCCTCTCCCGCTACTGGGGGCCTATGCCCTGGCTGTTGGAATTTACGATGCTGATTTCATACATCTCGGCTCATTATCTGGAACTGCTGGTGATCTTTTCCCTGCTCACGATAAATGCGTTGATAGGGTCCTGGCACTCCAGGGGCTCTCAAAAAGCGTTGGAACTGCTGAAGCAGCGATTGGCGGTCAAGGCGAAAGTTCTGCGTGACGGAAGCTGGGCGACGATCCCGGCGAGGGAGCTGGTTCCGGGAGATGTGATAGCAATTGGCCTCGGCGATCTTGTGCCGGCTGATGCGAAGATAATCAGCGAAACCGAGATTTTGGTGGACCAGTCAGCACTGACAGGTGAGTCCCTGCCTGTGGAACGTCGTAAGTCAGATATCGTTTATTCGAGCTCCATCGTGAAACGCGGGGAAGCCAAATGCGTGGTCGTGAGCACCGGGAAAAACACCTACTTTGGTAAGACCGCTGAACTGGTGAGGATTGCCCGGCCAAAGTCACACCAGCAGCAGATAATGATGGCCGTTGTGAGATACAGTCTTTACGTCAGCATGGCCGCTTTGATCTTGGTTCTCGCTTATGCCTTTCTGCTGCACATGGATGCCATGACGATGCTGACATTTGCTCTAGTTTTCCTCATGGGGGCAATCCCCGTGGCGCTGCCCGCCGTTTTCGCTGTGGTGCTGGCTACCGGCGCGATAGAGCTATCAAAGAAAAATGTCCTGGTCACCAAGCTGAGCGCGATAGAGGATGCAGCCTCGATGCAAGTCCTCTGCCTTGACAAGACAGGGACTATCACTCAGAACAAACTTTCAGTCGTGGAATCCATTCCCTTTTCGGGTTTTGAAAAGGAAGATGTTGTGCTGATGGCGAGCTTGGCCTCCAGCGTTGAAACCGGGGATCCAATGGACCTCGCCATTATCGAACGGGCAAGGTCCACCGGCGTTGGAGTCTCTGATTACGTGCCGGTCTCTTTCACACCTTTTGACCCGACGACGAAGAGGTCGGAGGCAATAGTCGAGCATGGAGGGCAGCGGTTCAAGGTCGTCAAGGGTGCCCCGCGGGTGGTCGCAGCACTGTGTCAAATGACGGAAGCGGAGTTCAACGAGAGGATTGACCGGCTCGTGATTGATCAGTCCTCAAAGGGCTACAGGACTCTTGCCGTGGCCCGATCCAAGGGGAGCAACCTCAACGATCTTCAGCTGGTGGGGCTTCTGGCCCTAGCTGACCCCCCAAGGCCAGATTCTAAAGAAATCGTTGAGGAGCTGAAGGAGCTGGGCATAGCGGTAAAGATGCTTACCGGAGACAACGTGGCCATAGCCAAGGAAATTGCCCGGCAGGTTTCCCTTGGGGACAGGATCATCCGGATGCCTGATCTGAGGGGAAGGAATGAGGAGGAGCAACTGAGGATAGTGGAGGAGAACGATGGTTTTGCCGAGATATATCCGGAGGACAAGTACCTGATCGTCAAACTTCTCCAGTCCAAGGGCTACATCGTGGGGATGACCGGTGACGGGGTCAACGATGCCCCCGCACTGAAGCAGGCTGAAATCGGAATAGCGGTGAGCAACTCCACCGATGTTGCCAAGGCTTCGGCGAGCATCGTCCTGACCGAGCCGGAGATGAGGGGAATCATCGACGCGGTAAAGACCAGCAGGCAGATCTACCAGCGCATGTTCACCTGGGTGCTGAACAAGGTCAGTAAGGTGATTCAGTTCGTGGGGCTGCTTGTCCTCGGTTTCTTCTGGTTGCGTGACTTGTTGCTCGCTCCAATAGGGATGGTCCTGCTGATATTCGCAAATGACTTTGTGACGATGTCGCTGGCGACGGACAACTCGAAGAGCACGACGAGGCCAAACCTGTGGAACGTTAAGAACATCACCCTTGCCGCCCTTGTCGTGGGACTTCTGCTTGTGGTTGAGGGCGCTGTCGTAATTTTTGTCGGCATCCATTACTTCCACATGCCGCTGGCCACCCTGCAAACCTTCGCCATGCTGGCCCTTGTCTTCAGCAGTCTGTTCAGAGTCTTCATCGTTAGGGAAAGGGGACGCTTCTGGAACTCAAGGCCGGGCAGGGCACTCCTCCTCTCCAGCGTCGGCGCAATCGTTGGCTTTGCATTTTTGGGCGTCTGTGGTTTAGTCGTTCCACCGGTCACGGCGCTGCAGGTCGCCTTTGTTTTGGCCTTCTCTTCGCTGTTCACGCTGGCCATCGATTTCCCAAAGTACTGGGTATTCAGAAAGCTGGGGTTGTAGCTGGCGAGGAAGGCCAATAATGGTCTGTCCTCAGGACCCAAGATCAAGAACACCTTGAAGGTCCGGGTTAATCCCATTATATTTTGACAGAATCAAACGGCCCATGCGATTCCAATTTTGCGAGATTTTAGGCCACATTGGTCCCCCAACCACGTATTTTGTCACGTAGTCTTTCATTGCCTCTTGACGCGTGACCAGCCTTTTGCGCCAGTCTACGCGGACAACTCCCGCACGTCGCAAATGGTTAAGCCCTTGGACAATAAGCTCCGGCTCGATGGGGTAACTCACGCCGCTCTTCAAATCATCCACCAGAGAGTCTATGGTCACCTCGCTTTCTGGACGAAGAGCGATGACGGCGATCATGTCTTGGATTAAAATCGTGGCCCTGCTCATGTACGGCGTGGCCTCTACTGGAGCGGAGACCTGTTCCAGGAGGGAATAGTACTTCCTGTAGAACCACCTTTTCACTATTTCGGCCAGGGCCAAGTAGGCTACAACAATGCAGACCAAGAATGGGTAGAAGAGCAAGGGGGGCTCCACGAACCCGAAAAGCTTGCCTAACGGGGTGAGGGGCACCAGCAGTGTCACCGCCAAGATGCCAGCGCTGCTTAAAAAGAGGGTCTTGCTCGGCCTGCTCTTGAAGGGCGACATCCTTGTCCTTATGACAAATACCACCAAGGTCTGTGTGAACAGGGATTCTATGAACCAAGCCGTTTGAAATATAGGCTCGATCGCGCTGAAGACCAGTATCATGAGGAAGAAAGTCAGGAAATCGAAAACGGAACTCACCGGACCCATGATGAGCATGAATTTTCTTATGAAGGAAACGTTCATCTTCTTAGGCTTTTCGATGTACTCTGGATCAACGTTGTCAGTGGGTAGGGCAAACTCTGAGAGGTCGTAGAGCAAGTTGTTGAGGAGTATTTGCGTCGGAAGCATAGGCAGGAAGGGCAGGAAAAGGGAGGCACCGGCCGCGCTGAACATGTTGCCGAAGTTCGAGCTCGTCCCCATCATTATGTACTTCATCGCGTTTCCGAAGGCCTTCCGCCCCTCAATCACACCATCGTTCAACACCTTGAGATCCGTCTGCAGGAGGATGATGTCCGCTGACTCCTTGGCAACATCCACAGCATTTTCCACGGATATGCCCACATCGGATGTCTTCAGGGGAGGTGCGTCGTTGATTCCGTCCCCCAAAAAGCCGACGACGTGGCCGTTTTTCTTAAGCGCAAGTATTATCCTGTCTTTTTGGGCCGGGGTGACCCTTGCAAAGACATTGGCCCTCTCGACGACTCTTACCAGAGCGTCGTCCTGCATCTGCTCGATCTCGTTCCCAAGAACGATCCCACTAATTTCGAAGTTCAGGTACTCGCATACCTTTCTGGTGACGATTTCGTTGTCGCCGGTGATGATTTTCAGATCCACCCCGTTTTTTCTCAATAGTTGGATGGCCTCTCTGGCTGTTTCCTTTGGGGGGTCGACGAACGCCACAAATCCTAGGAAAACCATCCCCCCACTCTCATCGTTTATCGAGTACACCCGTTTTTCCCCGACCATCTTGTAAGAAATCCCCAGGACCCTGAATCCCTCGGAGCTGAGGTCATAGTATTTTTGCTGTACCCTGTCGCGCAGCTCTCTGCTCAGCTCGACTGTTCCTTCACTTAATTCACAATGGGAGCATGTTGCCAATATTTGTTCTGGGGCTCCTTTTGATATCAGGATTCGCTGACCATCGCGTTCGACCACGACCGATACCCGCTTCCTCTCAAAGTCGAATGGAATTTCATCTATTTTCTGATAACCTTTTACATCGATCTCTTCGTGCTTAAGTATCGCCTCATCGAGCGGACTCTTCAGCCCGGTCTGATAGAGGCTGTTGAGGAACGAAAAGAGGAGCACCCTGTCGTCTTCCCTGCCCTCCGGATTCACATGTAAAACTAGCTTTATCCTGTTCTCCGTCAGCGTGCCGGTCTTGTCTGTGCACAGGACATCCATGCTCCCGAGGTTCTGGATGGATGACAGGCGCTTCACTATGACACCTTTCTTGGACATCGCTATCGCTCCTTTTGAAAGGGTCAACGTGATTATCATCGGCAGGAGTTCAGGCGTCAGGCCCACGGCTAAGGCCACGGAAAATAGCAGAGATTCCAGCACGTCGCGCTTGTAAAGGGCGTTAATCAGAAAAACGAAGATAACCAGCAGGAAAGTGACCTCCACCATCAGAAAACCGAATCTCCTGAGCCCCCTCTCAAACTCTGTTTCGGGAGCCCTTTCGACGAGCCTCTTCGCGATCTTTCCGTACTCGGTGAGGTCCCCGGTGTTGACAACGACGGCCGTTGCCGTGCCGCTGACTACGGATGTCCCAAGGAAGAGATAGTTGTTCCATTCGGTGATCGAGGCTTCCCTCGTTGCAAGAGGATCAGATATTTTTTCAACCGGCAGAGATTCTCCGGTGAGCGCCGACTGATTGACGAACAGATCTTTCGCACTGATGATCCTAGCGTCTGCTGGGACGATATCACCGGCCGAAAGATGGATGATATCGCCCGGGACGATCTCGCGGAGGTCCATTTCTTTCTTTTCTCCATCCCTGAGGACGGTAGCCGTGGTTGTCACTCTTCTCCTTAGCATCTCCGCAGCCTTTTCGGCCCGTGATTCTTGGTAAAAAAGGAGGAAGGTACTCAGAAGCACTATCACCGATATTATGATGGCGTTCACTAACTCCCCTAAAAAAGCCGAGATCACCCCGGCGACAAGAAGTATGATCACAAGCGGGCTCTTAAAGTGGGAAAGGAACGCGACTAGAGCCGTCCTTCTCTTCTTGGCGAACTCGTTGTAGCCATAGATCTCAAGTCGCTTTTTTGCCTCCTCAGATGTGAGGCCCGATTGAGAGGTTCCTAATCGGGCTAACACCTCTTCGGTCGGTAAAAATAAAATTTCCTCCGGGTCAACAGTGGGTTTGGGTTTTCTTTGGCGGGCGTTTTCCTCCTTGACCATGCTGTAACCTGTAATTTTGCCGCTCACAAATCAGAGCCCCCTAAATGAACAAGGAGCTCCGGTCATTTAGGCGTTTATACTAAATTCGAAGCCAAGCGTCGAATTTGAACCGACGAATAACGGGCCTGCATCCCGCTTTCTTGACTGTTTGGCTATCCCGGCACATCCCCAGCTTTAACATTGAAAAACCTATGGTCTGTCCTTGCATTATTGTGATGGATCCGAGGGATGCTGTTGAAGTATGGCCTTTGACAAATTATTCATAAAGAACTTGTTACTTGCGTTCAGGGCCCTGAATCTACTGAATGATTTTCGTACCCTGTTTAGCTTATCTTCGACACATGGAAATGGGTAATGGTTCTTATTGCCAGCATGATAATCGCTGCCGCTGAAAACACCGCAATGTATCCTACTATGGAGTTTATTATATCACCTAAGTTTGTACCCGTTGCTGTGTTGAAACTGGCAAAAATCCCCATGTTGCTAGCGATCAACAGCGCTACCATGACCAGCAACAGGATGTATATCTCTTCCTCTACTTTTTTAACAACAGGCATAAAGAAACCAATGACTAACCCTATCACTACAAACACCACCGATATCCAAGCTTGTCCAACTGACCCGATGTATAACTCGTGCACTAGCACACCTGCGATCAAGGATCCAATTAAACCTATGACAAAGAGATAACTAGAAATTCGAGAAGCCTTTGGTTCCATATTCTTGCCTCCACGTCTTGAATTTGTTTTCTTATTGATACTAACCCGTATTTAAACCTAACGATTTCAGCGAGCTTGTAGAAAAATTAAAATTCCTCCTTTTGATAGTTGATCTGGAGGCTGTTCTGAGGAGGCGGCGCGTGATAGGAGGTGAATGGCATAACCAAGTATGGGTTCAACGAACACTGGCGCGCTAG
>Ga0209225_1004897_pt1 | contig 10323 bp, 8 predicted proteins | sample WasSprMetagenome_FD_184732 | JGI IMG/M metagenome (GOLD analysis project Ga0209225, IMG submission 184732) | Sulfidic aquatic microbial communities from Washburn Spring, Yellowstone National Park, USA - WS (SPAdes) (version 3) | ecosystem: Environmental > Aquatic > Thermal springs > Hot (42-90C)...
CGGGGCGATAAAGAGGGGCTCGGATGGACAGCCCATCCGTCATCCCTCGGCACGCTTCCCTTTGTGTCTTCCCGAATCGCGTAAGCGCCGAGGGACCCCCCTCGCAACGCTCGGAGCTATATTTTCCACCGTGTCATAAGGAAAATTTTTCCCAAAAGGAAATTTTGTTCACTTTAGCCAAACCCTCTTTTAGCGAATGGGAGCAAAGCAAACCGTTAAATTTTCTTGTTTAAAAGGTCTTAAACAGTTTTCTCAAATTGGCACGGATTTTGAATAAAGCCTTTTGAAGCTTGATGAAAGAAAGGAGGTTTAGGATGAAAATAACTGCTCAAACTGAAGTGAGCCCAAGCACCTTCATGATGCAAAACGAAAATGGTCAAGCCTCAATGGACTTCCTTTTTGTCCTCTTTCTTCAGCTTATTCAATCCGCCTTGGATATCCTCAATCCTTCCGAAGAGCCGAACTCCGATTTAGGCACAACAAATTCTCAGGATGTAAAACCAAACTATCAAAAAGCATTAAACTTTATAGAAGATAATCCTTCTCTTAGAGAAACCTTCAATCAAGCAATTAGCTTCGTATTTTTGCTTTCTCAATTCGTCTATGATAAAGAGGTAAAATGGCAAGATGTGTCATTAAGTTTAAAATTTGATAATACAGCTAATAAAGAACTAATCAAATTAAATTTGATAAACATTGGATCAAGGGACCAAGAGTTTTTTTTGGATTCCAAATCTCTATTTTTGCCCAACCAAGCTTCAAGCTTGAGCGAAGATAAAGGCATTGCCACTATTAAACCTATATTACTATCTAACAATACGCTGCAGAGCCTATCCGCCTTCATAAGCAAAGCTTGGAAGGAGTATAAAGCTCTGCTAAAAGACAAGGGTAAGGAAATAAATATAAACATGCAGTCTATAAAAAATGAATTTTTTGTTAAGCTCAACACTGACTGGGAAGTCTTACCTGAAGAGGCAAAAGCATATCTAAAGGAAGTTTTAGTTAATTCATTTTTTAAACAAAATAAAATGGGTCATAATGGCTATCCTAATTTGAAAAATTCTTTAAACAATAATGGAATAAATGAAATGAAAGATTTGTCCGCAGAAAAGAAAACAGGAGTTAAAGAAACCCTCGAAGTTAATACTAATAATAATGAAATGCAAGGTTTGTCTGCTGAAAAGAAAATAGGAGTTGCTGAAGTTCTGGAGCTTAATACCACTAAAAAGGATGAAATACTTGGAACCAAACAGCATGATATAATGAAAGGGAATAAAAAGTTAGGCGACAATAGCCTTCAGGAAGTAAAAACTATATTAACAAATGTTTTAGAAAAAGAAAAGGAGCCTAAAGAAATAAGAAGCTTCTTAAAAGAGTTGGTAAAAAAATCCGAGCCTTTGGAATCAAAAGCATCAGAAAGAGACAACCTTTTTGTCCTCCCTACTCAAACCGAAGAGGCTCCTTCTACCTTAGCTATGCATAGTGCTGACAAAACTCAAGCACGGTCCTTATTAGCACATAAACTAACCCTTCGAGAACTTCCAGATTTTGTGCGCAACCTTGTGCTTGAGGTTCACCCTCAGGGAGAGCATAAAGCAAGGCTTGAACTTTTTCCTCCTGAGCTTGGACGCTTAGACATTGAAGTTCGGGTAGAAAACGGAGAAGTTTCAGTGATTGGCAAGCTCGAAAATCCTCAAGCCTATCAAGATATCTTGAAGGAGGCTCCGATAATCAAGACCCATCTTGAGGAGCTTGGGCTAAAGGTAAAAGAGCTAGTCTTTACCCTTACCTCAGGTGATGCGAACCTCCCCTACCACGGAAATAGACAGCCAAAGGAAAATAAAGACGGGCTATCGGTAAAGAATAACAGCAAACTTCTGACTCAAAGGATTCCTAAGGAGGAAACTTTGGTCAACGCTAAAGGTAGATACTATTACATTGTGTAAGGGGGTGTTTCTTATGGTTAACAAGGTTCAGGAGAAGGTGGACCAGCCAGCTAACTTAACGAGGATTCCAAAGAAGGTTTTGGATAGACAAGATTTTATTAAGCTCTTCATCACCCAACTTCAGTATCAAGACCCTATGAAGCCCATTGAAAACCATGAGATGGCGCTCCAGCTTGCCGCCTTCAACCAGGTTGACCAGTTATCAAAGCTAAACGAATCCTTTGAAAATCTTCTCAAGTTTGTCAAGGCTCAAGAATTTGGCTATGCCGGAAACATGGTGGGTAAGCTCGTCAAGGTAAAGGGTAATGTGGGGAGAGTGGAAGGAGGAAGCTTTTTAGGGGCAAGCTTTGAGCTTAATGAGCCAGCAAACCAAGCCCTTGTTACCATAAGAGACGCATCGGGCAAGATAGTGAGGACCATAACCTTGCAAAACTTGAGCAAAGGAGCTCATACTCTTGATTGGGATGCCAAGGATAATTCAGGAAACCAGGTGCCAGACGGAAATTACAAAATCAGCATCACCGTGGGCGAGGGTGAGAACGCGAAATCAATAACCCCGATCATTACAGGGAGGGTTACCTCGGTTGTGTTTGAAGACGGCAAAGCCAAGCTGAAGGTAAACGATGAGCAAACGATCAACCTTGAAGACTTAAAAGAGATAGCCTGGAGGTAAGGGGTATGGGCATCTTTGGCACGCTTTACATAAGCTACTCGGGTTTGTTCACCGATTCTCATGCCATGAATGTTACTGCTGACAACATAACAAATCTAAACACCACGGGCTTTAAGGCTGGAAGGTATGAGTTTGGAGATGTAATAAGGAACGCAGTAGGGGAGGTCTTTACTAGGGGAGCTGGTTATGGGGCTACTCCTAAAGCCACGAGATGGCTTTTCTCTCAAGGAGGTATCCAGACAACGGATGTGCCAACAGACCTTGCTATCTCTGGTAGGGGGTTTTTTGTCGTCTCAGACCGCAAAGGAAACATCTTCTTTACCAGGGATGGTCAATTCATGATCAACGAGGCTGACGAAAAAAACTTTGCCCTCCAGAATAGCCTAGGAATGTATCTTTTGGGAGCAGACCCTAACGCTACTACAGCTGGCATTGCTAACCTTAAGCCCCATTTAATACCGAAGGTAATGCCAGCTAAGGCAACAAGTAAGGTTTCTGCTCAACTTCTTCTAAACGCAAACAGACCTACAAACGCAGAGACCTTGTTGTCTAAGTATGACTGGACTGCAGACCCAACGAAACCTCTTCAGGACGGAAAATACGATTGGGTCTTTGACTGGGATATCTACGACCCACTTGGCCAGAAGATTACCCTTAAAGCCTACTTTGACCGAGGAGACAACCCTAACACCTACGAAGTCCTCTTAGCTCTTGCTGACCCAACCAAGGATACTCGTGGCGATGGGAAGTTTAAAGGAGCTTTTCTTTACGGAACTTTAACCTTTGGCGGAAACGGAGAGGTGGTTTCTGCCAATTTTAGCCAGATCTCAGACCCGAGCGGGACCTTATCCCCCCTTGACCTTACAACCCTTGGTCAACCAAAGTTTACCTTGACCGTTGATGGAAGGACCCAAGACATCACCTTAGACCTTGGCTTCAAGGTAAACCCTGATGGGTCGATTACCAGGCTAAACTACTCAACAAGGCTATCAGCAAATCCCTTTGCCCAGCTCTACTTTTCTCAAGACGGCTATGAAGAGGGGGTTTTTGACAGAATCGAGGTGATAACTGAAGAGGGATTGATAAAGGCTTGGTATACAAACAACAAAGACCTACCTGTGGCTAAGCTTTTCCTTGCTGATTTTAACGGATACGAAGAGTCCTTAGAGAAGGTAGGCAACAACCTTTTCCGAGCCAAGGCTAACGCTACTCCTTTTATTTTTGCCCCAGGTGCTGGGGAAAGGGCTCGGATACTTTCTGGTGCCCTTGAAACCTCAAACACCGACCTTGCTCAGGAAATGGTGCATTTAATACTTTTACAGCGGGCTTTCCAGAGCAACTCCCGTGTGATTACCACCGCAGACCAGATGTTGGAAGACTTTTTAAGACAGAGGTAAGGGCGATGCTTAAGATTTTAAGGGTTTAAACCGATAAAATAAAAAATAGGGGGGTGATATTATGGGTTTGACGGATGCACTTTTTACAGGAACAAGCGGACTTCGAGCCCTTGGGCATGGAATGAGCGTAATCGGCGATAATGTGTCAAACCTTAACACCACCGCCTTTAAAGGGGCAAGGATAACCTTTAGCGACATCATGGCCCAAAGCATCAACACCGCCGCAGGTTCAGGTCAGCTCGGAAGGGGAGCAGCAATTCAAGCCCTTTTCCAGCAGTTTACTCAAGGGGCTTTTGAGTCCACTGGAAATCCTACAGACATGGCTATCGCCGGCGCCGGCTTTTTTATAGTGAGAAATCCAAAGACCACAGGTGGAGTTTATTACACCAGGGATGGACAGTTCATGGTCGATAAAGACGGCTATTTAGTAAACCCTCAAGGCTTAAGGGTGCAGGGCTGGAAGATCGATGAGGTCACAAACGATATCACCGGTGCTATAACGGACATCCGTATTAACCGGAGCTCTCCTCCTGTAAAGACAACCAAGATTGATATGATCACCAACCTCGATGCCAGAACAGAAGCTAGGTCTAAGGTAGTCAATTTGAGCGGGAACTTATACGACGACCCAGCTACTACTGGTCCTACCTCTGTCAGCACAACTTTTGTTATAAGAGACATTGACGGCCAGGACAACAAGATTCAGGTTGATTTAGCTTACGACGCAAGCACGCAGAAATGGAACTATACCATAAGGAATGCGACCACCTCAGAAATACTGGCTCAAGGGACGAATGTAAACACGACGAGGACGACGATAACCCTCCCTTCCACAGGTGAGAAAGTTTACATCGACTGGGGTAACATCACCCATGACTCCGCGGCAACAAACGCTATTACCATTCCAGGAAGAGACGGAAGGGTAGAATTAAGCGGAGGTGTAACGGCGAATACTTGGGCATACCAAGACATATCTTTGGTTGATGCCAACGGCACAACGAGAAACCTTAGAGTTTGGTTATACTATGACAATACAGCAAGTAGATGGAACTACAGGATATTCGAAAACCCAGCAACCCCGGCTCCTACAGACCCAACGGGCGAGACTGGCGTGCTTCTTGCCTCAGGCGACCTATCAAACGAAACAAACATCTACTTCTTCTTAGACGGGACAACCCAGAGGGTTAATCTTGACTGGACGGCAGTAACAACCTCTGGCGGGGCTTTATCAGCAACAACATACAAATTAGAAGAAATGAACACCCTTTTTGACTCTTGGGATGCAAGGCAGGAAACACCTATTCCTTCCACCGCTTATGCTTACCGCTCTACCCTCTTTGTCTACGATTCCCTTGGGACACCCCACGAGATAACCGTCTACTACTCCCCCACGACCAAAGACAATGTCTGGGAATTCCTTGTAGCTACCAACCCAAAGGAAGACCAAAGAGATTTTATCCGGGATGAAAACCCAATGCAATGGCAGTATGAAGAGGGGGCATACATTCAGAAGGTTTCTATAAATTCTGGGAAACTCTTTACCCAAACCAAAAGAGGTGTCCTTGCATATGGGAGGCTTGAGTTTGACAATCAAGGAAATGTAAAAAGGTTCTATCAAACTTATCGCCTTGATGCCAACACTGGCGCTTTAGTTCAGATAGTTGACCAGAACGGCTCACCTGTAGCTTTACCAGAAGACAAATTTAATGCCATTGGACCAAACGGCTATCCTTTGCTGGTTGCTGACTTCTTGGGCATCGACCTACCCTATGACATCTATGCCCCTAACGACCCAAATCAAGGCACGGCAAGGAACGACCTTCAGCTGATAGAGCTCAACTTTGGCTATTTCTACAAGGATAGTTGGCGTTCCGAGTCCGTTCGGACCACTCAGTATGCCACCTCAAACGCTACGCTCTTCTATGACCAGAATGGTTTTGGACCAGGAGCCTTAGAAAGCATCACCGTGGATAACGAAGGTAGAATCACCGGTGTTTACTCCAACGGTAGGGTCATACCCCTTTGGATGGTGGCTCTCGCTAACTTTAACGCTCCAGAAAGGCTCCAAAAGGTGGGAGGCAATCTCTACAGGGAAACAACTCATTCTGGACCACCTGTTACCGGAAAGCCCGGAACAAACGGACTTGGCACCATCTCTCCCAACTCCCTTGAACAGTCAAACGTTGACCTTGGAGAACAGTTTGTGAAGATGATCATCTTCCAAAGGGGCTTCCAAGCTGACTCAAGGATCATCACCGTGTCTGATACCATGCTCGAAGAGTTAATAAACCTCAAGAGATAAAAGCTAAGCCCTAATTCTGGGGAGGGGCGACCCTCCCCTTTTTTAATTTAATCTTACCAGCGCATCAACACCCCAGCAAAGGTAAAGCCTCCCCCAAAGGAAACCATTAGCACAAGGTCTCCTCTCTTTAGCCTTCCTTCAAGGCTTGCCTCATGCAAGGCTATGGGGATGCTTGCTGCCGAAGTGTTTCCATACTTATGGATGTTTACCATCACCTTTTCCTTAGGCAGGTTCAACCTTTCCCTTAGGTATTCAATTATTCTTAAGTTTGCCTGATGGGGTATAAGAAGGTCTACGTCCTCAGGATTGAGGTTGTTCCTTTCAAGAAGCTCTAAGGCGACCTTTTCCATCATCCGAACAGCAACCTTGAAAACTTCTCGTCCTTGCATCTTGATGTAGTAGTCCTCTTTGGGAAGCCTTTCGTCAAAAGGGGGGAAGGCTGAGCCACCGCCCTTAAGGGTTAAAAGCTCCCAGTTTGACCCGTCAGCCCCTAAGATAAAATCTATAATCCCAGAATTCATTCCCTCTTGAGCTCTTCCAACAAGCACAGCCCCAGCTCCATCCCCAAAAAGAACACAGGTGCTCCTATCCTGCCAGTTGGTCTTTCTACTTAAAGCCTCAGCCCCGATCACCAAAACCTTAGAAGAGGGCTTAAAGGCTACTACACAGTTAGCCATGGCGAGGGCATAAAGAAAGCCCGAGCAGGTGGCTGAAAGGTCAAAAGCTCCAGCCCTTTCAGCCTTAAGCCCCTTCTGAACAAGGATTGCAAGAGAAGGCATCAAAAAGTCTGGCGTTAAGGTTGCGCAGATGATAAGGTCGACCTCCTCTGGAGCAACCCCCGCTGAACTAAGGCAGGCTTTTGCTGCCTCTATGGCGTAGGTGCTTATAACCTCGCCATCCTCTAAAATATGCCTCTCCTTTATTCCTGTCCTTTCTGTGATCCATTCATCGCTTGTCTCAACCATCCTTTCAAGGTCATGATTGGTAAGAACCTTCTTTGGGACAGCCATTCCAGTAGAGAGGATGTAGGCTAAAGGTTTAAAGCTCACTTCCCTCCTCCTCAACGGCAAACTCAGAAATTGCCGATTCCAGCCTTTCCCAAAGATTGATCTTAGCAAACTTATAAGCCTGGTGTATTGCGTTCTTTATGGCTACGGCATCAGATTTTCCATGGGAGATGATGACATTTCCCCTTACCCCAAGGAGAGGTGCGCCTCCGTATTCCCTCCAGTCTGTCTTCTTTTTGAAGCTCGCTAAAGCTGGTTTGGCAAGATACATTCCCAGGATGGAACGAAAGGACTTCTTCACCTCCTCTTTCAGCATGGTCATGATCGTCTCAGCAAGCCCTTCAGAAAGTTTAAGACAAATATTTCCGATAAACCCATCGCAGACGACAACATCAACCTCCCCTAAATACAGGTCTCTCCCCTCAATGTTGCCCACATAGTTTAATTTAGATTTAAGAAAGAGCTGATGAGCCTTTTTGACCAGTTGGTTCCCTTTCCCTTGCTCTTCTCCGATGGAAAGGAGGGCAATCCTTGGCTTTTCCCTCTGCCAAATCTTCTCTAAGAAAAGGCTTGCCATAAGTCCAAATTGATAGAGGTCGTAGGGTTTGCTGTCAACGTTTGCACCCGCATCAATAAGAACCATAGGAAGCTTCAGAGTTGGTAGCATGGTGGCTATGGCTGGACGGCGAACTCCTTTAAGCCTCCCGAGGATGAAGATGCTACCAGCAACGACCGCTCCGGAATTACCAGCAGAAACAAAAGCTTGAGCCTTACCCTTAGCCAACAGGTCAAGACCAACAAAAAGGCTTGCCCTTCGCTTTCTTTTTAAGGCCTCATGAGGCTGGTCTTCCATGGTGACCACTTCATCGCCGCTTTCCACAAGGTTTACCCTTTCTGATTTAGGAGCTTTTTCTAAGATGGAGCTTGGCCCTACAAGGTAAAGCTCAACTTCTGGAAGCTCGCGAAGGGCTAAATTTACCCCTTTTAAGGTTGAATGGGGGGCAAAGTCTCCCCCCATTAAGTCAAGAACAACGCTGACCATTTATAAAATTTGTTACTCAATTTGCTACTCTTCAATTTCTAAAAAGGCTTTCCCTTTGTAATATCCGCAGCTTGGGCAAACCCGATGAGGAAGCTTAAAAGACTTACACTTCGGACAGATGCTTCCAGATGGAATGCTTAGAGCCTGATGGGCTCTCCTCTTCCCTCTACGAGAACGAGAAGTTTTGCGCTTTGGAACAGCCATGCTTTAACCCCCTTCCATCTCCTTAGACGTTGAAAGTAAGTCCTTTAGTATAGCAAAAGGTGAGGATTTTTTAAAGACCCTACAGTTACAAGGTCCCTCGTTTAGATTTTTTCCGCAAACTTGACAGATACCTTTGCAGTCCTCTCGGCAGAGGGTTTTGTAAGGAATGGCAAGCATGACTTCTTCCCTAAGGAGTTCAGCAAAGTCAATAAAATCGTTGTCGTAAAAACTTACATCAAGCTCCTCTATAGAAAGCTCTTTTGTCTCTTCAAGCTTAAGTGAACTTCTTGGGCGAAGAATGAGGTTGAAAGAGAGTTCGATAGGAAACTCATATTCAGCCAAACATCTATCACAAATTAGGACTATTGCCCCCTTGAGAGTACCGGTTACTTTTACTTCTATCCCCCGTTTGTTGAGAAAAAGAGAACCAGAAAAGGGCTTGCTAACGACGATATCTTCGCCTAAGTCAGAGAATTCTTCAAAGGTAGCGGATAGCCCTTCAGGAGGAATATCTTCAACGCTAACCCCCCAACTTGTTAAAGACCTATCTTTTTCCATCTCTATCACCTCAAAAACAATTTAATTCCTGTTGAGTGTTTTGTCAAATTTTTTTTCGGGCTGTTTCAGAAAAGGTTCCCATACTTTGTTCCTGCCGAGCGTGAGCAAGGCATCCCTCACTTCGTTTAGGAGGACATCCCAAAGGAGAAGGACCTCTCGGCTTGCCCTCGGAGTGACAGCGTTTTATAAACTCGCCTTGTGAAACCTATTACAGCATCCCCAATTCGTTCAGTTAAAAAGTAAGTTCTCAAGGTCTTGAGGAGTATAAGTTTTTATAATTTCTCCGTCAAAGAGTAAAACCTTCCAATCTAAATGTTTTAATCTTTCTAAAGGTTTGGAATAATCCTCTTTTTTCAAGCTCATTTTTAGAGATTTAAACTGCGTTAAGGACCAAAGGGATAGAAAACTTACTGTGGGGTCTTCCGAACTTAAATGAAGAAAAAGATATTCATGTCCTGAAAGTTTGATGACCTCTTCTTCATATATTTGAGCAAGCCTACCTATACCCCAGGCTAATCCTCTCTGAGCGGGCGGAAACTCTAAATAGTTCCCCTCCGGCCAAAGGTAGGAAAGATAGACCTGCAGATACTCCTTCTTTAGCTTTTCTGAATGAAAAAGGGCTTCTGCATAGCCTTCACCTACACCCCATCCCATACCCCCAGACTCTTCATTTAGCATCCACATAAGCCTACGGATTATTATCCTTGCCCTCTCCATTTCAGCCTCAGCAATCTTAGCCACTGTTACCCCAAAAGCATAAACCGCCTTCCATCGGACATGTTCATCCCTGTGAAGGAAGGCACCGATGAAATAGCTAACGATAGAAGAGGGAGGGTAAACGCTAAAGGCTTGTGGAAGCTCCTTTAGGTCTACCCTCTCGAGGATGTCTAATACTTCCTCTTTCTTGGGATAGTATTTAGGCAGAACAGCTCTCCTTTATTTTCTTCGCCACAAGCCTCCCCAATTCTTCGCACTGAGCTAACACCTCTTTATCTGGAACATACTTACAGCGTATGCCTTCATGAACGATTTCGGCTTGGATTTCCTGTAGATACTGATTGAGAAGCTTTACTGACTCACCACTCCATCCGTAGGAACCAAAGGCCGCCCCAATCTTACCCCTTGGTCTCAAGCCCTTCATGTAAGTTAAGAAGCCTGAAACGGTCGGCAAAAGACCGTTGTTAAGAGTTGGCG
>Ga0209225_1004899_pt1 | contig 10317 bp, 5 predicted proteins | sample WasSprMetagenome_FD_184732 | JGI IMG/M metagenome (GOLD analysis project Ga0209225, IMG submission 184732) | Sulfidic aquatic microbial communities from Washburn Spring, Yellowstone National Park, USA - WS (SPAdes) (version 3) | ecosystem: Environmental > Aquatic > Thermal springs > Hot (42-90C)...
AATTTTTCATATTTTTCAGTAGAACCAATATCATACCAAAAACAATTTGTTATATAAGCATCTATATTTTTATTCATTTTTATTAAATTTGGTAATAAGTCATTCATTAAATCAAGTTCAATATTTTTATAATTTTTAGAAATATTTTTTAAAATTTCTAATGCTTCTATTTTTAATAAGAAAATTCCAATTCCAACATTAGCATCTATTATTGGTTTTTCTTTAATTTCAATAATTTTCATATTATCAATTTTTACAATTCCAATTGGAAGCTTATATCCTTTTGATACTGCCAATGTTACAAATGAATTTCTTTTTTTATGTTGTTCAATCATTTCTAATAAATTTATATTTGAAATAATATCTCCATAATAAACAAGAATATTTTCAAATCCATTAAATATTCCTTTATCATATGCATTTAAAATAGCCCATCCATTACCTTTATACCCTTCTATATCATGAAAATATTTTATTTTTATACCAAATCTTTTTCCATCTTCAAAATAATTTAAAATTTGTTCATGCTTATATCCTACTAAAAGAACAATATCATAAATTCCATAAAATTTTAAAAGCTTTATAATATATTCAAGTAAAGGTTTTTGTTTAGAACCTATTGGAATCATAGATTTTTGAAAATAATAAGTTAATGGTCTAAGCCTACTTCCAGTACCACCGCATAAAATAGCAGATATGATATTATCTTTATTCATATTATTTTACCTCTTTTTTTATTATAAAAGTATTTTTTTAAAATATTAAAAATTTTTTGAATAATTGAGAATTAAATTTTTTGATGAATATATTAAATTGGGATTTCTTTTATTTATCATTTTTTATCCTACTTATCTAATAAAATATCGTTTAAGAATTAAGAAGGAAGCAATGAGAAGTAACTCGTCCATTTTATTCACCCTCTCAAAATTAAGCTTATGTTTTTAAAAGCTTCAAATGATAGAAAATAAGATAATCAATAGTATTTCTTTTACCCCCTAATTTATGTTTCTATATTCATTTTTTAATTTCTTTTTTCTTTTCAGCTCTTTTACCAAGCCAATAGAATATTCCAGAAATTATAAAGCATATTATAGTACTTATTGGAGAAAAGCTACAATGAGCATAGTATCCTAATAAACATGGTTTACTTGCATGAGAAGGTATTAAAGTCCATATTCCAAGTAAGATAAATATTATAATAAATAGCCAATAATACCATTTCATTTATATCACTTTTTAAATTTTTTATATTATAAACTTATATTTAAAATTAAAATTGTTTAAACATTTTTGACATGAATAAATTCTACCAACGAGAAGTTGAATATGGAGCTCTTCTCATAGGTTATGATAAATTCCTTATAGGTTTTTCATCGTTATCCTAAAAAATACATAAGTAAAATTTCATAATCTTCAATATTTCTTTTTCTTTAGGATAATAATCATGTCGCTTGTTATAATTGCTGGAGTATTACATACTATAAAATATCTGTTAAAAATATTGGGTGGAATAGGTAACAGTAAATATTTTATTATAACATAGGAGTTCTGAGAAACTTTAAGGAATTTAAGCAATAAATGATCTGTAAAAACATATTTATGTTCCTCTCTTCTAATAGTATCATATATTTTTTGAATAATGCCTCTATAAGGTGTGGATATTAAGCATACACCATTGTCATTTAACAATTTTAATGAATTAAATATTAATTTTAATGGTTTTTCTACATGTTCTATGATATCGAATAATATTATCAAGTCAAAAACATGTTTTCTAAAAGGTTCATAAAGAGCATCACTATGAATTACCATTATTTCTCGTGAAGCTTTTTTTAGTGCAGACAATGATAAATCAATGCCAACTACATCGTATCCAAGATGTTGAAGAGATTGTGATATATAACCATAAGAACATCCAATATCAAGAGCTTTCTTACCTTTTCCATTAAATAAATTGTATGAAGAAAATTTATTTATGTATCTAAGCTTTAACATAAATAATTTTTGTACAGCAATCTTAAGATGAAATCTATAAGCAAAATATAATCTTTTTTTAGCTCTTTCAGTATAATCGTTAATCATTCTATATACCTCATTAATATTAATTTTTAAATGAATTTAAGTAAATAAGGTCAATATAATCCAAAGTTAATGTACATTTTTTAATACTTATTGCTCTTATTTCTACATCAAAAAAGATTTCATCATTATTAAATAAGAAGCTTGTAATTAACCAACCATTTTCTTCTTTAAAATTTCTTTCTAGATAAAATTTATTTATAAGTTTAAGACCTTTATTTGCAGTAATCTCTATATATGTATTGTTTATATAATCATTCTCAACTTTTAGTTTAAGTTTTAACATATAAGCTCCTGGAACTAAAATAGTATATGGTCCGAACCATGCAATTTTCCCGCTTTCTACATTTCCTGATAAAACTATTAATGAATCTGAGCTTAAATCAATTTTGTAATTCATATAATTGCTAAATATATGCTTATAATTATATCTAATTTTATAAGGTTCAAGAATTTTTGGTTTATCTTTATATTCATGTTTAAATAATAATAATCCACCTTTAAAAGCATACACACCATATTGTTCATTTCTTAATATATGCTTTACTTGATCTATGAAAGAAACATTACCTATTTTGTCATATACTCTTGCTATATTATGTATGTCAAGTATTATATAATCTGGTATTATGTTGGGTGGGCACCATACATAAACATATGGTCGATTAGCTAAATGTGGAAAAATATTATTTGTAGTTAAGACTTTTGCTTCATTCTCAATAATGTTAAAAATATCTTGTACCATTATAACTCTAGGAGGTATTAATAATTCATTATCATAACCAGCTGCTGGAATCTTATCATACATTAATGGATTTAGGGGGCTTATCATCATTTGTAAAATAGAAAAGAATAAAATGATTTTTCTAATTTTTGACAATGCTCCTAATGATATTTTTTTCTTAATATTTTTAAAACCATATATTGAACCTATGTAAATAAATGGTATTATAATTAATGAATATTGCCATCCTATAATATAAAATGGTTTATATGTTGTTAATAATGAAATACTCAACCAATATAACATAGGGATAAATGATTGTGGATAAAATATGTATAAAAATAAAACTGGAATAGAAAGAATTATCCAATACAATAACTTTAACTCTAAATCATATAGTATGCTTTTTAAGACAAGTGAAGGAGAGAAAATAAGATTATAAAAAATTTCATACCAAGATTTTCCTAAAAAAGGAAACCAACTTATAGAGCCAGGTCTGAATGGAGCTTCTCCTAATAAAGGAATAATGTAAAAAGTAACACATAAAAAATATAAAAAAACTGTAATAATAGTTCCTATTATAAGCATGATTGTTTTATAATGTTTAGTTTTAATATTAAATAAATATAAAATTAGTAAAAGAATTACTAATATACTTAATGTATATATTGTTAATGCTAAAAGAATAGCAAAAAAGATAGATTTAAATATATCGTCTTTTTCAAAATAATATACTGAACTAAAACATAACAGTGGTAAAAAAGCCTCCATATGAAAATCATATAAATTTGCACCATGCAATGCTACTGAAAGATAATATGAAATAATTATAATTTTAGAGAAAAAACTATCTTTACTTACACGATAGGCTAATAAATATAATGGTATTCCAGCTATTCCTAAAAGAAAAGATTGAAAAATTAAGATTGTTTCTGCATAAGGGAAAATATAGTATAGTGGAAGTAATATAAAAATAAGTAAAGAAAAATGAACAGCCAAAAAATTTCCTGAAGAATTCCAAAACAAATCAGGTGTTTCATAAAAAAATTTACCATTAAGTGTATTCGATAAAGATTGTATAAATATACCAAGATCATATGCAAATGTATGTAAATTATAATGTTTAAGAATAGAAGAAATAGACATTAAAATAATATAAAATGAAATAAATAAGAAAATATGTAATTTTTTTATTTTAATAGAGATTAGCATAAAAAATCCCTATATTTAGGGAAAACTTGATCCTTAGAAAACTTTTTCCCCTCTAAAAGAGCCTTTTTACGAATAATAGAATATAATCCCTCTTTCCATATATGAAAAAGTTTTAGAATATTCTTTAAATAATCCTGCAATGTTGAGCAAAGGATTACGGGATATGAAAATATTTTATGAGCTAAAATATCTGATGTTATAACAGGGGTACCACAATTAAGCGATTCGATTATAGTTAATCCAAAGGTATCTAATCTGGAAGGATATAAAAGGACATTTACAGAAGATAAAAATTTTGGCATTTCTTCTTCTTTGATAAATTCTAAAAGCTTAATTTTTTTGTTATTAAATTGCACATTAGATAAAATTTCAATTTCTTTCTTATTATGAAAGTATTGCAAAATCTTCTCACATATATCTTTACCCTTTAAATAATTATTACTCCCAAGTATAAGTATGGTAAATTTATCATTTTCACTTTCTTTTCTTACAAAATTATCATTTAGGTAATTTGTCCATAATGGAATGTATACTGTTTTTTGAATAAGACTATTCGGTAGGAAGTATTTCATATAAGGATTAATTATATGAATAAAATCAAAATTATTTAAGTCTCTCTTTCTCATAATTTTCTCATAGTAATATGCAAATAATGCTTTTAAGCCATGTAATTTATAAAATCTTATTGGATTTATATTCCATACATCTTGACTACTAAGTTCTGGAATTATAACAAAGCCATGTAATCCAGCAATCTTCTTTTGTGATTTATCTTTAAGAAATATCTTGTATACTAGTGGCGCATAAATATAATATGAAGTATCAGCATCTATTTTCTTAAAAGAAAAATCAGAGATATATTCAACATCTTTTAATAAGTACTTTCTTACATTTACTTTTCCTCTTTTAAATGGATAACTATAAATCCTTACTTTACATCCAATATTAGATAATGCATTTGCAAGATTTATAATGAATTTTTCTCCACCTCTAAAGATGGATAAATCATAATGTGTTATTATTGCTATTTCCTTCATGAGATGATACCTCACTATATAATCTTAAATATTCTTTTGCAATTTTATCCCATGATCTATTAATTGCTATACAGATAAGCTGTTTGCTTATTTTATCATATAATTCTTTATCATAAAATAGATTCTTTATAGCTTGAGCTATTTTATCAGGTGAAAAAGTAGAAAATAAAAAATGTTTATCTAAAAATTTAAAATCTCCTAAAAGTTTTGGGACATTTGTTCCAATAAATGGTATGCCCAAACCAGCATAACGCCATGCGACACCACTTGATTCTAAAGTTGTTTCATGATAAGGAAGAATCCCAATATGAATCTTATTTAAGATTTGATCAATCACTTCTTCTTTTGGGTCAATTAAAATAATTATATTACTTTTATTTTTGGATATATTAATTAATGATGATAACATTTCCGAAATTTGTTTATTACTATGGCGCTCTTTAGGAATAAAAAATAATAAGTATAATTTTATAGTAGCTGGAAAATCTTTTTGCAATATATCAAGCGCTTTTATGATACATGTGATATTTCGCGTTGGTCTTAAAAATCCAAGATACAATAAATTTAGTTGATTTGCTTTTTCTATTTTAATATTTTTTATAGTCAAATTTGTGCCATGTGGTATTATTTCAATTTTTTTATTCTTTATTTTAAATAAAGAAATTGTATAATTATGGATTAATTTATTATGGACAACTATTTTATCTGCAATGCTTAATATAATTTTAGTTATCATAAAGTAGATATACCAGATTATAGGTTTAAAAAGTTTAAGAAATACTCCATATTTATTATCTTCCAATAATAGAGGAATATCCTTAGGATTAATTATAGCATGAAGAGTTATTATTAATTTTTTTCTTTTTAAATATTTTATAATATAAGCTAAAATAGGCATGAATACTTGTTCTAAGGGGTTTTTAAAGAAACGTGGTTCTAATTGAATATGAAATATATTTGCATTAGATTTTATTACACTAATTAAGTAATATAAGAAGCTATATGAATTTGGATATTTAATAGGGGTTATAAATTCTTTCTGTAATGTGATATATTGATAAAGCTGTTTAGAGTAATAAAATATACCTGTTACTTTTGTATCAGGTAATAAAATCGCAATTTTCATTTTAAATCATATTAGATTTTAAAGTTAAATTTATATAAGATAGACTTAATAAAAAAAAGAAGGTAATAGGAAAGATAATATAGTTTAAAGGAGAATTGAAAAGGACGCCTTAAGTCTGCCGATCTTATATTATTTCTATTATTTCTATAATATCTGGTTGAAAGTCTCCTTCATTATCTATAAATTTCAATATCATTGCTGTCCCTTGTAATTGTGGTTGTGTTGTTAACCATTTACAAATTTCTCTAGTAGTCACTCCACTAAGTCCCGCTAACATCATTATATATCTATTATCTAATTGATCATAATAAAGTACAATTAATGCATAATCTGTTACTGGTTTTCCTTGACCATAATCATTTTGCATCCTATATTTAATTCCTGTTTTTGTTGAATATATGTATTGACCTTGTTCATCTACTCCAAAGTATGCTGGTATAACTACTCCCCCTCCACTGCTTGGATTGTGATGAAGATAATATGATATTAGATTCACTCCTGGTGAGCCAAATGTTATCACATTTCCTTCTTTCCATATTCCATAAACATTATAGTTATCGAATGTTGCTACCTCCCAATCCATGTATACTTCTATATTTCCACTATAAGATAATTTCCCTAAAAGGAAAGAAATATAATTACTAGCAGCAACATCAACGGTATGAGCGGGATGTACAGGACCTCTAGAGTCACTAGCGCCTGGGGTTAAAATTGTTTTTGTAAGTATCGTGTCAAATATAAATGGTTTTGGAAAATCTGCTAGTGTATAGAAAGCTGGACGTATACGTCTATAGTATTGATTATATGCTTGTAGAATTATATGATCCCCGCGAATCCATTCAATAAATTTATATGGTCCTGTACCAATTAATGTTCCTTCTGCTTCAGGATTATATGTTGACCAATTTGAGCCAACATTTTCCCATATATGTTTAGGAAGTATAGGTATGTTAATTGTATGTAATAAAAAGTAACCTGTAGTATTACAATAAACAATTACAGTATAAGCATCCGGTGTTTCAACATTTATGATATTTTGAATGGAAGAAAGATAACGTGGAGGTCGCTGTTCTATAAGATAATCGTAAGTGAACTTTACATCAGAAGAATTAAATGGTACACCATCATGCCAAGTAGCATTAGAAACAAGATTAAATGTTATTTTTAATCCAGGAATGTTACCAGGTGCTGTCCAATTCTCAATCTTCCAAGATTCTGCTAAGCATGGTATATCAATGGCGGGGTCTATTGGGTTATATCTAATTAATGGTTCATATACCATATCAAGAACATACCAACTCCAAACATCTTCTGCTACTATAGGATTTAGAGTTGTAGGCTCATTACAGAATCCCCATCTTAATGTTCCACCAAATGGCATATCTTTCAGATGAGCATTTATTAATGTGAAATAGTTATTAAATCCATACCCTTTTGCATTTACAAAACCTTCAATAGTTGTTCTTACTGCTGAATAGCCTGATGAAGAATATAAAGGTATAATAGCAACTTGTTCAGCAATTATTTCTTGACATTTCCAAACTGCCTCTAGAACTTCTTCATATGTAGAACTTTTTATAACTTTCTCCGCCCAATAATCATATGTTGAATTTCTAAAGCCTATATAATTGTTTCCATAAGGTTCTGGATAAACATCCATTGATGAATGATATAGATCGTATAGATGTGTTGGATTTATTACTAAGATCCAACCTCCAGTATATATATGATAGTTATATTCAAACATTACTTTTTGGTAACAATCTCTTCTTGGAAGTATTTGTAAATTGACTGGAACACCTAATTTCTCAAGCTCTTCAGCAAGCCATGTGCCTGCTATCCTACGCGGAATATGATCCTCTCTAGCAATAATGTCTATTGGAGCCATATTTGTACCACTTATAGGATCATTTCTAATACCATCACCATCAGTATCTATGAAACCACCTAATTCAAGTTCTTCCGCTGCTTTACTTGGATCATAATTATAGATAATAATATTTGGATTTTGCCAACTTCCTTGAGATGGTACAACAGGTGAATCGATCCTTGTTCCATATCCTTTTAGCACATCCCTAATTAATGCGTCCTTATTTGTTAAGTAAGCTAATGCTCTTCTAAAGTGTAAATTGCTTGTAGGCCATTTACGATGATTTAAGTCAAACTCAAACATTCCAAACTCATTATATTTTGCTAATATTATATTAGGATCGCTTTGAAACTCATTTACAAACTCTGGAGGGACTGGCCAATCCATAAGGTCAATTTCATTATTCTTTAATCCAATAGCTTCAGAAGTTATATTAGGATAGATCTTTATGTAAAGTTGATCTACTCTTGGTCCTCTAAGTGACCATTCTTCGAACTCTTTAGGAATTGCGTAAAAGCCTCTAATAATAGTCTGAGATATATTTGCACCATCAATATCAGTAGCGTTAATTCTTAATGAAACATATACGCCCATTAAGTTTCCTAGCAAAAAGCTATATTTATTATCAGAAATTTTTTTAGCTTCAACTGTTATCCACGTGATTCCATCATCTATAGAATATTCTATTAATGGGTTTTGAATTAATTCCTTATTTGCGATTAAATAGCCTGTAATATTGCCAGCCGTGTAAGTATTGTTTAAATCTAAACCTTCAATAATAATTGAAAATGGATTCCAAATATAATAGCTCCCATCTATTGGGACATCAAATTGTATTTTAGTATACATATTAGTTGAAAGATATAAATTGCTTCTTCCATAAAGCTCTACTTCAAATCTTGCTGGAAGTTGCAAATTATCTATTTTCCAATTATAGAAATCATAAAATTCTCCTGTATCAATTATTGTTGTTCCATTACGTTTTATTATCAATCTACCATTGTCACTCCATAATGTATCATAGAAATATGGAGGATGATTATCTTGAAATATATCAGTCCCTGTATATAAGCATGCTATATTACCACTATCATGTGACCATACATCTATACTTAAATCAGAGCTAAGAGGATGAGAATTTGTTGCTATCGAATAATTACCTGGACTTGGATACCATTCCCAGCCAACAAACAAGAAGTATGGCGTATTTACATTTGGTTGATCACTATATTTTTCATATTGAACCCAATACTCTATTTCTGGTACAAGCCACTCCATAATTTTTTTAGGAGAAGTTATTTCCCACGAAAGACTTGGAAGCCAAGCATAATATGGATATAGAGAAACGTACACACTTCTTTCTATCCAAGCACTTATTGAAGGAGTAAGAGCAACTCTATAATCTTTAACAACTTTAGCAAGTTCTGCTGGATCTTTATATAAAACCATACTTTGGTTTATCCCTTTTTGATAGAAACAAATTGAATAAAGTTCTGAAGCAAGTAAAACACTAGGATCAGGAACATTAATATAGCTTTTATCATAATGCTGATAGTATGTTGAGAATAATAGATCTGTTGAAGTTATATAAACATCTGTTGTTTTTGGATAATACCAAGAATCTCCAAATTCATATGAATAATAACCATATGTTTCATTATAATATCCATAGGATATTCTATTAGAAAACCAAGCTATAATCTGATTGGATACTAGAGGAGAATAGGATATTTTATAAGCATTTCTTAAATCAAGAATAATATTCATATCATGATCAATATAGGATTTATTTATTGCATAAGCATCTGAATATGCATCTTTTCCATAATCCCAACCACAAATATAGTATATTCCATTAAACGTATATAAGTTTGCTTTTCCATTACTATCAGTATAATTCCATATCCATTTATAATGAAATCCAGCAAGATATTCATTATATGTTGCATTAGCTTTAAGTGCAAAAACAAGAGCATTAGCTAATGGATTTCCATTAAGATCAAGGAAAGTAATTTCCAATTTATTTAATCTTGCAAATCCAAATATAGCATGTATTGTATAGTTTCCATCAATATCTTTTATAAATAATTTTCCAGAATATATTGATTTTGGAACTGTTGTATTAATTGTTAATAGAACATGTTTAACTTCTCCTGGTGGTATTTGAAGTGTTGTTACATTTAATGAAGCACAATCTATTGTTCCTCCATTTATTATATCTTCTACGCTTACTGAAAGAGTTAAATTGCGTGTAGAAACAGCTCTTCTT
>Ga0209225_1004903_pt1 | contig 10311 bp, 9 predicted proteins | sample WasSprMetagenome_FD_184732 | JGI IMG/M metagenome (GOLD analysis project Ga0209225, IMG submission 184732) | Sulfidic aquatic microbial communities from Washburn Spring, Yellowstone National Park, USA - WS (SPAdes) (version 3) | ecosystem: Environmental > Aquatic > Thermal springs > Hot (42-90C)...
TACTTATAATTGGTAGCTTGAAATATGCTGCTTCAACTAAAGCGTGTGCAAAGTTATCATATCTTGAGCTCCATAAGAATAAATCTGAATTAGAATAGACTTTCCATAATTCTTTACCGCTTAACCATCCTTTGAAGATTACTTTATCTTGTAAGCCTAAATCTTTACACAATTTCATAAGTCTTTCTTTATATCCTTTTTCTTCTTTGCCATATCTGCTAGGTTTTACATCCCCTACTATTATATAACGAAGCTTATTATTTCTTTTATAAGCTTCATAAAAAGCTTTAATTGCCATTTCTAAATTGTTTTTATAGGTTAATCTGCTAACTGTGAGTAAATTTATCGTTTCTTTATTTTCTTTCTTTATATTAATATTTGGGAATTCTATACCGTTTGGAATTATTTTTATTTTATTTTCTGGAATTCCAAAGTTTATTAAATCTTTTGCCTCATTTTTTGATGTAGCAACGACTTTCTTTGCTACCCTTAAAGAAAACTTCATTATTATTGTGTCGTAGATTATATTTGGTAATCTAGATTTCAAATCTAAATTCAAGAATTCATAGCCTAGGACAGATCCATGTGTTGTAATTATTAAAGGTACTTCTCTAAGAAAAGAGGATATAGCTCCAACATCTGTCTGGAAATTCCTATAGCCATGAACATGAATTACATTGCAATCTTTTTTTAAAGAATCAAATAGCATCTTCAAAGATAACTTATAATGGCCTGCGCTGAAAAATGGTTTATATACGATTATCTTACTTTTCTTTAAATTTACTGTTCCTTTTTTAAATGTTAAGATTATTGAGCTAATTCCTTTATTTTCTAAACCTTTTGTTAAAAGATATGCTTGTTTTGAAGGGCCTGTGAATTCTCCTCCAAATTCCCCTATTAATCTTAAAATTATCAATTTGTACTACTTAAAATTCCAGTATTTTCAATAACATTATTTCTTTAAAACTAACAAATCATAGAATAATTCAAATTTTTCCGTTCTAATTTCTTGATTAATTTTCTTTATCCAATTGACGTTTATATCATCTACAATTAAAAATCCTCCTTTTGGTATGTAATTATAAGACTCTTTTAACTCGAAAAGTATATGTTCTAGTGTATGTAATGAATCATGAAGAAATATATCAACATGACCTAACTCAGCTAGCAATTTTGGTAAAACAATTCTTGAGTCGCCAATGATCAGTTCCCACCTATGCCTTAAGGATTGTGGTACCAGCCATCCTATTTCTTCCTTTAATAAAAGGTCTTTACTTGGTAAATCTATGCTATAAAGTTTACCTAAGTTATTCTTTTCAAGTGCGCTTAATATGAAAGTTGAAGAAGCACCATTAGCCACTCCCGTTTCGATCACTATTCTAGGTTTGAGATATCTAATTATTGTATAAATTATTGGTCCTTCTAAAGGAGAGATCATAGCTCCATGGAAAGCATGAAATTCTGAAAGTTTGTCAATGATATATTGCCTTATATTTTCAGCTTCAGTTATTATTTTTCTAATTTTATCTTTGCTTTCATCTGTTAACTTAACTAGTTTGTTTTCTCTTTTAAAATAATGGGACACGAATCTAATATCGCTTGGATTTTTAATAAAATGTTTAAAAAATTGCCTATTCAGTATATAACTAATAAATGCATTCATGTAGATTTAATTTCTAGTGATTATATTTGTTTATGAATATCCGTCATCCTATTATCTAATTTCCTAATTTATATGCATAGATCCATATTGAGTCAACAAAGCGTTGTAACTTTAGAAAATTAAACAGTCTTGTTATGAAATACAAATAAATTAAGATCATCCTAATTGGGGTGGGGAAGTATCTATGATGCTCCTTATTATTCTCAAAAAATAATAAACTATAGCCTTCGATCTTTATAGAAAAGTTACTTGGAAAAAGATGCCTTAACTGAATAATATCATAATATCTTATATAAAATGGCGATCTCTTCTTTTCCCTTTTTTCGAATTTTAGAAAATAATGTATAAATCCACGTACCGAATGCTTGTTTGGAATTTGAAAAACTAGTAAAGATCTTTCATTTAACAAAGCTTGTATTTTCAATATTGTTTTATAAAATTTCTTTCTAGATAGATGTTGAAATACTGAATTAGAAAATATATAGTCAAAAATTTCATTTCTAAAAGGTAAATATTCACAGTCTGCCCTTATAAGGTGAATATTATAAGAGTTTTTAAGTTTTTTAATTTTTTGTAAATATTTAAAGTTTATACAATTCCTACTACTGTTATTTCATTATTTGTGACAGATAATAAAAATCTACCCCAACCGCATCCTATGTCTAGAAGATAGCTATTGCCCTTTAAATTAAAGGGATAATTTGTTATAGGAAGCATTTTTTTCTTCCAAAAATATTTATATATGTACCCAGCTGTTGCGCCGATATCGTTTTTATTAACAATACTTTTAGAGCTCATTCAAAATGGTTAAATATACGCCCGCAATATTTTTAGTTTTACCAATTGTATGTATAAGCATATGATTTGCTTTTCTCAACTTTTGTTGACGCATTAATTCGCATAGTTGCGCATTCGTAATTTTTTAAGAAACCTTTTTTATGATTCCTATTCCATTGAATGTTATATATTGGCTATTAACTTTTTTAGCGAAGTCAATGAATGCGTTGTTCCAGTAAATATCATCTGATATGATTAATCCTTTTTCTTTTATGTGGGGCCAGGCTGTTTCGAATTCGAACATCATATGTTCGTAGGTGTGTAAAGAATCGTGGAAGAAAATATCTATTTGTTTTAGTTCTGATAATAGTTTTGGTAGTTCTGTTTTTGAATCTCCTAGGATTAGTTTCCAATTGTTTCTGAGTTCTTTTGGTACTACAAAGCCTACTTCTCTGTTTCCTATTATATTTTTATTGGGTAGGTCGATAGAGTATAATGTTCCTATTTTGTTCAGTTTGATTGCGTTTAATATTAAAAAAGAGCTTGCTCCTGTTGCAACGCCAGTTTCTACTACTATCTTAGGCATTGTTGCTCGTACAATACAATACAATACTTTTCCTCTGATGGGGGTTAGTATTGAGTGGGGTAGGTTTCCATAATTTTTTTCTAGGTGGTTTTTTAGGTTGTTGTATTCTTTTAGGAATTGATTTAGTTGTGGTTTTGTGATGTTTAGTGATTTTCTTATTTTGTTTTTTAGTGTGATGTAATTGATTATTAGTTTTGGTTTTTTGATTGTGAGTATGATGTTGTGCATGTTTGTTATTTTTTTATTAGGTAGTTTCCAATTGCTAGGTATTCTAGTCCTGAGTTTTTAAATGTCCATATTGCAAGTTCGGGTGTGCCGACGATGGGGTAGCCGTGTAGATTAAAGCTTGTGTTTAGTATGCCTCCTATGCCTGTTATTTTTTCAAATTCTTTGAGGATTTCTCTGTATTTTGGGTTCCAGGAGTTGAGTGTTTGTGGTCTTGCTGTGAAGTCTTGGGGGTGTATTGCGGCTATTATTTCTTCTCTTTTTTCTGTGGTTTCGAATGCTAGGATCATGTATCTTGCTGGTCTTGGGTCTTTTAAGTATTCGTCCATTCTTTCTTCAAGTATTGTTGGTGCGAATGGCATCCAGAAGTCTCTTTGTTTTATTGCTGTGTTAAGTTTTCTTACTATTTTAAAGTCTCTTGGATCGGCTAGTATGCTTCTGTTTCCTAATGCTCTGGGTCCCCATTCTACTCTTCCGTTGAATCTTGCTATTATTTTACCTTTTGTTAGGAGTTCTCCGATGATTTCTTCTATTCCGTCGTATTTTTCTGCTTTTTCTAGTAGTCCTTCTTTTTTTAGGGAGTTTCTTATATATTCGTCATTGTATTCGGGTCCGTAGTATAAGTCTTCTAGGGGATGGAATTCGGGTTTTAATCCTTCTTCTTTGCAGATTTCATAATATACTTGTAGTGCTGCTCCTACTGGTGTTCCGTCATCTCCGCATGCGGGGTAGAAGAAGGCGTCTTCGATTTCTTTCATTTTTAGTATTTTCATATTTGCTTTTACGTTTAATATATTACCTCCTGCGAAAGCTACTTTGGTAATACCAGTTTTTTCTATTGCGGCTTTTACCCATGCGAGCATTAATTCTTCATAGTATTCTTGGCAGGCTGCGGCGATGTTATCAAATCTTTGTTCTTTTAATAGTTTGTGTAGTTTGGGTTGCATTGATTTTAGATAGGAGCCGAAGGTGTTTTGAAATTCTAAGGGGTTTTTGGGGTTTAATCTTATAATTTTTCTCATTTTATCTATGCAATATTCTGCTTTTCCATAAGGGGCTAAACCCATGACTTTATATTCGTGATCCCATGGTTTCATTCCTAGATATCTCGTTATTTCGCTATAGTATGCGTTTCCTGGTGAATCATAGAAGGTTGACCATGCAATTCTTTGGATTTCTCCATTTTCTGCTATATTTACTGTTGATGAGACGCCATCTCCTGCTCCGTCAACAGTCATTACTAAAACTTTTTTATCGTATCCCCAGGGGGATGTTCTGTAGGCGCATGAAGCGTGAGCTAAATGGTGTTCAACGAATCTAACTTCCTTGTTTTCTATTCCTAGTTCTTGGAATATTTTCATTAAATGCTTCATTGGTCTGAATTTATGTAAAATGCTAACATATAGTTTGACGAAGGTTTTACCATGGAATATGGGGGCTATTTTTTCAAAGAATTTTACTTTCAATGGATATTCTTCTAATGGTGAGTAAACTCTGTTGAGGCTTACGATTGCGATCGCATCAATTTCACTTGGATGTATGTTTGCAATTTTAAAGACTTCTTTTATTGAGAGTTCAGGTACTCCGCTATGATGTTTTATGTTTGAAAGTCTTTCTTCTTGAATGGCTGCAATGACTTTGCCGTTTCTAATTAATGCTGCTCCGCAATCATGCCCATCATTTATTCCAAGAACGGTTATGTTTCTCAAGTATAACTTCTTTCTAAAAGTAGTTTTTCGTTGATGAATCCTTTTCTTTCGTGTGTTGAAAAGTACCATTCTATTGTTTCTTTAAGTCCTTGTTCTATAGAATATTTTGGTTCCCAGCCGAGTAATCTTCTAGCTCTTTCTATGCTTAATGCTCTACTATATACGCCTACGGGCTTGGATTTGTCAAATATAATTTCTTTAGGTTTCCAATTTATTATTTCAAATATTTTCTCCGCAATGTGTCTTATCTTGTGTCTTTTTTCGGTTCCTAAGTTTATTGGTATTCCATCATTTATTTTTTCTCCGGCGAGTAGCATGCCGTGAACAATATCAGAGACATATGTATAATCTCTGCTCTGATTTCCATCTCCCCAGATAACGTAAGGATCCATTCTTTCGAAAGCCTTATAAATTAATGCAATAATTGAGTGTGTTTCATTTTCTCTTGGTCCATATACGGTTACGAATCTTAAGCTTGAACCTTTTAAACCGTATTGTTTGATGAAGGATATTAGCTGAACTTCTCCCATGAATTTTGCCCAACCGTATTCTAAATCGGCTGCATGGAATTTATCAAGATCGAATGGATTGGCGTCTTCTTCTTTTAGCAAATAATCTGTTTCTTCTTTTTGGAGCGATGTGGGATAAACGCATGCTGAGCTAGCATAAACGACTTTTTCAACGTTTGCAATAACGCTTGCTTCAAATACATGATGATCTATTGAAAGGATTGAAAGGACATCAGCTGGATGTGTGCTTATATAACCTCGGCCTCCATGATTTGCTGCTAAGTGGAAAACAATTTCAGAGCCTTTTAAAATTTCTACAAGTTTTTCTAATTTAATGTATTCAAGGTCTTCTTTAAAGAATTGTATCTTGTTGATTGATTCGCTTAAATTCTTTAGGCTTCCGCTTGAAAGATTATCAATTACAACGACTTTTGCTTTTAGTGCTACAAGTTTATCTACAAGATGGCTTCCAATAAAGGAAGCCCCTCCAGTAACAACTACTTTCTTTCCTTCGTAAAAATCAAGGCTCATTAAATCACCCAAGGAGGCTCTTGACTTTAGTTATGGTGTAGCTGATTTTTCGAGTAATTTTTTCTTTGCCCATTCGAATGTTCTTTTTAATCCTTCATCTAATTTGGTTTTAGGTCTCCAGCCGAGAATCTTTTGCATTTTTGTTGTATCAGCGTAGTATCCATGAACTCCAACTGTTCCCTTTGGATCAAATTCAATTTTAATCTCTTTTTTTGATAATTGAATGATTTTATGGGCTATTTCAATTATTGAGATAGGTTCGTCGTTTCCTAGATTTATAATATCAGCATTCTCTATTTTTTCCATTGCTAGTAATAAGCCTTCAACGCAATCTTTTACGTAAAGGAATGATCTTATTTGTTTTCCGTCTCCAAAGATTTTGAAGGGTTCTTTGGGATAGAGTATTGCTTTTCTTATGAGTGAGGGGATTACGTGTGACCATTTGGGGTCTAGATTTTCGTTTTCACCGTATGCGTTAAAGATTCTTACTACTGAGCATTTGAGTCCGTAGTCTTCATAGTAGCTTTTACATGCTATTTCTCCTAAGATCTTTGCCCAACCGTATGTGTTTGCGGGTTGTGCTGGATATCCGTCTTCTTCTTTATAAATATTTACTATTCCTTCTTTTCCTTTGTATATGCATGCGGAGCTTGTGAATAGAAAGCGTTGGATGTTGTTTTTTACTGATGCTTCTAATAGGTTAAGTGTCATTATTACTGATGGTGTTAGGTTTCCTACTTTTTCGCGCATAATATAATGTATACCACCGACTGATGATGCTAGATGAAATACGTAATCTACATCGCGTGTTACTTCAATACAAGCTTGTGGGTCTGTTAGGTCAACTTTTCTGAAGTCAATCTTTGTAAGATATTTTGATAGATTATCGAGGGAGCCTCGTGATAGATTATCAGCTACTCTAACTTTGGCGTTTAATTCTAATAATTTTTCTACTAAGTTTGAACCTATAAATCCTGCTCCTCCAGTAACTAATATTGTCTTATTTTCCCAAAATGTTCTATTAAGGGACATTAGCTAAAAGCCTTTTTTAGTCCTGCTGATAGTTTTTCTTCTGAAAACATTATGGAGGCTAAATTTTTTGCTGAGTGTGCCATTTGAATTGCTTTTTCTTTGTTTTTCATTAACTCTAAAATGAAATTGGCTATGAGTTCGGGTTTTCTTTCTTTAATAGCAAGTCCTGCATTATAATTTCTTATTAGTTTAAATGGAAATCCATTGCCTATGTAAATAATAGGTCTGCCGTAATGGAAATATTCCACTAATTTAATTGGAAATGATACGTCTTCAATTGGTTGAGGTTTCATAGGTAATATTAAAGCATTTGCTGATTGGATAAGTGTTTGTAGTTCTTTTTCATTAAGAAGTCTAGCAATAATACGAACATTGTTTAAGTTCATCTCTTTTACACGTTTTTTTAAATATGTAAGTTGTTCCCCATTACCCTTTATTATAAAAAGTACATTTCTATCATTTATTATTCTAGCAGTTTCTAGTAGTATTTCGAAGTCATAATTTTTACCTAAATTGCCATAATATAATACAATGAATGGGTTACTGAATTTTGGTTCTTGAAAATTAAATTGGTTTCCGATGTTAGGTAGAATGACAAATTTTTCGGGTTTTACTCTATAATTTTTAATGATTAGTTTTGCCATTGCATGGTTAAGCGTAGTTATTTTATCACTGGTTTTATACGCTATTAATGCTAAGAATTTGCCGAAGCGATATCTAAAAGAATTTTTACTGGCATATTCCGTGTTTATAAGTGCTTCTGGCCATACATCGGTTATATCTGAAATAAGTTTTACTCTCCAAAATAATTTGGGTAAAAGGCAGCTATAGGTGGAAAATACTCTTTGACTGAAGGCCCAGAGGTAACTTTTTCTTGCATATATGAATGTTGGTATTATTGATGCTATCATAAACCATACATAAAGTACAAGTCTCCTATTAAAGCTGTCATGAGGAATTTTAGGTGTCCAGAGTCTTAATATTTTAAGATTACCTTTTACTTCTAAACCAGTTCGAACCTTTGCTTTTTGTGTAATTATATAATGAGGAATTGTTGTTATAAGTGTCACGTTAAAACCTATTTTTAATAAAACATTTATGCATCTTTTGAGTCTTACTACATCTCCATTCAGATCAGGTTCCCAGTATTGTGAGATGATTGTTATTTTTTTCAAGGTCTTCTTAATCTTGTGAATAAGTTAGTTATTGCATAAAGTAACATAGCTGCTACTATTAATATGATACCTAATAAGATTCCCCCTAATGCTAGGAGTGCGATGGGTATGCTGAAATATCTTGTAGAATTATAAAGATGTAAGAGTTGGAGTGCTAATAATAAGCCTACGAAAACTATTATAACTCCAGGCACGCCTAGGTAAAGTAAAGGGCTTTTTTCTATAATTACTCTCAATATTGTTAAAATTACGTAAGTTCCATGTCTAAAGAAGTTATATGTTGAGGTTTTTTTACCATATGTTATGCTTATTGGCACCTCTTTTATTCTCAAGTTCTTCTTTGTAGCATCTATAATAAGCTGTGATTCGATGCCTATACCATGATCTTTTATTTCTAAGATTTCTAATGCTTTTTTTGAATATGCTCTGAAACCACTTTGCGTATCGGAAATTGTAGTTCCTGATGCGGCATTAGTAATAAAATTTAAAAACTTATTTCCAAGCTTTTTGTGTAGGGGAATCTTAGATTTAAGTAACTTTCTTGAACCTATAACTATATCTGCTTCATTTTTTAATAAAGGTTCTATAACATTAGGTATATCATCAGGATCGTGCTGTCCATCTGAGTCAAGCGTGACGACGATTTTACAATCTAAACTTTTTGCCATATCAAATCCTGTTTTAAGCGCAGCTCCTTTTCCCAAATTTTCATTATGTCTTATAACTAAAGCTCCTAGTTTTTCTGCAATAGTTGCTGTCATATCAGAAGATCCATCATCTACTACTATAACCTTGTCAACATACTTTTGAGTTTTGAGCACTACTTTAGCTATTGTTGCCTCTTCATTGAAGGCAGGTAAGACAGCTATGATATCTGGCATAGATTAGTTTTGTTATGTTTTAAATACGATAAATTTTCATTAATTGATTGTTGTATTTTTGTAATCTGGGTCAAAAGATTATAAGTGTAGTGCGATTGTATAAAGGACAAGGTTTCCTAATGCGTGAGCCATTATTGGTGCTGTTAAACTGTCCGTTATAACTGTTAGGTATCCAAATACTAATCCGGCACCATATGCTAGTAGGATTTCTAGGGGGTTCATCCATCCTATGTGCATTAAGCCGAATATTATTGATGTGATTCCGATGGCTTGCCATGTTGGCATAATTCTTTCTAAAGAACTTTGGATTAGCCCACGAAAGAGTAATTCTTCTGCTATTCCTACCATTGTTGCTGGAACAATCACTATGTAAGCTAATGTTTGAATTAAGTTTGTGCTTACGATTATTGGTTGAGGTTTTAATATAAAATATTCGGTTATACCAATAAATACGCCAGCTCCAAATCCTATTATTGCTTGTAGTTTTATATCGTATTTGCCAATTGATAACCTTATGTTTTTTGTTGGTATTTTACGATATGTGAGATATAGTGTTAGAGAGATAAGGATTAGTATGTAAATAGTTGGGAGAAATGTTGAAATATTTAAGAATCCGGTTGGAAAGGGAGATAGTATTACTCTTGTAGCGAATACTAAGGTTAGGGATTCTAAGGCTATTCTTAATTGATTATCACCTTTGCTAAGCCAAACAGCTAGAATTGGTAATGATATTAATCCTAAGATTGATAATGCAAAACCATACATTGCATACACACTATTTAACAAAAGTTCTTCTGCTAATATTGTAATAATCAAAATTGTGAATATAATTTTTATCATTCTAATATTATTAAAATTCTCACTCCTATCTTTAAATACATCCAATGTGATTAAGGTACTAAGTATTACAAAAATTATAGCAGAAATTACATGTAATTCATAATTATAGCCAAGACGATATAATAGGGGTACATAAGTTATAGTAAAGGTAGAGAAGACCATTGTACTGGAGTAAAATAATTTTTTAAACAATTCTAAAACTGGCTAACTTAAATTACAAGATATGCTTAAATTAATAATGGCTACAAGAATATTGGTAAACCCTAGTTCCCATCAGATAAAGCTTATGTGTTAGTATGAGTTCTTATGTGTGGGTGCAGATGTTTGGAGGAGGAGATCAACTTCATAAGATCCGTTATAACACCCATCGTAGAAAAACACTA
>Ga0209225_1004911_pt1 | contig 10305 bp, 8 predicted proteins | sample WasSprMetagenome_FD_184732 | JGI IMG/M metagenome (GOLD analysis project Ga0209225, IMG submission 184732) | Sulfidic aquatic microbial communities from Washburn Spring, Yellowstone National Park, USA - WS (SPAdes) (version 3) | ecosystem: Environmental > Aquatic > Thermal springs > Hot (42-90C)...
GTCCCGAATTCCTCAATCGTGTTGATGAGATAGTGTTCTTCAAGGACCTTTCCTTTGAGGAGATAAAGAGGATAGTTGACCTGTTTATCAAGAGGATAAACGAGCAATTAGCTGAACATTCCCTTAAGTTGGAGATCACGGATAGGGTGAGGGAGAAGCTCGCTAAAGAGGGGTTTGACCCCGCTTTCGGAGCGAGACCCCTGCGAAGGACGATTCAGAGATACATAGAAGACCCCCTTTCCGAGCACATCTTGAGGGGAGAATTCAGGGAAGGAGATACAATCCTCGCGGATGTCGATGAGGAAGGGAAGGTTCTGTTTCTCCGAAAAGAGGAACCCGTCGGGGCGGTGAGCGGGAAAGAAGGATAGATTTAAATGCCTCGGGAGAAGGTCCGCTACCGCTGCTCTCGCTGTGGCTACGAGAGCGAACAATGGATGGGTAGATGCCCCGAGTGTGGAGAATTCGGCACCCTCGAGGAGCTTAAGATAAGGGAAGAAAGAGAGAAGAGAGAATCTCCCCGCTTAGCTCCCCTTAAGCAAGTGGAAATAGCCAGGGATGAGAGATTCTCAACTGGTGGGGAGGAAATGGATAGGGTATTGGGCGGCGGGATTGTGAGAGGGGCAGTGATTTTGCTTGGAGGTGAGCCGGGCATAGGAAAATCTACCCTCCTTTTGCAAGTCGCCTCCAAGCTCTGCGAAAGGGGAAATGTCCTCTATGTATCAGGGGAGGAGAGCCCATCCCAGATAAAGCTGAGGGCATCTCGCCTGAATATCAATGAGGAGAGGCTCCTCTTGCTCGCTGAGACGGATGTTGAATCCATTGCGGAGAGCATCCTTTCCATTAAACCGGAAGCGGTGATTATAGACTCAATCCAGACAATCTATCATCCGGAAATAGAATCTCCGCCCGGAACCGTCAGCCAAGTCAGGGAATGCGCCTTCCGCTTGATAAATCTCGTTAAGCCCCTTGGCATTCCCCTTTTCTTGGTTGGTCATATCACGAAGGAGGGCACACTCGCCGGTCCCAAGACATTGGAGCATATGGTGGATTGCGTTCTCTACCTTGAGGGGGATGGAGTTCACCCTTGGAGGATATTGAGGGCAACCAAGAATCGCTTCGGCTCAACTAATGAGGTGGCTATGTTTGAGATGAGGGAAGAGGGAATGGTGGAGGTCAAAAATCCCTCTCTTGAGCTATTAGCGGAGAGGGATAAGCACGCCGTTGGCTCCGTTGTAACGGCGATTATGGAGGGAAGCCGTCCCCTACTTCACGAAGTTCAAGCCCTCGTAACCTATTCGCCTTTCTCCCAGCCGAGAAGGATGGCGCAGGGAGTTGATTATAATAGATTCGTCATAATGGTGGCAGTTTTGGAGAAGAAGCTCGGATTGAAGCTATACCAACAGGATGTGATAGTTAATGTGGTGGGTGGAATAAGGATTGATGAGCCAGCAGCTGATTTGGCTATGGCAATGGCTATATTCAGCAGCGCGAAGAGCCAGCCTCTACCGCCGGACCTTCTCGTTTTCGGAGAAGTTGGGCTTGGCGGGGAAATAAGAAGCGTTCCCTGGGCGCAAAGTAGATTGGAGGAAGCGGAAAGATTGGGCTTCTCCAAAGCCCTTATACCCAGACACAATCTCAAGAAAATAAGCCCACCAGGGGATTTGAAAATCCTCGGTGTGAGCAATCTTAAAGAAGCAGTAGGCATCCTACAAGGAGGCGAAGAATGGTAGATAAGATAAAGGAACTCGCGAGGTCCCTTTTGAGCGAAGGGAAAGTTGATGTCATCATCGCCTATGGACAAGGCTCCTTCCCCTTCCGCTCTATCCCCATATTCATTGAGAAGGCGGAGGATGTCGATAAAATAATCTTCAATTCCTTCTGCTATCATAATCTCGCCAAGTATATCCCCCAGGAAAGAGAGAAGAAAATCGGCATAGTTGCCCTCGGTTGCACGGCGAGAAGCCTCTCTATCCTGCTTCAGGAAAGGCAGATAGATAGGGAGAATCTCTACATCATCGGTGTAGCTTGCCCAGGAATGATAGATTTCAACAAGCTCGCTCCAAAAGTGAATCTCAGGCTCGTGAAGGAGATAAGAGAGGAAGGGGAGGAATTGGTAATTTTGCCTCAAGGTATAAAGCTGCCGAGGAAGGATTTCCTTTATAAGTCCTGTTCGGTTTGCTCCTATCCCACTCCTCTCCTCTATGACGAGCTCCTGGGAGAGAAGAGGGAGGGACAGCTCGCTTTCCCCGATGTGGAGGAAATGGAGAAGCTATCTTTGGAGGAACGCAAGAATTATCTTGATGAGAGATTCGCCCTCTGCATTCGCTGTTTCGCCTGTCGTCTCTCCTGCCCTTCCTGCTATTGTAAGGAATGCTTTGCGGAAAGCCTCCTTCCTCGCTTCGTCTCCCATCAGATAACTACCGAGGATAATCGGCTTTTCCATCTCAATAGGGCAATGCATCTCGCAGGGCGTTGCGTTTCCTGCGGTGAATGCCTGCGAGCCTGCCCTCTAAACATCCCGATGTTCGACCTCCATAGGAAGTTGGAGAAATCTGTCTACGAATTGTATCAATATGTCTCCGGGATAGACCCATCTCAACCTCCCCTCTTAGCAACCTATTCACCGAAAGACCCCGACCTGGAAGGAGAGCAAAGATGAGCAAAATCTATTTCGCCAGAGAGGAAGATATTGAAAAATTTTTGCAAAACTTAAAGGAAAAAATGACGGTCATCGCGCCCCGAAACTGGGGCGATGTTGTAGTATATGCCCAGATCGAAAATCCCAACGAGTGGGTAAGGGAAGGATTGCCAGTGCGTCCCCTAAAGGAGTGGTTCTTCCCCGCCTCAGAGCACCTCTTCTATTTCAGAGATGGGAAGATTGTGGAACCTAAAAATCAGGATGAGCCCTTCCTCATCTGGGGAGCGAGGATGTGCGATATAGCAAGCCTGAAATTTCTTGATAAAGTCTTCAATAGCGTCTATAAAGACCCTTACTATATCAGGAGAAGGGAGCTCGCTACGATAGTTCTCCTCCGCTGTCGTGAACCGATGTGGGGTTGCTTCTGCAAGGGGATGGGGATAACGGAGGAAGGAGCGGATTTGATTCTCACTCCCTTGGAGGATGGATTCCTAATCGAGATAGGTTCGGAGAAGGGTGAGGAACTCTTGGAGAAATCGGGAATGGAATTTGAGGATGGCGAGGGAAGAATGGGAGAGAGGGATGAATTCCTCAGGAGATTTGAGGGGTCGTTTGATGAGATATACGATAAGCAGGGGATTTATGATTTTTTGAAGGCGGCTTGGGAGCATCCCATTTGGGAGGAATTCGCAAGGAGATGCTTGGGATGCGGCATCTGTACTTTCCTCTGTCCAACCTGCCACTGCTTTGATATAGAGGACGAAAATCTCACTCTTCAAGTCGGGGCTCGTTTCCGATGTTGGGACACCTGTCAATTCTCCCTCTTCACTCTCCAAACCTCAGGACACAATCCACGCCCAACGAAAAAGGAGAGGGTAAGACAGAGATTTATGCATAAGCTCGCTTACTGCCCGGAGAGATATTCGGAGACATTCTGCACTGGTTGTGGGAGGTGCGTCAGGCTCTGTCCCGTTAACATAGATATAAGGGAAGTTTTGAAGTTGGCGACTGCCCAAGGGGTGACCCCTACTGGTCAACCTTAGGGCGAGGGAGATAATCAGGCGGAAGAGGGATGGGTTAAATTTAAGCGGCGAGGAAATAGGGTGGTTTGTTGAGGCTTTCTTGAAAGGCGAGTTTGGGGAAGGGGAGATGTCCGCGTTTTTGATGGCTGTTTTCCTCAGGGGGATGGATAGGGAGGAGACTTATCATCTCACAATGGCGATGGCTTACTCGGGCGAAATCCTTGACCTCTCCCAAATTGAGGGAATCAAGGTGGATAAGCATTCCACGGGTGGGGTTGGCGATAAGGTTACCCTCATTTTCGCTCCATTAGTGGCTTCAGCTGGTCTCATCGTCCCAAAGCTCTCGGGAAGGGCTTTGGGTCATACCGGCGGGACGATTGACAAATTGGAGGCTATACCCGGATTCAGGGCTTCCTTAAGCAAAGAAGAATTCCTTTCCCAGTTGAAGAGGATTGGATTGGCTGTTTCGGCGCAGACGGAGGAGCTTGCCCCCGCCGATAAATACATTTATTCACTGAGGAATAGGATTGCCTGCGTGGAGAGCCTTCCCCTCATTGTCTCAAGCATAATGTCGAAGAAGATAGCGGGCGGAGCTGATGTCATTATCATAGATGTGAAGTCGGGAAGAGGGGCATTTATGAGCGGGGAGGAGGCAAGGAGGTTGGCAGAGGAGTTAGTTGCGATTGGTGAGATGGCGGGGAAGAAAGTATCCGCTGAGGTAACGCCGATGGACCAACCGCTTGGCTATGCAGTGGGAAGGGCTTTGGAGGTAAAGGAAGCGATCGAGGTTCTGAAGGGAAATGGACCGGAGGATGTTAGGGAGGTCTGCCTTTCCCTCGCTGGGTTGGCATTTTGGAGGGCGGGGATATCCAATTCAAGAGAGGAAGGGAAAAGAAAGGCTGAGGAGCTGCTGGAAAACGGAAAGGCATTGGAGAAGTTCGCCCAATGGATGGAGGCGCAGGGAGCGAACCCGAGGATAATTGACGATTTCGCTCTTTTGCCATCCGCGGATAGCAAACCTTTATTTGCCGATAAAAGGGGAACGGTTAAAGGGATAGATTGCAAAAGAGTGGGCGAGATATCGCATATCCTTGATGTTCACCCGGGAGGAGGGATAGTTTTGAGGAAAAAGTTGGGGGACGAGGTAAAGGAGGGCGAGGAATTGGCGCTTTTATATGGGGAGGAGCCCAATCTAAGCAAGGCTTGGGAGGAGATGAAGGGTGTATTCCTCATAGAATGATGCGAGGCTTCCCATAGGGAGGTGTGGCGTTCTTTTTTTTCTCAAAAATAAAGATTTCCCTCTCTACCGCTTGAAATAAGCAATACCACCCTAGAAATGGCAATTATAAAATCGGGCAACTGAAGAATGCCCTCATTTAGGTCAAGTCCCTTTAAAAAGGAATCTCGGATGTTATTGGAATTATAGAGATATTGGACTCGCTAAAAAGGAAAGGGGTTTTGTCATTGCGAGGGCTCCCGTAGGGAGGCCGTGGCAATCTCAAATGAAAGTTTTTCGTCGCTTTTCTCCTCGCATCTATGGGTATAAGTTTTTAAAAAGGTGTTTGTCTTCTCCACTCTTATGGGACCATCCTCATAAGTCGAAATTATAAAATCCAATTTTGACATATACGATACCTCCTTTTCTCTCCCCCAATTAGAAAAGACTTCAATTTCATTCCCAATTGCTATTTATACTCTTTATCCTTCGTCCATTTCAAAAACCTATACCCATGCCAGCAATGACAGTGGTATGATTGTCATTGCGAGGCTTCCCGAAGGGAAGCCGTGGCAATCTCGGTTCGCAAACCTTAACAACTGATTTACATTCCAAATAGTTAACTTTAAAATTTTCAAAAAGAGAGAAGAAAAATGGATGATTACCAAAAAGACGAAGTCATCATCTTCAGGAAGCCAAGAGAGATTAGGGAGGTAGGAACTTATGTTCGTCATTTTCAGCCTAATCTTGGGAATTAGTTCCTCTTTGCTGGCTCAGGGGAATGTGGCGATTATCCACATCAATCCTCAAAAAGAGCTCGGGAAGGTCAATCGCATGGTTTTGGGAAACAATCAGATAGGATATCAATACGACGCCTGGGAATGGACAACACCGGAGTATTCTAATAGAGGCTCGGGGATATGGGACCCGGATAAGAATCAACCTGTAAAGGAAATGGTCGGATTCGCAAAGGATATCGGTATGACGATAGCCCGCTATCCAGGTGGATGTGGCTCCCATAGGTTCAATTGGAAGAAGGCGATTGGTCCTTTGAGCGAACGACCCAATCAGAAATTCGGTCTTCCTGAATTCCTCCGCTTCTGCTCCGCCATAAATGCAATCCCCATAATCACCGTGGCGGAATATTACGGGACTCCTCAGGACGCAGCCGATTTAGTTGAATATCTCAATGCTCCCGATGATGGGAAGCATCCTTGGGCAAGGAAAAGGGCGGAGGATGGACATAAGGAGCCTTGGAATGTCATCTGGTTTGAGTTCGGGAATGAAAGCGACCACGGCGACCATAAAGGGAAAAGATATACTGCGGAGGAATATGCCAGGCTTTATCGGGAATATCGCTCAGCTATGAAGAAAGTTGACCCGAGGATAAAGCTCGGCGCCGTCCTCTTCAACGATGTCACTACTCCTATCAACTCCTGGACAAGGGAGGTCGTCAAGCTCACAGGAGATATAGCGGATTTCTACATCCATCACGCCTACATCCCCCATTATGATAGAAACGATGGAGTTCCCGATGTCAAAACCCTATTCCAAATCGCTCTCGCTGGTCCACGCCAGATGGGGGAATTTTATAGGGAATTAAGAAAGTTCATAAATGAGACGACGGGAAGGGATATTCCCCTGGCGATAACCGAATTCAATGGGCATTTCGTTCAGGAGAAACCCGTCCCCTATCGGTTGAGCCTCGGCTGTGCCCTCGTCGTTGCGGAGCTATTGCAGATTTTCCTTCAACCAGAATTCAACATAGCCAATGCTCAGTATTGGCAGTTCGCAAACGAATATTGGGGGATGGTGAAGGGATACAATCCTCCCTACACTCTTCGCCCCGCCTATTGGGTTTTCTGGCTCTACAATCATCACTTCGGCGATATTTTGATAGACGCGAAAGTAGAGTGCGATAGATATGATTGCCCTGGTGGTTATGGCGTGATACCCCAAGTGGGCAAGCCCACGACTTTCCGCCTCTATCCAGGAAACATCCTCCCCAAGCAGAAATGGGAATTGAAGGAGGTCAAGGGAGTTAAACAGTGGGAGGAAGCAGACGGAACTCTCTTTGTGGAGATACAAACGGAGGAGGATTTGAACTACTATCATGCGAGGAAGAGGATGTCGGCTGAACCATTGATGGGCTATAGGGTAACTGCGGAGATAAGAACAGAGGGATTGGAGAAATCAAAGGGAGCGCAGATACAGGTTGGGGATGCAAGGGGATGGCTGGCAACGCAATCGGCGTCGCTAACGGAGGAAGTTAAAAGCTCTGAATGGAAGAAGGTGAGCGTGGATTACATAACGCTTCCCGATACGAAGGAGATAGAAATCCTTGCGAGGAGGCTTGAGGGAGGTGGCAGCAGGGGAAAGATTTGGATTAGGAATGTCGTAGTGGAGAAGTTTCAGCCCTTCAGCTTGGGGGCAGTGCCCTATCTCAGCGTCATAGCGAGCAAGGGCGAGAAGGGGAGGAAGATATATTTGGCGATAGTGAATAAGAAGATGGAGGGAACGATGGAGACGAGGATAGAGGGAGTGAGAGCGAGGAGAGGGAGGGCTTTTTCTCTAACTGGACCGAGCGTTGACGCTACGAATGAAGAGATTGCGGAGAATGTGCGAGTTAGGGAGAAAGGGGTGGAGATAAGGGGCAATATCGCGATGGTATCGCTTCCTCCCCATTCCTTTACCGTAGTTGAGTTGGAGCTACAACTAGAAGTTTCATTGGATTGAATGGCTACTTCAACGAGCTCAAACTCGAGATTTCCTTCTCTATCTCTTCTACATTTATTGGATAACGAGCGAACCTCTGCCTTATGTAGAGCATTGCAAGATAGTTCTCCAAGGGCATTCCCTTGAAGGGGACATTGCTCGTCGTGAGGAAATGACCTCCTCCGGGAGAAGCATCCCTTATCGCCCTGAGGGTATCAATCATCACCTTCCTCGGCGATTCCATATGCAAGATAGCGCAATTGACATTCCCACAGAGACATACCCTATCCCCATAGAGCCTTTTCACTTCCCTTATATCCACTTTAGCCATTGGGTCAAGGGAATGGAGGGCATGGGGGCGAGCGGAAAGGAGCTGGTCTATTATCGGCATTATATTTCCATCCGTGTGAATGATTACATATAACCCCATATCCCTTTGCGCCCCTACAATCTCTTGAAGATAGGGAGTGACGAACTCGGAAAACATCTTTGGGGAAAGGAAGGGACCGGCATTGAAGCAGTAATCGGTGCATTGGGTCACGCAATCAAGTCCCGCATCCCTCAACCTTTTGCTTCTCTCTATCGCCCAATCGCGCATCCTCCCAGCGTATTGATGAGCTTCCTCCCTTTTATCGAAAAGGAAATAGGCGAATTCCTCCATATTCTCGCCAGATGGGATTCCATAGGTTCCGCCTGCCTCGCAAGCTATGAGGTATTCATCTCCCACTTCCTTTTTGAGGAATTTGATGGTGAAAATCTCATCCTCAATTGTGGGAAGCCAGTTTATGCGGATTATTGAATAATCAAGCGCATCTGCAACTCTAATCATCAGTAGAGCGTTTTCAATTAGCAGATTTTCCCTCTCCTCGCCGCTCGTTCGCTTCAAATCATCTCCCGTGAGAAACCTAACCCCTTTCCCGAACAGCTCCTCCGTCAACTGGAACTCCAGCTCGAAAGTTGGAACTATATCATCTGGCTCTTGAAGGTTTAAGGCAGCTATCGCTCTCTCCTTCGGCTTCATCTGATTACCTCCCTTCAATAACCGTCTTCCATATCGCTATGAAGCTCCTCAGCGAGATGGCAGATATCGTTCAAAACGACTATCTGCCAACCCCATTCCTCAAAATAATCAAAGATATTGATGTTAGCGTTAGCCTGCTTTATCCTCCTGAAGGGCTTTAGAGTTCCCAAGATGTGGCAAACGAAAGCCCTAATAGGTCCACCGTGAGCAACCAAAAGGATTTCCTCCCCCTTGTGCTTTTCCTTCAATTCCTCTATAAACTCAACCACTCTCCTTTGCATCTCCAAAATTCCCTCCCCCTCCGGCGGCAGCGATTTCCCCTCATACCAGCGCTCCAATTCATCTCCCCACCCGCTCTTTATCTCCTCAATCGTTAGACCTTCCCATTTGCCGAAATCGGCTTCCTGCAAGGCGGGAACGGCTATCACCTCCAAATTATGGGGACGAGCGATGATTTCCGCTGTCCTCATAGCCCTGCTCAAAGGGCTGGAGTAGATAGCTTTGAGGGGGATATGTGCGAGCTTTTTGGCGAGCAATCTCGCCTGCACAATGCCCGCTTCGTTCAAGGGGACATCTGTTCTTCCCTGCATCTTTCCATCATCGTTCCACTCCGTCATTCCATGTCGGGCGAAATACAGCCTCATCTTATCCATATATGGAGGTCGCTCAACTCCTTTCCAAGAGAATTTAGGGTTCCAAACATTAATACATTATAACTGAATTGCTTTAAAGGCAAAGTAAGAAGCAGAGGTCAAGGAATCCTATAAACCTTCTACTTTAAGCGAGCCTAGACTGATGGTTGCAATCTTCTGAACATCTTTAAAGGGAGTGAGGATTTTCAATTTTCTCTCCGAGAAGTCTATCTCCTTGAGAACGCAGACATCCAAATATTCTCCCATCTCGTCCATTATCCCCGCATACCTATTCATCAATTCCTCCTCCCTGATTATATTTACCCTCCTCCCCACCTCCTTTTCCAAAAAGTAAGTGGTATATACCCTCTCTTCTCCCCGAATTACGAGCGTAATTCCCCACTTATCACCCTCACCCCAAAGGACTTTAGCTCCCAATTTCAGTTCAAACCTCGGGAAGAGGGAGGGATGAAGCGGAGGGGAGGAAAAGATGGGTGAATTGCGAAAGGCTACTTTATCCAATGAGAGCTCATAAATCCCTGAATTAGCGAAATGCGTCCTGAGCTTTCTCTCCCTGTTCTCCCTTCTCTCCTCAAATGAGCGAGGAGACGCCATTGGGGAAGGGGGAAGACGGTAAATCCTCAACCAGCTCGTTCTCTCCCAACCCTTTATTATATGCTCAACCTCTCCTCCCTTCTGCAAAGCCACCAGATGGTTCGGGCGAATCGCCTCTATCTTGAATCCCTTAAGCTTCCTCGCCACCATCCCGCTCACCAACCCAGTCGTATCCACAATGACGAGCCCTGCTCCCAGAGCGAGGGCTTTTTCCACCATCCTCTCCGTTCCCACGACCATATCAAGGAAATGACCCTGAGGGGATATATCGCCGATGAAATATAGGGCGGAAAGGGGGATATCGCCCAATTCATTCATATCGGGATGGGCGAAACCCATCCCGATTGTTCCCGGTGGTCCTATATCCGATTGACCGACATCCGCATCCACCACTGCGACAAGTTTGTGATATTGGAGGGCGTGGAAGGCTACGGCGGCGCAGAAAG
>Ga0209225_1004914_pt1 | contig 10297 bp, 10 predicted proteins | sample WasSprMetagenome_FD_184732 | JGI IMG/M metagenome (GOLD analysis project Ga0209225, IMG submission 184732) | Sulfidic aquatic microbial communities from Washburn Spring, Yellowstone National Park, USA - WS (SPAdes) (version 3) | ecosystem: Environmental > Aquatic > Thermal springs > Hot (42-90C)...
CCCCAGCCGCTTTTAACGGCTTCGACAACGTTCCTCAGCTCTTCCTCGCCAATTTCGGGTTCAGCGATTGGATACCTGAGCATTCACATCCTCAAGGCCCTTGTGAGTATTCTATTCTCGCTCGGATAGTTCGGCGCATCCCAGGGAAATCTCTCGCCGTTAAGCCATCTGGACCATCTTTTTATCTCTTCTTCTACCATTATCTTCACAAGCTCGTCAAACTTAACTTTTGGCCTCCAGCCGAGCTTCCTCTCTGCCTTCGAATAATCCCCAACAAGGCAGGGAACATCCAGGGGCCTCATGAACCTCCTGTCAACCTTAACGTATTCCTCCCAGTTAAGCCCAGCGAATTCAAATGCCCTCTCTGCAAACTCCCTGACGCTGTGAGCTTCTCCTGTTGCGATCACGTAGTCTTCTGGCTCATCCTGCTGAAGCATTAGCCACATGCTCTCAACATATTCAGGAGCATAGCCCCAGTCTCTTTTAGCCTCGAGATTTCCTAGCCTCAGCTCGCTGCTTAGGCCCAGCTTTATCTTTGCAACCTCGTTCGCTATCTTGCGGGTTACGAACTCAAGCCCGCGCAGGGGGGATTCGTGGTTGAAGAGGATTCCGTTCACGGCGAATATCTTATAGCCTTCCCTGTAAATCTTCGTGATCCAGTAGCTGTAGAGCTTTGCTGCGGCGTAGGGGCTCATAGGCATGAAGAGATCATTTTCGCTGAGAGGTTTTCCACCGTTGAGCAGACCAGTTTTTCCAAACATTTCGCTCGTCGCTGCGTTGTAGAACTTGGTGTCGGGACAGACTTGGCGGATCGCTTCGAGGATCCTTGTTGTTGCTAAACCTGTGATATCCCCCGTTGCTACTGGAGTCTCAAAGCTCGCTTCGACAAAGCTCTGAGCTGCGAGGTGGTAAACTTCGTCAGGCTCTGAAATCTTCAGCGCCTCGACTATCGAGCCGGTATCGCTGAGCTCAAGCGGAATAAGGTTGACCTTGTCGAAGATTCCTAAATACTCTAGGCGCCAGAAGTTGGGGGTGCTTAGCCTGCGGTAAGTGCCGTAGACCTCGTAGCCTTTGTCCAAGAGGAACTTGGCAAGGTAGGCACCGTCTTGTCCTGTAATGCCAGTTATTAACGCTCTTTTCATGAACTATCCCTCAAAAAAAGATTTTTAAAATTTTCCCATCCGACGAATTTGATCTTAAAATTCATCCTATTGGAGACTTTGGGGTAATATCTCGACTTGTTTCTTCATAAGCTTACTTACATCTTTTGGGCGCGACAATTCTTTAGTTATATCTCCTTCGCAAACTTTAGAGAACAGAGCACGAATGGTTTCATGAATAACCTCCAGCATAGCGTTGATCTCTTAAACCTCTCACTTCTATTCAGGATTTTGAGGTTATGTTGTTGAAGAATACCCTCGTTTCTGCTTGAAGGATGAATACATGATTCAATTAAGTTCATATCTCGGAAGGGCTCCACTTTATATCTGAGGTCAGCTCCTTGAGCACCCCCCGTCAGTCATGAAATGGCATCTGTCAAAACTCTCTTCAGCTAAGTTGCTAATATTTTTCGAAGGCAATAGAGTCGCGCGTTATGATGAGCCATAAGATAAGCATTAAGAAAAAAAAGTACCACCTAAACAAAAAGCTTACGATCACATTACACAATAACTTCAACCCAATCCTACAGCTTTGAATTTCAGCTTTCCAGAGTAGACTCTTGGATCGTATATTCTCCTACCATCCACGACTGCTGGAGTTTTCATCAATTTCATGAAATCTTCTGGTTTAAGTTTTCTAAATTCGTCCCATTCAGTCACAATTATTGCGCATTCCGAATCCTTCAAACACTCCTCAGCACTACTAGCATACTCAACATCCCCACCAAAAATTCTCCTAGCATTATCCATAGCTTTTGGGTCGTAAACAACAACCTTCGCCCCCTCCTCCAAGAGCCTCTTGACGACCTTTATGGACACCGCATCTCTTGTGTCATCAGTATTCGGCTTGAAGGCCAGGCCCAAGACAGCAATTCTTTTACCCCTCAGCTCGCCGACGAGTTCTTTGCACAGCTCGATTGCCTTTTGGGGCTGGCCGCTGTTGACTCCCTCTACGGCTTCCAACAACTTCGGCTCGTAGCCCAAGCTCCTCGAGTGCTGTATCAGCGCTCTCAGATCCTTTGGGAGGCAACTGCCCCCATAGCCCAAGCCCGCGTTTAAAAAGGTAGATCCTATCCTCTTATCTAGGCCTATGCCCTTGGCAACCACAGTTACGTCGGCCCCGGGTATCCTCTCGCATATGTTGGCTATCGTGTTTATAAAGCTGATCTTCATGGCGAGGAAGGCGTTGTTCGCGTATTTTATCAGCTCAGCGTTGACCGGCGTCGTCCTAAGGAGAGGTGGCATCTTCTCGGCATAGAACTCTCTGTACAGAGACTCCAGCGCGTCGCCGGACCTCTTGTCGCACTCGCCTATGACTATGCGGTCCGGGTTGAAGGTATCATGGAGGGCCGCCCCCTCCCTCAAGAACTCTGGATTCACACAAAGTCCGAAGTCGGCCCCACATTTCCTCCCTGATGACCTCTCCAGGATTGGCTTGACCAAGTTTTCGGTCGTCCCGGGGATCACGGTGCTCTTGACCACGACCAAGTGGTAAGAATTCTTGCTCGAGAGAGTTTTCCCTATCTCTTCTGCTGAGCTCTCGACGTACTTCAGATCAACGCTCCCGTCTGCTTTGCTAGGAGTTCCAACCGTAATGAAAGTCACGTCCGTATCGAGGACTGCCTCCTCTGCGCTTGTTGTACATCTGAAGCGTCCGCTTCTCAAGACCTCGGCGAGCATTTCATCGAGTCCCGGTTCATAGAACGGAGGTATGCCACGGTTTATCATACTCGCCTTCTTCGAGTCGGCCTCAGATGCCACGACCGTGTAATCCCTGCTAGCAAATGCTACTGCCGTGCAGAGGCCGACGTAGCCCATCCCGACGACCGAGATCCTAAAGGTTCTCAGCGCCACTCACCTCTTTTGACGCGGTCGTGCGATATTACGAGGGCTTCCCAATAGGTCTCGGAGGTTCCAACATCCAGCCTGACTTCATCTTCTCGTAACTTTATCGCCTCGACAGGTCTTCGAGAGTCTACCAGCTTCTGTATGGCGTCTGTGAGCTGTACCTCCCCTCCCACGCCGGGACCTGTCTTCCTCAAGGCGTCGAACAACTCCGGTTCGAAGACGTAGACAGGCATTATCGCTAAATTCGAGGGCGGTTTCTCTGGCTTCTCAATAACGCGTCTAACCCTCATCACAGATCCCTGAGCATCGACCTCGGCGTAGCCGTAGAGCTTGTTGAGATCTGAGACCTCCTTCAGCGTGAGGATGGCACTCGGCTTGCGCGCCTCATGTAACTGTAGTAACCTCTTGACGTGTGAACCGCCTTGGGATATTATGTACGTGTCTCCTGCGTGGACCACGAAAGGCTCACCATCCACGAAGGGTTCGGCTCTCAGCACAGCATCGCCGAAGCCCTTAGGCTCTGGTTGGTTGACCCAGGCGATGACTGAAGATTCCACCTTATTGTAGAAGTCCTCGAGCTCCGCGGCAAATTCTTCTTTACCCCTTTTCCTCAAGAGCTCGACGTAGCCATAGTCTGGCGTGAAGTGATCTTCTATGCTTCTCTTCCCTCTGCCTACTATAAAGCAGAACTCCCTGAACCCGACTTCGTAGAGTTGCTCAAAGATCAGTTGCAGGACGGGTTTGAGCAACAGGTCGCCGTTGCGAGCTACCGAGAACAAGGGTAGCATCTCCTTGGGCACTTCTTTGGTGGCGGAGAGTAGACGGGTGCCTAAGCCAGCAGCCGTGATCACGACCTTTCTTATGGCCATCTTCCACCTCCTTTGCCTCCTATCACTAGTCTTGAACGAGCAAATGAATGCAACATATATGTGACTTTCGAAATCGTGCGTGGCATGACATTATTCCAGACAATAAATGAGCTATACCAGCTACATTTCCAGCACCCACAATAGCAAAAGGAATTCCCAATTGCTTTTCGTTACTCTTCACTTAACTTCTCTTCACCTATTAACTAATAAATCTTATTGTTGCAGTTGTGGATATGCCATAAACTTTGTAGCCCGCCTCAAGAGTTCAATCGAATCTGTAAGCTATATCTCACTATTCTTTCTGGTTTTGTCCTTTCAATAAAATCAAAGATGAAGATTTTAAGATAATAAGACTTGCTATGGCAAGATATGAGTTTCCGATCCTATATGACCCCGCTTCATCAAGAGTGGGCATTCGTGAAACATTCGAAATCATCTTTAGAGTTCACGCTGTAACATTCATCTTTTGCGCACGCCTTATAGCCCAGCGAGCACCCCCTCCTGTCTATTTTATTCCAGATTAACTCTAAAGGTAAGGATAGGTCTACTAGATACGTGCAAAAATGGTCCTCGACGAACCCCTTAGGGGTTATGTATTTTCCCAGCTCCCCCTCCATGTGGTCTCAGCTAGAATATCGATAATCTTGGCTCCATAGCTCCTTGCGTGAGCCTTCGATTGCACTTTCATAACTACAAGCGTCCATCCATTCAAATGTCTGAAATGGATGAGTTCTTACTCTATTAGCCAAATTTTTTATCTGATCTCTATTTTCTGGATTCAACTCGCTAATGGCTTTAACCTCCACTTCGAGTACCATTTTCAAACCCCCTGTGCATACAATTTTCAGCTAATTTTAAGATATTTATTTTCTCATCAACTCTTCATATTTACTAATGGCCTTCTTGGCGATAATGCTCCAGTCGTAGTCTTTGACTATTTCTTTCGATTTGTTACCCATTTTTTTAAAAAGATCTCTATCATAGATCTCTAAAACTGCATTTGCTATCGCATTTGGATCTCGAGGTGGAACCAGAAAGCCGTTCTCACCATGTTTCACTACCTGTGGGATTTCTGAAACGTTGCTGGCGACAATAGGTTTGCCGCAGGCCATTGCCTCCAAGACGACCAGAGGTAAACCTTCGTATAACGTTGGAGTCACTGAAATATCAGCTAACGTGTAAAGCTGAAACATCTTTTCATCTGGGATGTTTTTAAAATGTACAACTTTGTCTTCGAGTCTAAGCTTTTTCATCTGTGCTTTAATCTTTGGTTCTTCAGGCCCTGTTCCAACGAGGATTAGTTTCACGTTCAGTCTAACTTGGTTATTTAGGAGCCATAAGGCATCGATTAAATAGTTGACTCCTTTGTTGGGAGCCAAACGGTTTACGTTTATCAAAACAAGGTCAGCATCGTCTATTCCCAGTTCCCTCCTAGTAATCCTAGAGTTTGAGATACATCTCTGGATAAAGCCCAGTTCAACTCCGTCAGGAAGAATAAAAATCTTTTCTCTAGGGACATGGAATAATTCCACGAGTTCTCGAGACTGCAAATCACCCTCAGAGGCTACGGCGTCAGCATGATGCAAGCAATAAAGCTTGGGATTTCGAATAAAGAGGTCTAAGTATATTCTTTTGATGAAGTTTTCCTCTTTCCTCGCTTTGAACTCTTCACTTCCAAAGGGCTGAACAACAGTTGGCCTTCTATTTCTCGTCCTTTTTAAGTAGTGATATGCAGTCATGCCATGAGCATGCAGTACGTCAAATTCGACGTTTTTAAGATATTTAGCACAATTCCTGACAAACAACCAATATTGTATAGGATTTGAGAATCGTTTGTCGATGCGAGGGGGTAAAAAGGTTATTTCTTTAACCTCAAAGTCTTCTTTTCTCACACTAATGGCTGTCTGTGTTGGGGGAGCTGTGATTATCTCAACTTCACAACCATTTTTCACTAAATATTTACTCAAGAAGTAAACGTACCTCTCCATGCCGCCAAAGCCGTGAAGACCCCAAACGGCTCTAGATACCATCACTACCTTCATATTTTGAGCCACCTCTCAAGTTGAGCAAGCTTTTGCCAAATTTCCCTGTGTTTTTTTACATCAAGTACGGTGTTAATGTCTAAATCTCTGCTTCCTATCCATAAGCCTCCGGCATCCTTGCGATGGTCAGTAAATAACACTTGATATCTGTAAAGTTTGCAAGGATCGAGGTAGTATTTTCTGTTGGCATCATGTAGAACTATGATACCACCAATATTCAAAAGGTCGAGTGCACAAATTAAACAATCCTTCCTCGCCCTTCCGTCAACAAGAATAAAATCAAATCTCATACCAAGGCTTCTAGGGAACTCCACATAATCTTTTAAGTCTGTATATGAGCCGTCATTGTGCTCGTCGGTCCAAGGATAATTATTTGGGGGAATGTGATAAACTTTTGTGTTAGCCCCAATCATGCGTTTAATCACATTAGCCCAATATTCATCGTGCTCTATAGAAATCCATAATGCACCTTCATTTAGATATTTAGGAAAATAGCAAGTGCTATACCCAGCTCCGTATTCCAAGCAATATTTGGGTTTTTTCCTTTCTATTAACTCTAAAATAATGGCTATCTCCTTATGCTTCATATATGGCTTTACTGGTTGGCCAATCAGGACCTTTTTAACGTAATCTCTGAGCTCTTTATAACATATTGTCAGAAGTTGGCTGATGGGGGATAGATCCCAAGCGGAATATCCTCTAGATTTACTCTTATCCCGCTTAATTGCTTCTTTATCTATCATGCGGCATCACCTTTTTCTTGGCAATTATTCTTGTTCTACCAACAAAACCATATGCAATACTTAGCTTTTTTCCGATAATTTCAAAATTTTGTTGTGTTAAAAGGGTGATTATGTCAAAAGGATTAGCCCAGTAAACAGCATCAGCATCTCCGCCATATTTAGCCTTTTTAAGGTCAGGTAATCGATATCTAAAATCTGCTTTTCCTAGGCAATATTGCACTAGTTTGTGGCATAAGTAAAAGGAAAATTTAAAGATATTACTGATACACATTGCCAAATTCTCTCCCCAGACTGGTATTCCATTTTTTCCTGTGAGTAGTCGAATAAGGCCAACAAATGGTATCACTGGGGTTATAAGGCAAGGTGACAAGATGATAAGAACTCCATTAGTTTTTAGAACTCTTTGAACACCTGATAAGCACTTTTCAACATCTGTAATATGTTCTATAACGCTTATAAGGACCACGGCGTCAAATGAGTTTTCTTTAAATGGTAGAGTCAACGCATCCCCCCTTACATATAACAACAATACCTTATAGCCTCCTCAAAACCCTTAGCCATATGCTCGTAGGTAAAGCCCTGAATGATGATTTCCCTAGACTTTTGCCCCATTCTTTTAGCCAATTCCTCATCTGAAATGATCGTGTTAATGGCCTTAGCAAGGGCTTGAACATCGTTTTCAGGGACTACGAAACCGTTTACCCCTTGCTTTATTAGATCGTGAGCCGCGGCCACTCCAGGTGTAGCTATCACTGGCTTGCCGAACTGCATAGCCTCGTTTATCGCCAGACCCCAAGGCTCGTGAACCGTGGGATAGACGAAGACGTCACATAGTTGGTAGTACGGAGGAAGCTCGTCTCGCTCAATTCTTCCCAAGAAGTGAACATTTCTCAAGTTAAGCCCTTTGCAAAGCCCTTCAAGGTAAGCGCGTAACTTGCCATCCCCGATGATGAGTAAAGAGGTATCATCCCTCTTAAGCTGGGCGAAGGCCTTTATTAGGACGTCGACGTTTTTTCTCTTCTCCAAACGTCCCACATAGAGGACGACTTTCTTTCCTTCAAGCCCAAGCCTCTCCCTAATAAATCTCGCTTGTTTCTCGGAATCAACCTTGTTACTAGATATTATACTGCTATTGGGGGCTATGAATATCTTATGAGGATTTATGCCGAATACAGTAGTGTAGAAGTTCTTGTGGAAATTCCCATAAGTGACGATGGCATCGCTCCTCTTCAACAACCAAGGAATAATAAAAGAGGCCCCCATTCTCTTTAGGGCATTTATTATGCCTTCTCCCCAGTAATCCTTCTGCGTGACTTCCCAACCTCCGAACCAAACAATGAAGGGCTTCCTCTTGACTCTACTGATGAGGAGACACAAGATTCCGTCCATAAGATTAAGAGTCAATTTTCTTGAGCCAGCTTCACCCCATATCATGACGTCCCAATCCTCCTTTAGAAGAGCTGAGACCAACTCTGCCTTAGAACGAATAACCCGACAGTTTAGATCGGCTGGATTTTTAGCATATTTCCAGTTAGTAAGAAAGAACTTTATGTTACCTGATCGACTCAGCTTCTGGTAGAGTGGTAATCTGTAATCCCACAGATGGTCAATGACGAACAAAACCTTCATATTTCAACTTCCTTGTAGTAAATAAGGCTCCTACCATTAGAATACATCCTGTTCCCATCACTACCAGCAAATCTCGTTGGCAACTCTCTACATTTTCTCGAGATTCTTTGGATTGGAGCTACGCTCATCATCGTTCCATTTATCCACTTATTTCCCCATAGCTAATTCCTTTATATCTCAGCGACAGCATTCAGCGATTTTCAGATATCCACCCCAAGCTATCTCACATATTACTTATCATATTTTAAAACTATGTGTAGTATATAAATTTTTTTAAAAAGAGAATCTCCTAGCAAAACCTCTTTATAAGCTATGATAGCGGAGAGGTAGCTTCTTCCCTTAAAGCTTTACAAAGCTTGGAAAAGTGCTGTTGGATACCGGTGTAAACCCCTGCTAGGGCAATGATATAGACCACCACAGCAAGCACCTCTTAGAACTCTAAAAACCTTCTGCTTTAACTTTGTTCCAATTTCCTCCAGGTCATCATAACCCCTGAATCTGAACTCCTTACAACGAATATCTCTTCTGGCTTTGAAAAAATTAGTGCTTGCAGCGTTCTTTGGAACAAAGAGCTTCCGAATATCTTTAGAAACTGCTTGGCATCATTTCCCTGAAGCTTGCTTAAAAAATGGAATGTAAGTTGTTCAATGGTAACTAGCTATATTGCTACGCAAAATAACTTTCCAAGCTCTTAGCAAATCCATAGTTTTTATCGGTTTTTTATGAGAAACAGCCTATCCTTCTGAGCTTTTGAAGTATCTAATCTGTCATCTTTTCTGCATTCCATGACTTCAATAGGCTTCAATTTTTTCCTTTGCAGTATTCTCTAATCTTCTCCACCAAGGCATCCGTGGAACCGTTGTCGACTACTATGACATCGTAGTTGGATAATCTATTCTGTAAAAGGATTCCAAACACTCCATCGTATCCCTCCATCTGTTCAGTTTAAAATAATAATAGAAATCTCGATTTAATCTTGTCAACTATTAAAAGGTGACTCTTTTACTTCTTTAATTTTTTCTATAAAGTTTAGACATTCAGTCGTTCCACAATAATGCTTAGAATTTTGTTATATACAGAGATAACAGTAAAAGAGTGAGTATGAAAAGTTCGAATCTGCGCACTTGAAAGCTTATAGTTTTTTTGTGTGAATAATTATAACAAAAACAAAGGAAGAGATAGTGGGTATCTTCAACTTTCTTCAATTTGCTTATAATGAGATCAGTCCAAAAACTTCAGAAATACGAAAACTATTAAGAGCAAATTTTATCGGAGACTTAAATTCTTATCTATTTTTCTAGACCAATTCAAAGTTCTTTGGTGTAAAATTTGAAAAAACGATCGTTGATGAAATTTCCTCAGAGATGAAATTCACTTCGAACCCGAAGACAGAGGATTTTTTAATTAAGAAAACAATGTAAAGTAAATTCTTTTACTCCTTTCAGCAACCTCATCCCACGAGGGTATGCTGACACCTTTTACTTCAACTTCTGAAGCTTTTTTGATCAATTCTGCAAGCTCTGGAATCTCTGGAGGGTAACTTATGCCGAAAACATTTTTTTCATCAATCCATTCAGCCAGTGCTGAGGTTTTCGCAACAACGCATGGAGTCTTGCTCGCCAAGGCTTCGGCAACAACGAGGCCGTAAGCTTCGAACTTTGAAAGCAGAACTAGAACGCTTGCTTCGGAATATTTCCTCAAAAGCTCCTCTCTGCTCAAATCCTGATAAAAGCTTATTCTGTCGAGAACTTCAAGCTTTTTCGCAAGTCTGATTATTTCCCGCTTGTAGCTTCCCTTGCCAACTATTTCAAGCCTGAAATCGGGAAGGAGCTTTAAAGCCTTAACAACGAAATCTAAACCCTTGTATTTTTCAATCCTGCCAACGTAAAGAATCTTTTTTCCATTTTTTCTTTTCTCCATAAATTCGAAGTTGACACCGTTCGGAATCACTTCAACCCTTTTTGGTTTAAAATCCTTCAAAATCAATTCTTTTTCGAATTTCGATA
>Ga0209225_1004920_pt1 | contig 10290 bp, 10 predicted proteins | sample WasSprMetagenome_FD_184732 | JGI IMG/M metagenome (GOLD analysis project Ga0209225, IMG submission 184732) | Sulfidic aquatic microbial communities from Washburn Spring, Yellowstone National Park, USA - WS (SPAdes) (version 3) | ecosystem: Environmental > Aquatic > Thermal springs > Hot (42-90C)...
GGGGATTCACGCAACTAGGAGGGCTGACATCCAGCCTGGTGACGTGGTCGCGATATTAGGCGCGGGTCCGATAGGGCTTGTAACTCTGCAGGCGGCGCGTATTAAGGGAGCGGCGGACATTCTTGTTACAGACCTTGTTGATTACCGCTTGGAAATTGCAAAAGCTTTGGGGGCAACAAACGTGTAGTAAATGTGGGGAAGAGAGATCCCTCTTGCCTTACTGACTATTTAAAAGCTTGTGATGTTGTGATTCAGACAGCAACGGGTCTAGAGGCTCTTGCTCAGTCTTTCCAATTTGCAAAACGAGGAGGGCGAATAGTACTGGTGGGGCACCTCCCCAGTTCGCAGGTTCCGATTGACCCTAATTTGCTTATAGTGGAAGAATTGAATCTATTTGGCTCTTTCCGCTATGTTAACACTTTCCCTATAGCCATTAAATTAGTATCCGCAAAGTTGATCAATACAAAATCCTCGTTTCTAAGACATTCCCTTTGGCAGATTTGAAAATAGCGTTTAAATATGCATTAGAAAATTCACATGATTACATCAAAATTATGATAAAATTATGAAAATATTAGTGGCCGGAGAAGCCATTATAGATTTTTGCCAACAAAACAAGATGGCGAACTAGCTTTTATCCCTAAACCGGGAGGATCTCCTCTGAATGTAGCCGTGGGCTTAAGTCGGTTGGGGGTGCCGACCGGGTTTTTAGGGAAAATATCCAAGGATCCTTTCGGCCAACTGTTGTATGCACACCTAGTGCAAAATCAAATAGATACAAAATTTGTGATTGAAGACCCCCGACCATCCGCTTTAGCTTTTGTATTTGTCAAACCTGGTGGCGAATCACAATTTTATTTCTATGGCCTAGAGACAGCAGATATGTTTCTGACCCTACGGTTTATCCCGTAGGATAAAAGAAGCTCCAAAGTTTTATCCGCTTGGTACTCACTGGCGTTATAAAGTGCAAATCCACCGAAAATAACTCGTGTGCTAAGATGCCCCGTCCGCCCAAAAGCCTCTTTTTGGATCATCAAAACACTCCTGTTTTCTTTAGCGCGGGATATAATTGAGTATACACAGCATAGATTTGACGGTAAATCTCCATAAGTTTTGAATCCGGGGTAACACATTCATCAACAAGTTTTACAGCTTTATCCACGGCCTCGTAAACAGTCGTAAACAAACCGGCCCCGACCCCGGCCAGGAGTGCAGCTCCATAAGCTGCGCCTTCCTCAACAACTAGTCGCCGTAACGGCACCTCCAAAACTGAAGCGATGATGGTGCGCCAAAGCGGGCTTCGCATCCCCCCTCCCACTGCTCGAAGCTCCTCAGGTTTGGCACCCATTGTTTGTATATGCACCAAGGAATCCTTTAAGGCGAATGCTACTCCTTCCAAGATCGCCCGCACAAGATGGGGGCGCCGGTGGGCAAGGGACAAGCCTATCCAAGCGCCCCGGGCAGCGGGATCCATATGGGGGGTGCGCTCACCGGAGAGGTAGGGAAGAAAGAAAAGCCCATCAGCTCCGGCTGGGGATAACTCTGCTTCCCGCATAAGGAGATCGTAAGGATCTAACCCAATTCGACTCGCCACTTCTCGTTCTTCTGAGGCCAGAACGTCACGGTACCATCGCAACGATGCCCCAGCTGAAAGGACTACACCCATTAGGTGATACTTTCCGGGTACCGCATGACAGAAGCAATGAATGGCACCAACAGGATCGGGATAGGGACTATCGATATGAACAAACACAACGCCTGAGGATCCCAGCGAAACCATACCAGTACCTTCTTGTACTACACCCACCCCAATCGCAGAGGCCGCGTTATCGCCCCCTCCTGCCACTACGGGCGTCCCGCTTTCGAGCCCGGTTAAGCTTTCCACCTCTTTAGAGATCACCCCAGTAACTTCAGGGCTCTCGTAAACATGGGGCAACCATTTTCTCGGTATGCCAAGGGCAGAAAGAATTTCATCGGACCAATCTCTCTTAATTAAATCCAAGAGCAAAGTACCCGAAGCGTCAGATGCATCTGTGGCAAGCTCACCAGTTAATTTGAGACGTACGTAGTCCTTGGGCAGAAGAATGGCTTGCACTTTGTGATAGTTTTCTGGCTCATGTTTTCTTAACCATAGGATTTTCGGGGCCTGGAAACCGGCTAAAGCAGGGTTCCCTGTAATCTTTTGCAAATTTTCTCTACCCAAAATGCGTTCGATTTCTATACATTCTTGCCCAGTACGTGCATCGTTCCACAATATTGCGGGCCGGATAACTTTGAGGTTCTTATCAAGAAAGACAGCGCCGTGCATTTGGCCAGTAAGTCCAAGGGCTGCGATCTCGCCCGAGGGCATGAACATTAGCTCACGCAGAACTTTTATTGTTGCCTCCCACCAATCTTCTGGGTTTTGCTCGCTCCAGCCGGGATAGGGCGTATAAAGTGGGTATTCGGCAAAACTCCTTCCTAGTATTTTCCCATCTAAAGATACTAGGAGGCCTTTAACCCCAGTAGTTCCAATATCCAAACCGATGAGTAGCTGTTCTCTTGTCATTTCGGGGAACCTGATCGCTCGGTCGCGATTCTCTTTATGTAAGATTCGTCCAAACCTAAGGCCTTATACACGACTTCCTGGCCTTGGACCGCATCTTTGCTCTTCCATGCCGCGCGCAACGCCTCAGTATCAATCTTGGAAGCTAAGTCCCAAAGGAACTCCCACTGCAAAATTGAGCGCTTCACTGCTTGAACTTGGTCTTCTGTATAAGGAAAGAGGTCAAAACCTATACGCTCCCCATTTTTCCCATAGCCTACAAGCTGCAAAATCTTTGCAAGCTCTAGAGTTTGCATAAAGAAAGAAGCGCCGGTCATATTGTCGTCATCGAATGTTCCCCAACCAGAGTTGGAGTGGTGGTGCCCAAGAAGCCCTTCACTCGCAAGGAGGGCCGCATACTCTGCGAGGTTTTCCCCGTTCATGATGAGATGTTGCCAATCCATATTGACCTTAACATTCTTTGTGCTTGTACCACGCTCCCGCAACTTATAAATAACGTAAAGGGTCATACCAATATTCCGCATCAAAATGTTCATGGCGGGCTCAGAATTCTTGTGCTCAAGCAAGATAATCACATTCTTTGAAGCAGCATGTTCGATAGCTTCAGCAATTCCATCGATGAACCACTTCCAGGCTTCAACATAATCAACCTGGAAGTTGTAGTTATAACCTTCTCCACCAGGCCATATGATGAACTTCGCCCCGAGCTCTGCAGCTAGATCAATCCCGCGTTTTGTTATCTCTAGATTTTCCTTTCGTAGTTTGGGATCAGGATTAACGAAAGCCCCAAGTCGGAATTTGGGGTTACTGAAAGTTCCTAGGGCAAGGATATAAATATCCTTTTCCTCCAAGACCTTCTGGATTTGGTTTGCATTTTCTTCATTTAACTCGTTGGGGTAGTGATATTCAAAACCGTCAACTAAATCTTTAAGTCCGTCCAAAGCGCGCTTTGTACGTTCAACGATGGATTCTTTATGCGCCTCGGGATGGTACCCCTCGGGCATGAATCGCGTAGCATTAGGGCCAAATGCCCAAATTCCTACACTATTTTTTAGGCGCTTCACCTTTACCCTCCTTTTTCTGCGCGGCCTTTAAATGCTCCTGCCAGTATCGATAGGTTTCAAGGAAAGTCCCCTTATTGCGTATAGATTTTAGAGCTCAAACATTGAAGCGTGCTACTTTGGGGTCCTTCCATATCTACTTAACAAAAGTGTCCTTTTGTTAAGTTCTTCTTTCTTTCTGTCCAGGTCCCCCTTAACTCCGCCTTTTCCCGTCTAACTTCGTCCCCACCGCGTTTCCTTGCCTTAAAGGACCTTTTATGGTACCATTAAAAGTACCTATGGAGGACTCATGAAGCTCCGGGGCGGAGAGGTGGCGGTGGTGCGGGGAAAGGACGGAAATTTCTGACCAACCATTACTAAGAAAAAAGTGAAGAGACACAAGCATAGTATCTCAAAAGACAACATAGTAGTTTCCCATCCGGATTTCTGCAAATCCTTAGAGCCTGCGCGCTCCCCATGCTTCATCCAGCTAGCTCAAAACCAAGTATTGGAGCTTTTCGACGGCATCTTCCTCCCACACAAGAGCTGCTCCATATTGGGATTAATCTTGGTACTTGTGTTGTATTTATACAAAGTTTATCAACGTGTTATTCGCATGGCTGTAATGTTTGAGGTAGTGACGTGAGCCTTTCAACCCGACTTTCTTGGACAAGAAAAGCATCTTCGAGCCGAATACCGATATTTTCATGATTAAGGTACAAACCAGGCTCCAGCGATATTGCCATGTTGCTCTGAATAAGCTCATCACTGCCGGGGGCAATAAAAGGTGCATCTCCTTCCCCGAGTCCTAATCCATGGCCGGAAGAATGAATAAAAAACTCGCCGTACCCTCTTTCTATGAAAAACTCACGTGCGGCAGCATCGACAACAGAGGCTTTTACACCAGGCCTAAGGGTTTCCGCTGCACGGGCCTGAGCTTCTTTGACAAGGTTAAAAATCTGCTGTTGTCGCATTCGAACATCCCCAACTGCAAACGTCCTGCATAATTCTGCCCAATAGCCTTGATATAATACTCCAAAATCTATTACAACTAAGTCTCCGTTCTTTAGCTTTCGCGCAGTAGGTAAACCATGGGGCATTATTGAACGCTCGCCGGAAGCTACTACTATGTGCGAAAATTGCGCCGCATTTTCATAGATGGTACTCACCATACGCTGGGCAATAGTAGTCTCGGCAACATTCGGCTTTATAAGCGAGAGAACTTCTCTCATCGCCAAGGTTGCGATTTCTGCAGCACGTCTAATCAAGATTAACTCTTCTTCTGTTTTCACAGAGCGGATTGCCTCAATGAGGCCTGATACATCAACAAATTGGCAGTTTGTTAGCAAAGATTTCAATACGCCATAACTAGCTGCGGATATGAAGGATTTTTCTATTCCAATTGTAGTTTTGTTATTGCAAGTTTCCTTGATTATTTGTGCAATTAATTCTTCCCGGCGTTGTGCTTGAGTAAATTTATTAGCTATGTATATTGGGTAAGGAGTAAAATAATAAATTTTTTCCAAAAAACTTTCACGCTGAGCTACTTCATACTCAATCCACGGTACAATAAGCGTTGGGCTTGACTTATATGGAACAATGAGGACGCCACCGAAAGGAGCGAATCCACGACCTAGGAGAGTACCAAACCCGGAAAGGTATAATACATTTGTTGGATGGGTGATAATTAAAATTTCGACACCTTTTTCTTCCATCGCTTGCCAAACCTTCGCATACCTCTTTTCTATCATTTGCATCATGGCCACCCCCTTATTTTTTCAGCTGCATACGCACTCGTTGCCGTGGATCCAAAAAATCTCGGAGTCCGTCGCCAATGAAGTTAAACGCAAGAATTGTCATTGAAATAGCTACTCCAGAAAAAACTGCCATCCATGGCGAAACAAGTATATATTGCTGCCCAATACTTACTATGTTCCCCCAGTCAGGTGTTGGGGGCTGTATACCAAAACCCAGATAAGATAAACCAGACAAGGTAAGAATTGTATAAGCCATTCTCAATGTATACATAACAATTATAGGTGCAAGATTATTAGATATTATGTGTTTAAAAATTATTCGAAACGTACTCGCCCCATAAGCGCGTGCTGCAGCAACATATTCGCTTTCTTTAAGGCTAATCGTGCCACCGCGTGCTAACCTGGCGAAATCAGTCCATGTTAATAATGAAAGCAACAGCAAAATATTGGTAAAAGAGGGGCCAAGCACAGCAATCATACCCAGCGCTACTACCATTTGTGGAAGTCCCATAAGGATATCGACAATCCGCATTATAGTGTCGTCAATTATTCCACCATAATATCCAGCCAATGTTCCTAACACAGTGCCGATACAACATGTAATAGAAACTATAATAAAAGAGGCAAGCAAAGTTGTTCTCGTTCCATATATAAGTCGGCTTAACAAATCACGCCCCAGATTATCAGTACCCAAAAGAAACGCGCGCGACGGCCCCTCTAAAATGTGGTCTAGATGCATTGCATAAGGATCATACGGAGAGATCCATGGCGCAAAAAGAGCAACTGCGAGTAGTATTGTTAAATAACCAACTCCTATACAGGCTAGTTTGTTTTTGCGGAAACCTTTAATTATTTTTCTAATCATAGCGTATGCGCGGATCTACAATTCCATAACCCAAATCAATTAACAAATTTACTAAAACTACGCCAATTCCACCCACTAAGATACACGCTTGGGTTACTGGATAATCTCGTGCTAGTAAAGAATCAACAAGAAGCCGCCCCATGCCTGGCCAAGCGAAGACAGTCTCGGTTAAGACCGCGCCGGAAAGCATTGAGGCTCCCCAAAAGCCAAGCATAGTTAAGATGGGTATTAAACCTGGTTTGAGAGCGTGCTTTATAATAATTATCCATTCTGGCAACCCTTTAGCTCTAGTGACAGTAATAAAGTCCTGGCTCAAAACTTCTAATAGAGAAGAACGAATCATTCTAGTTAACCCAGCAGCAAGTCCTGTACCCAGCGTTATGCTAGGCAAAATGTAGTATTGGATGCCTCCCATTCCTGCCATAGGCAAGAGACGTAATTTAACTGAAAACAAAATTATGAGAACAAGCCCCAGCCAAAACGTGGGTACAGAGACGCCAATCAACGCTATGGTTGTAGCAAAACTATCTATAATAGAATAAGGTTTGATAGCGGATATTATGCCAACAGGAAAAGCGATGCATAGTCCAATAATATAGGCCACAGAACAAAGTTTCAAAGTGTTAACAATGCGCCCACCCAAAATTGCGGCTACAGGTTGGTGCGTTTGGATTGATCTTCCAAGATTCCCCTTGGCAAGATTTTTAAGCCAATAAAAATACTGAAAATAAACTGGCTTATCTAGACCCCACTCTTTTCGTAAAGATGCCACTGTGTCTTCAGAAACTATACTAGTCAAACCTAGCATTATTTGGACTGGATCACCTGGAGCCAGACGCAGCATTAGGAAAACAATGACTGTTAAAAAAATCACCGTAGGTATTGCTAACAAAAGCCGCCTAACAACATATTTGCTCATATTAATCTAATAAAGCTTCATGACACCCATTCGAAGGAAAGGGGGATATAAGGCTTAAAAACACCTTATATCCCCCTTGTATACTTATTTTTAAGGCTTCTCTAACCAAGCTTTGTAAAAGGTCATGCCCGTTACAATCTGAGGTCGCAGCTCATAATCGTGCACTTTAGCGCTGATCGCCTTTACATCTGGTCGGCTGTAGAGAAAAACAACGGGGGCATCTTCTGCGATAAGCTCTTGGTAGCGATAGTAGAGTTCCCGGCGCGTATTCAAATCCAACGTGCGCGTAGCCTGTGCGAGGATTGCATCAACTTCAGGGTTGCAATAATGATAAACATTAAACCCACCAGTACAACTAAAATGGAGCGCTTGCTGTGAAGGATCAGGACCAACACCCCAGGTAACTATTTCTAAGTCATAGTCCCCTGGCCAAAGTTTCGCAAGAAATGCGCCCCATTCCAAGGGTTCGATAGCGATTTTGATACCGACGTCTTTCAACTGAGATTGAATAATCTCAGCAACTTCTAGCCTTTCTGTTTGACCAGCCCGCACCATAAGAGACAACTGTAGAGGCTTGCCATTTTTATCCCGAATGCCATCGCCGTCTGTGTCCACCCAACCTGCAGCTTCTAGCAATGATACAGCCTTTTGCAAGTCTCGATAATATTTAGGAATGTCAGGATTATAATATTCAGTCATAGCGGTTGGAATCGGGCCATCGCAAGCAACTGCATATCCTCTGAATACCGTGTTACGGATTATATCACGGTCCAGAGCGTAGTAAATAGCTTGCCGGACCCGTTTATCTTGCAAAATTTCATTTTTTTCGCTCATGCCCAGCTCCTCAAAGTTGAGTGCAGGCAAAGTAATAATATGAATTTTGGGGTTTCCTTCTAATATTGGCAAAAAGCTATATGATAGTCCCCACGGAATAAAATCGATTTCTCCTGTTAAGAGCATTAGAGCTCGAACACTTGCATCTGGGATAAATTTTACAAGAATACGATCAATATACGGCCGCCCCTTCCAATACTCAGAGAATGCAGCTAGTTCCACATATTGACCTCGTTCCCATTTGACAAAAGTAAAGGGGCCTGTTCCAATCGGATGCTCACGAAGGTAGTCAAGCCCTTGGGCTTCAATAATGTGTTTCGGAAGGATGCAGGCTAGATCAGCGAGTTTTGAAGGAAAGAATACATCCACGTCCTTAAGGGTAATTTTTAAAGTATACTGATCAAGTACCTGTATGGTCTCTACACTCGCAAGGTTGCCGCTAATCTTCGCTCCTACAGAGGGGTCCATGATAAGCTTAAATGTGCATTCGACGTCTTCCGCTGTAAAAGGTTGACCGTCATGCCACTTGACACCTTGCTGCAAGTGAAAGATATAAACTTTCCCATCTTGTGACACCTCATAACTAGAAGCTAGCCATGGCACTACCCTTGAATCCTGATCAACGACAAAAAGAGGCTCATAAATCTGAAGGCTTACTATGTGAGAGGCACCGTCAGTTTCAATCCAAGGGATAAGGCCGGTGGGCTCACCATAGCTACCTATTGTTAATGTCCCCCCCGGTTGCGGAGCTACTTGCGCCCAGCTCAAAAAGACAACACCTAATAACATGGTTAACAGCTTGATTTTCATAAAAACATCACCTCCATATAAATATTATACCCATCTCGACGGCTAAAAGCAAGACTTTGTGCTGACCAAGATGCCCCTCTGCCTGGAGTAATTATATTGCCTTTTATGGTACCATTAGTGGTAACGTTGGAGGACTCATGAAACTCCGGGGCGGAGAGGTGGCGGTGGTGCGGGGAAAGGACGGCCGGTTCCGGGTAACTATCCCCAAAGACCTCGCTCTGGCTCTGGGTTTGGAAGGCGGGGAACGTGGGAAATTCCGGCTTCTAAAACTTTCCTCGATCCAGGTAGTTCTCTCGTTGGAGATCACCCGAAAGAGAGGGAAGCTGGAGGGTGAGCCGTGAGGGCCGAGGAAAAAGCCCTTATTTCCCTGTTCGAGGAGGGGGGACGAGGTGAACCTGACCTCCCGGGCAAAAGAAAGCCTTTAAATCGGGGCCTTACCCTTCTCTCCTTCCAGGGCGACGAGGCTTTCGTCTCCTTCCCAAGACCCCCAAGGCTCGGCGAAGCCCTTCTTCTGCGTGAGGGCCCCCGAAAACTTCTTCTTCAAGTGGTGTGGGCCAAGGCTGAAGAAAGAAGGTGGGTCGCCCGGGCCAAGGTCCGCGGCCCCTGGGACGGCGTTCTTCCCAGCTGGGAAGCAGAAATTTTCCCGACAAGCCCTCCTATTCCCGAAACCCCGGGCCCAAAGATTTTCCTTGGCCGCACCTTGGAAGGAAAAGAGTTCTCCCCGGGCGGAAGAGCGTTAGAGAAAGTGAACGTGATCGTGGGGGCAAAGGGTTCGGGGAAGTCGCACCTCGCGAAGGTCATCCTCCTTGGGCTTATCCGGGCGGGCGCGCCGTGCCTCGTTTTGGACGTGAACCGGGAATACGGTGGGCTTCCCGGGGTTCAAACGTATTCGGTGGGAAAGGATTTCAAACTTGGAGTTCGGGAGATCGGGGTCGAGGCCCTGTCCGTAATGCTCGAGGCCTTCGGGACGCCGGCGACTTCCCTCCTTTATTTTGAGACGAGGCTTTCGAGGCTTTTCCAGGAGAAGAAAGAGTTTATCGGGATCGATGAACTTATTTCCATGGCGGAAGAAGGGGAGTTCTATCCCACCCAAAGCGGGTATGCCGCGGATGCGGTGAACCGAACCCTTCGTTCCCGGCTAGAAGCCCTGAAACTCACGGGAATGGTGGCGAGAAGTCCACTTGAGGCCTCGTCGTTTGCGGGGGTTTGGAAGGAGATCCGGGAGGGAGGGGCGGTGGCGTTCGATCTTTCCGGACTTTCCACCCCGGCGAGGATGGGGTTTGCCCAGGCTCTTTTGAGATTCCTTTTTGCGCTTGTGGAGGAGGAAGAAAAAGTTCCGTTCGTGTTTTTTGAGGAGGCACACCTCTATGTGACCCCGCAGGGGATCGATGCTCTCGTGACGAGGGCGAGACACACCGGGATCACGAGTTTCTTTATTACGAATACACCCACAGCCCTTCCGGAAGGGGTTTTAAGGGCGGCGGATAACTTGTTCGTTTTCCGGTTGCCGCTTGAGGAGG
>Ga0209225_1004923_pt1 | contig 10283 bp, 13 predicted proteins | sample WasSprMetagenome_FD_184732 | JGI IMG/M metagenome (GOLD analysis project Ga0209225, IMG submission 184732) | Sulfidic aquatic microbial communities from Washburn Spring, Yellowstone National Park, USA - WS (SPAdes) (version 3) | ecosystem: Environmental > Aquatic > Thermal springs > Hot (42-90C)...
TGGTCATGGACACCTTCCTCAACCTCAAGAAGCAACTCGGCATAACCATCGTGATGGTGACCCACAACCTAGAGCTCCTCCCCTACTGCGACCGCCACGTAAGAATGAGAGACGGAAAAATCGTAGATTAGCCCCACGCCTCCCGGGCCGTCAGATAACGCAAAACCTGGTCTCGCGTCACGTTGGATCCGTTTTTCTTCAGCCAGTCGGTGAGGATGTTTATAACCAGCTCGGCGTTGTGTCTGCCGAGGGCTTTTTCCAGCACTTCGTATAACCCGCCAAGGTTCCTCCACAAGGAAGTAGTCAAAAGGCTTCCTAAAGGCGGCTAACATCCTGTAATGCACAAGAGTACGCAAAGAGAAGTTCAACACGCCGTAGAACCTAACTAAGAGTTCTTTTGTGAGGTACATATCAACACTTTATCTTCTCTCCTATTCTCCCCTGCGGCCCCCTTACGCCGATCACACTCCTCTCTTCCATCTGTACAATGACGTCGAACAACATGTCGAGGTCGTGTAGATCTCTAAGCGACACCACCACAGTCCTGCCGCCTCTGGCCATCTGTAGCAGAATCCGCAACACCGTATATAACACAGAGGGGCCATACAGCGTGGACAACGCCTCTAAACCTCTGATAAACACCACGTCGCAGTCTGTAGAGATCACTGCAGAGAACAACTCCTCGACGTTCAAATCCACCTCTACCGTATCCACTCCAAACCGCTCTGCATATATCGCGCCGGCGCCCGCTACGGCTATGTAAACAACATTCTTCCCTCTCTCCTTCAGGGCGCTTGCCGTTTTGAACATAAGCCAAGTCTTCCCGGCGCCCTCTGGGCCGACGATCACGTGAAACAGACCCTTGTAGACCCCGCCCACTGCCTCGTCTAGACATGTGCCGGTGCTCAACTGCTCTGCCGCAGTCTTCGCCGGGGCCTCAGGCACTAAGAACACGATGCCCCTTCCCTCTCTTATGATAAACGGTATGGAGTACCCTGTCTTCCCGCCTCGTATTTTCCTCACCACCGCATCTCTCAACGCGCCGTAGAACCATCTTCTTAGGCGCCGACCTCTATTCGGTGCATCTCGGCAACTTGTTGCAGTTCAGCGACGCCGCACCAGGTCCAGCCGTTACGCTTCCGGCTGTGTCGAGATGGTGGACGAATACCTCGGCGACTTACGCAGTCGTTGCTAACGCCACAGTACCTACGATATGTACTTACCCATTGCTCAACTTCACGGCGATGCCGATGAATAACCTCCTACGTCAAACCTACGCATGCGGCGCTTCGCAACTATACGACAACTATAGCAATTACGCTACAACCATCTGCTGCAACACAACCGACTTTTCGAGGTCTGTATACAATAGGACGTATACAAGAGACGCGGTTATCAGCTCAGCCACGGCGCCGAAGTACGGCGGCACGACGGCGACTGCGCCCTCCTTATTTCTAGATATAACCAAGGACGGCGGCATAGCTGTGTTTTATATAGACGTGGCCAGATGGCTCGGCGGGGTGTCTGCCTCAGCCGCCTTCTCTGTGTGGATATACCCTGAAAAGAAACCAGACAAAAACCACTGGTACTGGGTAAGCTTTTTCATCGACATAGATGGAGACGGTAGCTCAGATAGAGAGGTTATTTACTATGCGAAAGGCGGCGGCTACGTCGCCGTGGGTAGCTACTTAGGATTCACGACACAGACAGAGGTGAGAGGAACCTTCGGAGTTAAGGCGGGTGCATGGAGACAGTTTCAACTCTCCTCCATATATCCCTCCGGCTACCTAGTGGGGGTGGCGTTGGCCACTAAAGGCAAAAGCGATGCGGATGCGTATTGGGACGACGTGAAGATATGTCCTGTTTCCTACTTCACCAACGCCCCCTACATCTCTGTGACGTTTGACGGCTGGACCTCCACCGCCGTGTACATAGATCCACAGACCAGCCCTAGCACGCCGCCTTCCTTAGTTACCGAAGTAGACGCCAGCGACGTCACGGGTAATCCCTTAGCGGACTACGGCTACGCGGCGGCCGTATATAACGTAACCATGTGGGCACAGTACACGAATAGGCCTTGGCCTGTGCCTGCCTACGGCACCTCTATCTCTGTGTGGGGTAGATATGTGAAAGACTCAGCAGATGTGCAAAACAACGTGGCTTATCTCTCCATAGGCGTAGATACAAACGGCGACGGGCAGATAGACAAGGAGTACATCATATACCGATACGACACTGCAAGAGGAAGTGGCGTAATAGTTTCAGCGTATTTTTACGACCCTAACACAGGTGACCCCGTGGTGGTCTGTACTGTTGGCAACACCGGCGTCTGCACGCCGGCAGATCCGCGTTTTGTGGTTGTGAACGCCGGCGCCATGGTCTCAGGCAACAACTATCAGTGGAACTACACCCTGTATGAACAAGGCGCAGTGTTGGCTGTGGCGTTTGTAGCTGTAGACGCCACAAGATATAGCGACGGCACGGCAGGCGACTTTTGGGTGTTTTGGGATGACTTGACTATTCAATACAGCGCGTGTCCCCCGCCCACCAGCTGGAGTACGGCTGGTAGCTACGTGTGGCAGTCTAACAACTATCTGCTTGTGTCTGGCTTGGCAACGGCGTATTTGCCGCTTATTACCGCGCCTACCCGCGCCTTGACTTACGTGGCTAACTTCTCCGGCGTGGGGACGTATGCGGTTTTCGATTCTTCGCTAGGCGTAATATTCGGCGTCTCTGCCAGCGGTAGTTCGTTTACGGCGCTTTGCGGCGGCGGGTCTACGCCGCTTGGCTCTCTGCCGGCGGCGATGTACGTAGAGCTTAGGCCGCTCAACGGCCTCGGCGATGTCATCATCAGAGACCAATACGGCGCGATATTAGCCAGATACGGCTGCAGATACACAACCACCCCGCAGTACGTGGGGTTCAGCGGCGGACTGCTGAGGGTGTACTTGGTAGAGGCTTGGGGTTAGCCAGTTTTTTGTTGCAGGTTTAGGTAGAGGGGTAAGCGTCATTGCCGGTATGCTCCGCGCCTCGGATTGACTAGCGCTAAAAACGCGAGGAGGCGAAGCCTTTACGTTAGTTTGCCGCCGCGGTGTCTGAGGGGTCTGGCTGTATCTAGAGACTTTTAAAGAGGCAGTCAGCCGTTGTCGTGGTTGTTGAGCTTGTGGAGAGGTCGCTTCCCAAGCCTTCTGGCGAGGGCTATATAGAGGCTAGCTTTTTGGAGGCTCTTGTGGAGGCTCGTCTCGCTCTTCGCTTCTTGGAGGAAGGGTTGACGCGTAACGCCGCGTGTAAGGCCTTCCAAGCCTGGAAAGCACTTTTAGCCGCCTTGTTGCGGCTTGAGCTGGGCAAGCTTAAGGCCCTGGCCAGGACCGAGGAAGAGAAGAGGTGGCTTGAGTCTAAGGCCGTGCCGCGGGTTCCCACGTCTAGGATGGTTGTTCTTTCGCTTCTGCTTGAGAAGGCAGGGCATGAAGCTGTCGCGGCGTGGACCTCCCTAGCTCTTGACCTACACGACTACCAATATCACGGCCCAGATCCAGACATGGCTCTTTCCAAGTTCAGAAACAGGGAGGAGGCGGCGGAGCACACCCGGCGGCTCGCCGCAGAAGTAGCTAGGCGGGTAGAGGCCCTTAGAGGGCGCGTTAAATGGACCGACGAGTTGGAAAAGGCGCTGGGGGAGGTGAGGGAGGCCTTGGCGCGTTGAAGACGCCGGGAGCGTCTCCGGCTACCGGCGTTACAACTTCGGCGCACCTGCGGCTCTCAATAGCTTCCGTCAGTGGTAAAGATAATTTAATGCCCGCATTGAAAGATGTGAAGAGAATTACGGTTGAAATCGCGCCCGGTGTCGAGACCGAGTTCGTCGATAGGGACCGCGCCCTTGCGCAGATAACGGAGTGGGCTGAGAGAAGCATGAGGTTTCCCGTTGTCGTGTTTGGGCCGGAGGGCTTTGGGAAGACGGTGTTTCTGAGACAAGCCGCCGAGGTGCTTAGGGGGTTTGGCTACGACGTGGTCTATGTCGATGTTTCTCATGTGGATTTCACAGCTCATACAGACGTGGCTGAGGTGGCTGGGAAGCTTGCTGAGGCCGCGTCTGAGGTCTCCGGCGTTGCGGAGGTTAAGCTTGCGTATCTGGCGATAGAAGTGATCAAGGAGCTGATTAGGCGGCGGAAGTAGAAAGTTGCGGTACTTGTAGACGAGGCGTTTCAAGCAGTCGGCATTGGAAAAGCTGGCTTCTACGTCAAAGAGATGCTAAACCTCGTCGAGTAACCCGCCGAGAGGCTACGAGAGGGTAGTCGCCCTCGCCGCCACAAGCGAAGGCGTGACGCAGGAGGAGATTGGGAGGCACCTCTGGGCTGTGTTGCGGCCTATGTGGAACATGTCTAGGGAAGGCTTCCAGTAGCTGTATGCGAAGTGGCCGGGGCTGAATCCTCCTTCAAAGAGGCGTGGCGGTGGGCCAGCAGAAATCCGAGAATGCTCGTGAGGCTCTATGAGAATAGGTGGAGTGTTGAGGAGGTGGTTCTCCGGTTGATGCGGGAAAAGGGGTTGACGGCGGAGTTTGTTAGGCGGTGGGGGAGGTGGCTTGAGGCGGCTGTGGAGGACCCGGAGACGCTTTGGGCCGGCGACGTGCCGGAGGAGCTGATAAGAGAGCTTGAGGCGAGGAACTTGATCGTGTACAACATGTACGACAGAGACCCCTATTTCTGGATAGACCAGCCCCCACCTGAGAGGGATCCAGAACTCGGCATAGGCAAAAACGTAGCATGGCAGACCCCCATAGACAGGGAAGCCGTGAGGAGGGCGCTTAATGAGGCTGGTTGAGTTAGGGGTGGGTCTAGGGGTTGAGGTGTTGTTTTAGGGTTTCTGCGAATTCGGCGGTGCGTTGTGCGAGCTCTTTGACGTCTTCTTCGACTTGTTGTAGTGTGGAGTATTTGCTGAGGACGCCGCTTTCGTCTAGGCCGTTGTGCTGGACCTCGTGTAGGTTGAGGGCGAGGGCTGTGAGGAGGACGACCACGTCGCCATATATCCGCCGCAAGACGCGGGCCACCTCCCACATTCTGCCTGTGGGCATTAGGGCGATCAGCCAGTCGGCCATCTCCACCTCGGTGTCTTCCCTAGTCGCGACCTTTCCCCTGTATCTTTTAAGCATCTCATCGCGGGCTAAGGCCGCCGCCGCGGCGAGCGCCGCCTTCCAGGCTTGAAACGCCTTCCTAGCCGCATTTCTGTGGAGTCCCTCTTCTAAGAAGCGTAGGGCAAGCTCTGCCTCTGCCGTAGCCTCCTGAAGCCTAATCTCTACATACCGCCTAAGGTCCCGCCAAGGATGTACAATCTGCACGAAGCAACCATCATGGAAATTTAAATATCTTAGTCAAATCTTGTGCTCAAAATAGAGAATCTGGGCCGGCGAAGAATACCATGAAGTTCCTCGGACAGTTCATGCGACACGCCGCAGGTGGGTCCAAGATGCGGTACCGGCGGTTGTCCTCTAGCTAGGGTTTCACAGACTCAGGTCGACGCCAAAGGCGGGGAGGAGTGGGGTATTGGAGTCCACGCCGTTTCCAAGGCCCCGACGACGCGGAGGTTTTTGCCTATGCTGGAGGGGTTGGGTACTGCGTACCTGGGTGAGGGGGCTATCTCTACGAGTGCCAGCACCAAGGACCAGACCTAACATGACCCTCTCGAAGTATTGCATTAAGGAGACGCTAGGTCAGTTTTGGCGCTCGCAACAGGTGTGGTGGGGTGTGTTGAAGAGTTGAGAAAGCGCTGGAGGATCTGTGGAGCTCGTTGTCTGTGGTCTCCTTCTGACGCCGAGCGCGGGCTGGGGAACGCTTTTATTGGCGACGTTTCCCCGGGGCCGTGGAGTTGCCTCTGCTTCAGGTGGTGTTTCTAGTGTTGCTGGTGGCGCTTCCCATACTTTCGAAGAAGGTGGAGCACAACATTGAGCTGTTTTTCCTCGCTATGGCGGTGGCTGGGGCCACCTTGGCGGGGATCTGGAGCCCCCATCTCGTCGAGGAGGCCCTTCTCCACCCGCTGACTGTTTACCAGCCCGGCGTCGGCTACGTGCCGATTGGCATAACCCAGGTGGTGCTGGCGGCGGGCTTAATCTTCTACTTCCTTAGGCACAGGCTTGCGGCGAAGGCCGACGTGTTGGCGAGGCCTGGGGTCTTAGCGCTTCTGATCTTCGCCCTTGGCCTCTCCAGTAGCGCGGTGTCGGCGGTTGTGGCGGCGGCGGTTTTGGCGGAGCTCCTCGGCTTCGCCGACGCGCCGCATGGCTACAAGGCCCGTGCAGCTGTGTACGGGGCCAACGCCATAGGTGCGGGGGCGGCGCTCCTTCCCATCGGCGAGCCCCTCTCCACCATTGCCGTCGCCAAGCTGAAGCAGGGCTTCTTCTACCTCGTGGACCTTCTCCTCGACGCCGTGGTCGTCGTGGTGGCGTTTTTCGCCCTCTACGCCTACTTCGCCCTAAGGAGGCTCCGTATGGCGGGTGTGGAGGTGGAGCCCTACGAGCCGGAGCTCCGGGAGGTGTTCCTCAGGTCGGCTAAGATATTCATCTTCATCTTCGCCTTGACGATACTGGGCGAGTTCTTCAAGCCCGTCGCCGAGGTCGTGGCGGGGCTGGGGAAGGAGGTTCTCTACGTCTTCGGCACGTTGTCCGCCGTGGCCGACAACGCCACGCTGGTCGCCGCGCTGGTGGCGCCGGGGATGGCTGAAGACGCGCTTAGGAGCTTCCTCATTTCGCTGGTGCTCTCCGGCGGCTTCACCATACCGGGCAACGTCCCCAACATAGTCTTGGCAACAGTGCTGAAGATCGGGTTCCGCGAATGGATAAAGCTAGCCCTCCCCATTGGCCTCGTGGTCTTCGCCGCCATGGGTCTCTACGTCCTGGCGCTGGCGCCGCACCCACATCTCTCCGGCGCCTTTAAATGAAACACAATTTGAGGCCTCTGCACTTTATAAGCCGTGATCATGATTGAGAGAGAACCCAGCTGGCTTGACCACCTAGTAATGGAATTCGTAAGGTGCCTCGGCTTCAACTACGTCATCGTGGCCGGATACGTAGCCATATTGCTAGGCCGCACAAGAACCACAGACGTCGTCGACGTGGTGGTCGACGCGGCCTCCGGCGCCGATGTCGCCGAAAGAGTGGCAAGATGCGGCTTCAAGCCCTCATCCTAGAGAGCAACCTAGACTACGAGTTCAGACACGTCCCGGTAATGTTCTACAAGCCGCCCGCGGACCTGCCTACTTCGAAGTGAAGCCGCCGCGGAGCTTCTACCAGCGCTACGCACCGGCCCGGAGGGTAGCTGTCTCCATAGCTGGGGAAGTTCTATACGTGCCGCCGCTGGAGCTCCAGATCGCCTACAAACTGTGGCTCGGCTCCGACAAAGACTTCGAAGACGCCGTCTTCCTCTACGCCTTCGCCAAATCGTAAGGAATTTTAAACCAAGAGGAGCTTGAGACGTGGGCGAGGAGACTAGGGACGTCGTTAGAAAGGCTGAGGAGGAGCGTAGGAGAAACCTAGCGCACAACGCCAAGGTGCTCCGCCTCTTCGCGGAGCTCGCAGCTAAAAACGACAGTGACTACTGGAGGGCCTACCTCAACTTCATCAACGACTTCTACCGCTACGTTTGGCGGCGGCTTGAGGAGGACCCCCTCTTCCGGGAAACCTACATGAAGATACTAACCGAGAGGGCCAAGAGGCCGAGGAGAGAGCCGCCCGAGGAGCAGGTCGCCGCTGAAAAGTCTCCAGCCTCCACATCCTCATGAGGCGCGTCAGCGCCGTCGCCGGAGCGGAAAACTGCGGCGCTACGTATTGCTCTGGAGTCAGTATTAAAGGTATCATATTTCTACGTCGGCGTTCCTTATCCACTCAACAAATGATAACGAAGAACTGCGGGTCCGTGGGCGTAGGCGGAAGGCATTGGACTCGTCGTTGTTGCTAATAGTAGTGGCGGTGATGGGCGCGGTGCTGGTGTACCTCTGGTTCGCGGCTACGTAGCAGAAGCCAAGCCGAGTGTGTGACCGCCTCAGAAAAGCTGAAGATAGAAGCCGCGTCACTCACGGCCGGCACAGGTAGATACGGCACGGCCGTGCTACGGCTCTACGTATGCAACGTGGACAGAGCCGCTGTTGACGTGGTGGACGTCTATGCGTATAGGCCGGGAACTGCAGGTCTCCGGCCTCTATGTTCCCCATAGTCTGGCGAGCTTGCGCTGTGCACATGCCGCCCGGGTGCGGGATCTACCCGGGATACGACTATGTTTAGGCCGTCACGCTGAAGGGCACCGGGTTCGTAGCCGCCGTCACGGCATCGTGAGGGCTACGGCACAACTCCCCCAGACCCGCGTCTAACCCCAAATTTAATAGGTGAAGTCGACGTCTAGTCATGGAGTGCAGAGAGGTTAAGCTGGATGCCCCGTGGCCGCCTAACCAAGTCAAGGCGCATAGGTTCGTAATCTACGACGTGTTTGACCCTCCCGACGTGCCCTTCGAGAGGCACGTAATCCGGGTGGTGGGCGCGGTGGAGAAGCCTCTTGAGGTACCGCTTAGGGAGCTGGTGGAGAGGTACTCCTGCGTAGATCTGGTTGCCCCCTTCCACTGCGTCACTGGCTGGAGCGTGGAGCGGGTGGTATGGCGCGGGGTCCAAACCAAGGACCTGCTGGAGGAGGCGAGGCCCTACGGGCGGTACGTCTTGGCGTGGGGGGTAGACGGCTACAGCGCCTCTCTGCCGGTGGAGGCTCTTCTGGAGGAGACCTCCATCATAGCCTGGGCCATGGACGGCAAGCCCATCCCCAAGAAACACGGCGCACCCGCGAGGCTGGTGGTGCCCACCCGCTACGCGTGGAAAAGCGTGAAGTACTTCGGCGCGTTGGAGGCCCTGGAGGAGCCGGTGCCGGGCTACTGGGAGATGCAGGGCTACTCCCTCAACGCCGACCCCTGGCGCGAGGAGCGCTTCGACTTCGGCAACCCCGTGATGAGGGGCCGAAGGGTCTCGGTGTAGCAGTAAGGCGGGAACGTGAAATATCCATATAGAGACACGGCAATAGGAGTCGCGTAGTTGTCTCGTTGATAGTCTTGGGACTTAATGCTTTGTCGCAACGCCCCACCCAGACGGCCGCGACGTCTCAGACGGCACTGCGCCCCCCACCGCCGCCTCTTCTGCAGTGCCCCACCGTCAGGTCTCAAAGTGGGTCTCTTACCACACGGAGCCCACCAGAGCCCCCACTTGGTGTCCTACGTGATCCGCCAACGACTGGGCAACACCCCGGCGTCTAGGTTGCCATTCAGCCCGTCTCGTTGCCTAGACGATCCAGACGGCATCGGCAACGTTGCAGAACAAGAATCCTCACCTCGCAACGATTGTCTCCACCTCTCCCAGGCCTCAGCGCCAATGCCCCACCTCACGGTCCCCCCTTTAACAAGGGGTTTGAAACCCCCACACTTGCCGTCATAATGTTGTCAAGCAATGGGGGCCACAAGGCGTTAGGAGTGTCTTTTCAAGGTCGTCAGCTACCTCCTACCGGAGCCCGATTAGGCAGTGGTTGGCCACTGGCTTGACTGTATTGCTTAGTCTACCTGGAACTGCTTATACCAGCGCCGGCTTCTATGCAAGACAGGTGGCAATTAAGTATCGCCCCTCCCCCACAGACCCAAACACTCTATCTTTGTTGAAGATGGTTGTTAGTTTTAAAGAGGTGGAGAGGAGGTGACATGGATTTAGAGCTCGCCAAGGTCCTCGCGGGGGTGGGCGGGCTGGTGGCGGGCGTGGGGGTTTTTACCAACTGGGCGGCTGTGTTGATAGGCGCCGTCTTGATATACGTGGGCCTCTCCGCATATGTAGAGAAGCTAGGCGACGTCGTTGCCAAAGACAACGCTGTGAAGTGGCTGGTGTATGTGGTCTTCGCCTCCGTCGCCTTCGCCGTGGCGCAGAGCGCCACCGGCTTCTCTCTGATAAGTCTCCACGCGGTTTGGGCTCTCCCCTTGGCCGGCGCGGCGCTGGCCGTGGCTGTGGCCGCCTGGGTGGCGGGGTGGATCCTGCAGGTGGCCTCCGCCTACAGGTTGCGGCAGTTGCTTACGCTAATGAAGGAGACAACCGGCGAGGGGCTCTTCGGCGCCGCCAACACGTTGTATTGGTGGGGCTCTGCGTTGACCATCGTGCTCATCGGCGTGGTCCTCCTCTTCGCGGCATACAGCCTGATAGGCGTCGGCTTCCTCACCGCAAAGCTTCAGAAGTAGAACACGGCGGGTGCCCCCCCTAAGCGGCAGGCGCGCATATGAGCCGCCGGCCG
>Ga0209225_1004926_pt1 | contig 10282 bp, 10 predicted proteins | sample WasSprMetagenome_FD_184732 | JGI IMG/M metagenome (GOLD analysis project Ga0209225, IMG submission 184732) | Sulfidic aquatic microbial communities from Washburn Spring, Yellowstone National Park, USA - WS (SPAdes) (version 3) | ecosystem: Environmental > Aquatic > Thermal springs > Hot (42-90C)...
TCACGGCCTGCGCCAGAGAACCCCCCCCGCCGACCGTTTCAGGTTCCCTGCTTTCCTGCTGTAGCAACCGCACGGCGATCCAGACGAGCAGTATCCCACCCGCGAATTTGATAAGACTTACGGTTAGTAGCCGGGCCGCCACGAAGGTGAGAAGCACCCGCAGTAGTACCGCCAGCCCGGCGCCGAAAATAATACCCCACAAACGCTGGCGCCGCGACAATCCGCGCACCGCCATGGCAATGACTACGGCGTTGTCTCCCGATAATACCAGGTTGATGACCAGTATGGCTAGGAGGTCCGCCCCGAGCCCCATGTTTCACCCAACTCTTTCCCGACCGTAGCCGTCCAGATCATACCTCTATCCTCATACCTCCTACCCCCTATTATAATGCTTGTCCATCCAACTTGCAACCAAAAGAGTTCGAGTAAAATTTGAGTAGGGGTAACAGGATACATTAAAGGAATAAGTTGGTTAGAGATACCGGGTTGTCAGTCGTGCCTAATATAGAGGAGTGAGGTAAGAAGAGAAGGAGAGAGAGGTCCCGTCCTCGAAGGTGGTGGCGACCAAACGCACGCAACCCAGGAGGACCTCTCCCATGGAAACCTTGCTGGCAGCGATTAGCGATGGTACGAAGTGGAGTTTTCGCAAGCTGGAGAAACTGGTTTTCGCGTTGTGTTGGGGATACAAGGATTTGGACCAGACCCAGATCATCATCAACACTGACGGAGCAGGCTGATCATGGCGGGCCTGGAACACTTTGCCTGGGCCATTTACCAGTGCGACCGCTTCCACATCACGCGGGACCTGCGGCGGGCCTTGGCGGGTCAGCGGGAGCGGTGGCATGCGGCCAGGGAGGCACTCCAAGCGTCCGACCTGCCGGCGTTGTTGAGGGAACTGGACCTGGCGCTGAAAGGGGAAAAATTCCCCCGGCGCCGGGAAAGAATTAAAACTGCGCCAGCGTGTGAGCCGGTACTGGGAATACATACGAGACTACCGGGAACGGCTGGGAGAGGCGGCCGACCCCTCCTGGCAGGCCACGGGGAGCGGCGAGGCCCACATATCCCTCTTCGAGAACCGCCTTACGGGACACGGGCGCCCGTGGGGCAATGGCTTGGAGGGCATGCTGACGGCCCTGTGCCACTACCTGCAGGGGGACCTGAGACCGGCCCTGCGCGAGCCCTGGCCGAGCCCTCGGGAGCCTGTGGTGCGTCAGGTGGTGGACAGCGCGGCCTCCTCCCTGCCGCGGCGGGAGGGTCGCTCGTACGTTCTGGGCGTCAAGCAGGGTCACCTGCCGCTTTTAGAACGGGGCAACCACGGCATGGGTCATATCCTGCGCCGCATCTTAGGGTTACGGTAGTGCCAGGGGATTAAAAGCAGGGGGGTGGAGACCAACGCCCGTAACCCAAACAGATTCTGAACAAATAGGGGGCTTACCCCTGGAGGGGTACTTTTTACCCTGACACGGCGTCCCGCGGTGCTACCTTCGGGGCGGGACCTGGAAGAAAAAACCGCCTACTATGGGTTGACCCGGTCTGAGGCCTGGCACTATGGATCTACGGCTTATTTTGTTGTACAATTGAAGGGGCGCCAGTATAGCCCGCAGTACGGTTTGAGTCGAGTTTTTAGAAAGGAGTGATTGTTTGGAAAGCCTGTTTAAACCTGTGGTCGAGGGGCACCACAGCCGGGCCCAGCGCATCGTGGCACAGCTACGTCGACTGATGATTGAGGGCAAACTCAAGCCCGGCGACCGTCTGCCACCGGAGCGCGACTTGGCCCGCCAGCTCAACGTAAGCCGGACCGCCTTACGCGAAGCGGTCAAAATCCTCTCGGCCATGGGCCTGCTTAGTATTCAGCAGGGGCGGGGAGTCTTCGTCACCGAGGCCAACATGGAGGCCTTGGTGGGCTCGGTAATGGACGCCATGGTAATTAAAGAGCAGGAAATATTCGATCTGTTCGAGCTGCGGAAGGTGCTGGAGACTCAGGCGGTCCGGTGGGCAGCCGAACGGGCCAGCGACCAGGAACTGGAGGACATCGTCCGGATGACGCAGGAGGCCGAGGAAAAGGTAGTGTTGAATGAGGTAGATCAGGAGTTCGCCGGCTCGCATAACCTGACCTTTCATCTGGCCATTGCGCGTGCGGCGAAAAACTCGGTGCTGGAGCGGACCATGGAAGGTTTTTTCGATATCTTTCGCGAGCTCAGGACTAAGACCGCGGCCATCCCCGGACGCCAGGCGCTCTCGGTGCGGGAGCACCGTCAGATTGCCGAAGCCCTGATGGTGCGGGACGCAGAACGCGCCGCAGCCCTCATTTTGCGCCACATCGAGGGGGTCGAGGCGGCCATGCGGGCAACCAAAGGGACCAAACCCTAGACCGCAAAAGAGAAAAGGGGCAGGAGAAGACCCCTGCCCGCAGGTAGGTAGAAGGCGCCTAGGCACTGCGATATAGCTTGGTCAGCACGAACTCCCGGTGGCGCAGGGTTTCGGCGCAGGTCAGGCGGCCGGAGGCGGTGCGCCGAATCATATCCATGAGGCGGTTACCGGCCTCTTGCAGATCGTATTCCCGGCGCAGGAGACCGCTCAGGTCCACATCAATATGCTCCGCCATGCTTTTTACAGTTTTAGGATTGGCGGAAATTTTGATCACCGGGACGATGGGGTTGCCGACGATGTTGCCCTGCCCCGTGGGGAAAAGGTGAACCACGGCCCCCGCAGCGGCCCACAGGGTCACCGCTTCGGCTGCAGCGGAGGAGGTGTCCATGAACCACAAACCACCCCGCCGCGGCGGTGCTTCGGCGGGACGCAGAATGCCATCCACCCGGCACTTGCCGATCTTCTGGATGTTCCCCAGAGCTTTTTCTTCGATGGTGGTGAGGCCACCCGCAATATTGCCCTGGGTTGGCTGGGACCCCAGCAGATCCACCCCTTGATCCTCGATGAATTTCACGTACTCCCTGTGAACCCTGAGAAACTCCTCCTTCAGTTCCGGCGTGGCCATTCTCTCGGCTATGATGTGTTCCGCGCCGGTGATTTCGGAGGTCTCTCCGAACATTACCGTCGCGCCCATGGCCACCAGCCGCTCCACCGCCACCCCCACCGCGGGGTTGGACGCCAGCCCGGAAGTGGTGTCCGATTCTCCGCACTTGATGCTTACGGTGATCTCCGAAAGGTCAACGGGTTCTCTCTGCAACTCGCTGGCTTCCTGAACGAATTCCCTGGCGACGCGCGCTGCCTTTTCGATGGTCTTCAGGTCGCCCGCGCCCTCGATGGCAAAACCCACCACGGGCTTGCCCGTACGGGCGACCCCTTCGACCACGCGGTTGGTCCAGACCGGCTCGATGCCGATGACCACGCAGGCCGCCACGTTGGGGTTGCTGCCCGTGCCGATCAGCGTCCGGAAGAGAAGTTCCAGATCTTCGCCGAACTGTAACCGCCCGTAGGGGTGCGACAGCGCCAGCGTGTTGGGGATCAGGGCCGCCACCCCTTCAGCCGCCGCGTTTGACAGATCGTCCAGGGGCAGGATTATGACGTGGTTGCGTATCCCCACGGTGCCGTTCTGTCGGCGGTAACCGTGAAAGGTTGCCAACCTTACCACCTCGCACTCTTTAGATTGTGGGTGTGCACGTGCTCGCCGGGGCCGATGCTCGCGGTAGCCCGGCCGATGGATTCGCCGTACTTGACGACCTTTTCCCCGGCCGCGATGGGTGCCAGAGCGATCTTGTGACCGAGGGGAATGTCGCTTACTGCCTTGATGGTGATAAACGTATTGTTGTCCATCAACCACCCCTGCACTTCTTCGCCCCGGCCGATATCCTCCACGGCCACGCCCACGTTGTCGTTGACGTGGTGGACGAAAAACTTGGCACTCACCGTAAGATCACCTCCTTTCCTCATGATACGCTGGCGTTTCGTAAGGGTTTTACTTTGCCCTCGGTTAAGGTCATACCTCATACCTCAGACCTTATTCTAGCACAATCCTATTTTGTTGGCAAGGCCGAATTTGGCTAGTGATCCCCGGGAGAATCCTTGATGAGCCTGAATCGCTTCGTTGAATTATTTAGTGCGCGACCGGTGGCCAGAGCCACTTCCCTTGACAAACGGCGATGTGGCGCATATAATACGGATAAGTGCTTATTGCATATAGATGATGAGCGCAGAAAGGAGAGAAAGGAACCATGTGTTGCCTGCCGCATCCCCACCACGGGCACTATCCCACGCCCCACGGATGGTGCTGCCAGCCCCCGCGCACCGGGCCCGGAGCCACGGAAGCGGAAATCGCCTGGCTGGAGGCCTACGTCAAGCACCTCCAGGCCCAGATCGCGTGGGCGGAGCAGCGCATCAAGGAACTCAAGGAAGGTGGGCAAGGGACCTGAGTCCGCCGACGCTACAGCGCACTGCGGGTGAGCTTTCGGGGCGGGTCCGGAAGCGAGGGCCGTCCCGCGTCCCGCACTGAGGCGCCCCGGGTGGCCTGCTCCAGGCCCCCGGGGACGCCTCCGGCGGAACCGGGCCGTCCTCCGGCGCCGGATTCCCGGTCGCCGTGCCACACGCCGGCCAGTATACGGATGGTCGATTCTGTAGCAGGGGTGACCGCTGGTGTTCAGCCTGGCCCTTTACCTGACAGCCCCCGCCGTCCTGGTCCTTTCCCACGGCCGCGACCGGGCCAGGAGCGCCCGGACCCCGGCCGTTACCCGGCCGGCCTTTACGGGCCTGGTGCCCACACCCCGGGGGCTACCGGGACTGCTACGGCTACCATGACGGCTCCGCGGTATAGGTCGGTTGCCCAAGCCCGGGGAAGGGTAAAAAGCGAGGGAAGTGGGTCCCTTTGTGCCACGGAGGACACATAAGACACGGCCACGGTTCCCGCTGCTGCGTGAGCGCGCCGCTGGAAAGATTCGTCCAGCCCTGCCTCTTGCTCCTGCTGCGGCGCCGGCCGGCCCACGGCTACGAGCTGATGCAGAGCCTGGCGGAGTTCGGCTTCGGCGAGGGAGAGGTCGACCCGGCCACGGTCTACCGCAACCTGAGGCGTCTGGAGGAAGAGGGCTTCGTGGTCTCGCGCTGGGAAACGGGCGGCGGGGGACCGGCCCGACGACTCTATCAGCTTACCCGCGAGGGAGAGGAGTTGCTGCACGCCTGGGCCGCGGCGGTGGAGCAGAACCGTCGCCGGCTGGAGCACTTCCTGGCCCGCTACCGCGAGGAGGCCGCTCCGGCCGAAGGCCGGTCCGGGCCGGAAAATTCCCCGTGAGCGGGCCGAAAGCCAGACCGGGCCCAGGCCGAAGTCAGTTGCGGGCCGGCCCAGGTCAGAAGACTCCTCGTAAGCGGGTGCTCGGGATTTGCCAGCACCTCCCAGGTCGGTCCCTCCTCTACGATGCGGCCTTCGAGCATCACGGCCACCCGGTCGCTCACCTTGCGGGCCACGGCCAGGTCGTGAGTAATGAACAGTATCGCCAGGCCCCTCTTTTCCTGTAAATCCAATAGCAACTTGAGGACCTTGGCCTGCACGCTGGCATCCAGGGCCGCGGTGGGCTCGTCGGCGATCAGGAGCTTCGGGTCCAGCACTAGGGCGCGGGCAATGGCCACCCGCTGCACCTCTCCGCCGCTCAGCTGGTGGGGGTACTTCTTCAGGAAACCGTCGTCGCAGGGCAGCTCCACCTCGGCCAGAACCCTTTTCACCACGGAGAGCCTCTCCTCCTCGGTACCCCTCTGCTGCACGTCCAGCGGCTCCTTGACCGCCTGCAGGACGTTGAGGCGGTGGCTGAGGGACTCCCCCGGCTGCTGGAAGACCATCTGCACGCGGGCGTAGAAGTCCGGGGTCCTCTTTTCAATCTTCTGACCCTCCAGGAGGATCTCCCCTTCGTCGGCGCCGGTCAGGCCCATGACGATGCGCGCCAGGGTGGTCTTGCCGGACCCGCTCTCGCCCACCAGGGCCAGGGTCTCCCCTTCGTACAGGGTCAGGTCCACCCCCCGCAGGAGCCTGAAGGGGCCGAAACTCTTGGCGATCCCCCTGACCTCCAGCAGCGGCACGATGCCGCCGCGGTGGCAGGCCAGCATGCGCCCGCCGGCGGGCACCGGAGAAGGCACCCGCACGGCGCAAACCTCCAGCCGCTGGGTGCAGCGGGGGTGAAAGGGGCACCCCTCCACGCCGTGTTCCATCCGGCCGGGTATGCCCTGCAGGTCCTTGGTGGTGGCCAGGTGCGGGTAGGCGCGCAGCAGCCCTCGGGTGTAGGGGTGGCGCGGGTCCCGCATCAGGTCCGCCGCCGGGCCCGCCTCCACCAGCCGCCCCGCGTACAGGACCGCCATTTGCCCGGCCAGGCGGGCCGCGGCCGCCAGGTCGTGGGTAATGACCAGCGTGACCCGGTCCTTAACCATCTCCAGGAGAAGCCCAATGATTTCGCCCTTGGTACGGGGGTCCAGCGAGGCCGTGGGCTCGTCCAGCACCAGGACCTCGGGGTCGTTGGCCAGGGCCAGGGCGAGCAAAGCCCTTTGCTTTTCCCCGCCGCTCAACTGGTGGGGGTAGGCGCGGGCGCGGTCCGGCCCCAACCCCACCCGCTCCAGCAGGGCCAGGGCCCGGTCCGCGGCCTCCCCCTTGCCAAGGCCGTGCACCACCATGGCCTCGGCCACCTGGTCGCACACGGCATACAGGGGATGCAGGGCGGTTTCTACGTTCTGAAAGACCATGGCGATTTCCCTGCCCCTCAGGCGCCGGAGTTCCTCCTCCGACAGGGCGAGCAGGTTATTCCCCCGCCAGAGGATTTCCCCGCGGCATTCCCCCTCCACCAGGCCCAGGATCGAGAGCCCCAGCGTGGTCTTGCCCGCGCCCGACTCACCGACCACGGCCAGGGATTCCCCCCTGGCCAGGGTCAGGCTCACGTCGCGCAGCACCGGAAGACCGCCGTAGGACACCCACAGGTTCCTGATTTCCAGCATGTCCCACCTCTCACCTGCGCAACCGGGGGTGGAAAACCGTTTCCAGGGCGAAACCGAGAAGGGCGAAGGCCCCCAGGGTCAGCGAAAGGGCCAGGCCCGGGGGCAGCAGCCACCACTTCCAGACGTCCAGGTAGGTAAACCGCAGGGCGTGCTGCATCATCCGGCCCCAGCTCTCGACCGCCGGGTCCCCGATTCCCAGAAAGGAAAGGCCGGCCTCCAGGAAAACCGCCCGGCGCACCCCCTGGACGAAGACGGCCACCAGGACCGCCCCCAACTCGGGTATCAGGTGGCGGACCAGGATGTGCCCCCAACCCGCGCCGAAGGTGCGGGCCGCGGCCACCGGAGCCCTTTCCTTCAGGGAGAGGATCTGGGCCCGCACCACCCTGGCCTCCCCGGGCCACAGGATGGCGGCCAGCAGAATGACGGTGACCGCGAGGTTGGGCCGCAGGTAGGCCGCCACCAGAATGGCCGGAATTACCGGCGGGATGACCAGCAGGGCGTCCACGGCGCGCATCCAGAACCGGTCGTACAGGCCGCCCAGGAGGCCCGCTGTGCCACCGATGAGGACGCTCAAAAGGGTGGCCAGCAGGGCCGCCCCGCAGCCCACCGCCAGGGAGGTACGGGCTCCGAAAAGGAGCTGGGCCCAGATGTCCTGGCCCACGTCGTTGGTGCCCAACCAGTGGTCCCGGCCGGGCGGGCTGAAGATGGCCCCGGTGTAGGCCCCGGGGTCCCAGGGGCTCAGGACCGGGGCCAGCACGGCCACCCCCACCAGCAGGCAAACCAGTATCAGGCCCGCGCGGCCGGCGTTGCTCTGTTTCACGTGCGCCCAGTAGTCAACGTGCACGGACAACCCTCGGATCGACCTTGACGTAAACGAGCTCCAGGAGGAAGTTCACCGTCAGCACCGCCAGGGCCGCGGTCAGAAGGATCCCCTGGATCAGCGGGTAATCCCTGGTCAGCAGGGCCCGGTAGAGCAGGGTGCCCATGCCCGGGTAGGAAAACACCATCTCCACGAACAGGGCCCCGGTGATCAGGTGGGCGTACTGCAGCCCCGCCGCGGTCACCACCGGCAGGAGGGAGTGGCGGCCGGCGTGCCGGTAGCGCACGGTACGGTCCGGGCACCCCTTGGCCCGGGCCGTCAGGATGAAGGCCTCGCCCAGGGTGGTGACCATGGTGTTCCTGGTCAGCAGGTAAAACGGGCCCACCCTGACCACCACCAGGGTGAGCAGGGGGAGGGTCAGGTGGTGGAGCACGTCGAGCACCAGGGAGAGGCCGGCCTTGCCGGCGTAGGGCGTGAGGGCCCCGGCCAGCGGGGCCACACCCAGGGTGACGCCGAAGAAAAGGAGCAGCAGCGTGCCCGCGAAAAAATCGGGAAAGCCGCCCAGGAACAGGGCCGAGGAAAGCAGCACGGCGTCCTGGGGCCGGCCGCGCCTGGCCCCGGACTCGATCCCCAGGACCACCCCCAGGGCCGCGCAAAGGCAAAGGGCCACTCCGGTCAGCAGCAGGGTCCAGGGCAGAAAGCCCAGCAACACCCGCGACACGGGGGCACTGAAATAGTAAGAATGCCCCAGGTCCCCTCGGAAAAGCGCCGCCAGGTAGGCCAGAAACTGGGCGGACAGGGACCGGTCCAGGGAAAACCGCCGCACCAGTTCCTCCTTCAGCTCCGGGGACATGGCCAGGAGGGCCTCTTCCCCGTAAATGGCCAGCAGCGGGTCCCCCGGCATGAGACGGGGGAGAATGAAGTTCAGACTCAAAATGACGAAGACCGCCAGGACGTAGGTGGCAAAGGGCCTGTCCCTGACCATGCCGCATTTTACCCGCCCGAGGAGAAATCGGCCCTTCCCCGGCCCGCCGCTCCGGACCCGGCGGGCCGGATCCGGAGCGGTCCCGGGGTCAGCGCACAAAGGCCAGCTTGTTCAGGGGAATGGGCACGCCAGTGCCCACGCCCTGGTAGGTGTAGAAGAGATTGACCTTGCCGTCGTGGGCCCAGTACCAGGTGGGGTGATAGAGGGGCAGTGCGGGCATCTCCCGGGCGTAGACCTCCTGGATCCGGGCCACAATGCTTTTGCGTACCTCGGGGTCCATGGCCGACAGCTGCCGCTTGAGGAGTTCGTTCAGCTCCCCGCTCCGGTCGTAGCGGGCACTGAGAAACGATTGGCCCAGGATGACCCGGTTCAGGATGTCCGGATCGCCGCCGATGCCGCCGTGGCCGCTGAGGGCCAGGTCGAATTTCCACTCGCCCACCCGCTGGTCCAGGGTCTTGGCCTCCAGGCCCCGCAGGTTGACCTTGATGCCCGCCTTTTCCAGCTGGCTCTTGATCATCTCTGCCTCGCGTTCCCGGGGCGACCCCGGCACGCCGACCCCCTCGCCGCTCACCAGCAGCTCCAGTTCCAGCACCCGGCCGTCCTTCTCGAAGTACTGGCCCTTCTTCACGTAGCCCAGGCCGGTCAGAATCTCCGCCGTTCTGGCCGGGTCGTAGGGGTAGAGCTCGGCCTGGGGGTTGTACCAGGGGTTGTCCGGGGCCAGGAGGCCCGCACCTCCGGGCAGCCCGTGACCCCGCAGGCAGGTGTCCACCAGGGCCTGCCGGTCCACGGCGTGGGCCAGGGCACGGCGGAAGTCGGGGTTGTCCAGCGGCGGCCTGGTGTGGTTGATCATCAGCTTGGCCACCCAGTCGTGGGCGCCCTTGATGACCGTAAAGCCTTCCTTTTCCAGGTCCCCGACCACCTCCGGCGGCACCTGTGCGGCGTTGACCTGCTTTTGCCTCAGTGCCGCCGGCACCACCTCGGCGTTAATTTTCACGAACCTGAGCTGGGCCACCTTGGGCCGGCCCCCGTAATAATTCGGATTGGCCTCGTAGAGGTAGGTCCCCTGTTCCTTGTTGTAATCCACGAACTTGAAGGGCCCGGTGCCAATTGCCGCCCTCTTGTCCGTGAACTGCTCCGGCTGCGTCACCCCCTGCCACACGTGCTCCGGGATTATGGGCACGGTGGCGGCGAAATTGTTCATGAAGGGCGCGTGGGGCCGGGCCAGCACCAGCTTCACCGTGTAGTCGTCCGGGGCCTCGGCCCGGGTCACGATGCTCACGTCGGTCCACTGGTAGCGGTTCTTCTGCAGGTAGTCCACGGTGAAGACCACGTCCCTGGCCGTGAACTTCTTTCCGTCATGCCAGGTCACGTCCTTGCGCAGCCTGAACACGTAGGCGTTTTCGTCCTTCAGGTATTGCCAGCTTTCGGCCAGCGCCGGCACGAACCCCTTCTCGTCCTTCCAGACCAGGGTGTCGAAGAGAAAATGCATCCGTATGTATCCCGGCCCGCGCGGGTAATGGGCGAAGGGCGAGGGAAACCCCCAATCTCCCGTGGGG
>Ga0209225_1004927_pt1 | contig 10282 bp, 8 predicted proteins | sample WasSprMetagenome_FD_184732 | JGI IMG/M metagenome (GOLD analysis project Ga0209225, IMG submission 184732) | Sulfidic aquatic microbial communities from Washburn Spring, Yellowstone National Park, USA - WS (SPAdes) (version 3) | ecosystem: Environmental > Aquatic > Thermal springs > Hot (42-90C)...
AAGCCCGAATAAGAGTCGGAAAGTCCTTTTGCTGAGTTAGTCTTCCTACCCCCAGAACCACAGGAGGCTCACCGGGGCGAAACCAGGGGTGGTCCAGCGGTTCTTCGGCTTTGGCAAAAAGCTCAGGGGTAACCACAGGATTATAGATAACCTTAATGTTGTCTGGAGGAAGGCCCGTTAATTTCATGAGATCTTCTGCCACCCCGCGGGAGTTTGCCACTATTGCATCAGCCCAAGGATAGAAGATTTTTATAAGGTGGGGCATCAATTTGGCTTTCAGAGTAGGAACATTGGCCGCTCCTACACTCACAGTGGCAGCTTCACGAACTACCAGGCGAGTAGGAACACGAGCTAATTTCCTTGCCCACAAGGCTATTATGTTAGCATGACTAAGAGTGGAAAGCATCGCTTGTGGTCGCTCCCGGCGAAGATAGCGCACAAGTCCTGGAAGGCTGTAAAGCACGCGCCGTGCACCCAAGTCCACCACGCGCACTTCTTTTGGCACCTGGGAAAGATAAGGTCCTTCGGCTTTGGCCAGCACAAGGTCAACCCGAAGCCCTCGTTCAACGAAGCCCCGGGCCAGGTTCACCATCACCCTTTCCGCCCCACCGCCACGCAGCGAAGGGACAAAAAGAGCGAGTTTCCCGGTCTTCATGTCAGTCATTTTTAGCCACCTTTGATATAGTGTATCTGTACTTACCTGAGGGAGAGGGTGGGATATCTTCGACCAATTTAATTTCTAACCTGCAACTCCTACCCATCACAATTTGGATCTTATGGAGCAGATCTTGATAATCATGCTCTACTATCTGTTTTGCCTTTTCGAACTCACAAGAAGGGACAACCAAAAGTGTAACAAGATCATAATTCTCCTGAATAAATTGAAATTTCTGAATCCAATCGCGAAAGTAGACAAGGTGAGTAAAATACTCTCCGTGCACACGTGTCCCATCCCTTGTTATAAACGTATCGCTAACCCTCCCGATGACGGTTTTTAACAAAGGCCAAGCCCTTCCGCAACTACACTTTTCTTCTGCCCATACAGCCATATCTCCGATTCGATAACGGATAAGAGGCATAGCGTAGTTCGTCAAGGAGGTCACCACCACTTCACCCACCTCTCCTGGGGCAGCAGGAGTACCGTCCTCGCGCAGAATCTCAACGTAATTCATCACGGGACAGACGTGTAATCCTTTATGAGCCTCACACTCGCACGCAATATCTCCAACTTCCCGTGAACCATAACGGTTAAAAACCGGGGCGTTGAAAACTCGTTGTATGGTTTCTCGCATGTAAGTGTAGAGAGTACCTGCAGACGTCATTACAGCACGCGGGGGATAGACTTTCAAACCCTCCCGTTCGGCGAATCTTGCTAGTTCATACGCGGCCTCCGCATACGCAAGAATCTGAACAGGACGAACAGTGTTAATGAGCCTAAGGCATTCCCTCATCTCTGATGGCCCCATCCGAAAAGCATTTAGCCAATACTCGTTTCGCAACCAGCGACCTAATCGAGTTCTCAAACGTTCTCTTCCTAAAAATAGATCCCGCTCAGAGCCCCACAGAACAATCTTTGGCATTCCTGCACGGTAACCGGTCCACAAGTCATAGAAAGCCTTAACTGCTCGAACGTGCTCACGAAAAACATAGTCTTGAATCAACCTGACAGGCTCACCAGTTGAGCCTCCCGAAGTGTTATAGAACCATTCGCGGCTTTTTAGGTCTTGAGATTTTAGATCTTCCCAAAATTCGCGTATGGTGGTTTTGGTAAGCAAAGGCAACTCAGACAAAAATGTTTTTACGTCCCCAGTTTCTATCGCTTGGAAGCCCCCCAAGCGCTCGATTTGCTTTCTATAATACGGAACGTTTGTGTAAGCATGGCGTAAGAGAGCTCTTATTCGCTCCTCCTGCAACTTCTGGATCTGTCCCTCGGACAGACTTTCTACACGCTTAAGGAAATTTAAGACAGTTAATTGATCGCGATCTCCAGCCATCAGATAGGCCTGATATAAGAGGTTTTTCATATCCCACCACCCCAAAGAACATATTCTACATGCCCTTTCCAACCCATTGAAGGTTCTGCAGGGACAAAAGCTTTTTTAGTGTAAATATCCTTGATAGTTATTATACCAGGTAAACCAACCACCTGAATATCCTCAGGTTGAAACAAAGCTAACGGCAACTCCTTGATATTGTAAGCTTCTTTCACCTGTGGTATTTTATGGAAATCAAATCCAAGAAGAGCTGCAACCACTGTATCCATCGCTACAGGATTCAAACCGGCCAAAACCCATCCAGTTTTCAATGGCGTAGGAGAAAGAGGGCTTTCCTTGTGACCGGAGACAATGCCATCAGCGAGGGCCAGGTAGCGAACTGATCGAATCGGATTGGGTTCGACTTTGCCTTTCTCTCGATCGTAGTAAAAGAACGCACGATTAATATCCAGAATAGTCCTCCATAATGTGTCGTTGCCGTACCAACCCCCACCGGCCACACTTCCGTATTCACGGGGATATCGATATAGCATTCGTAAGCCAAGGCCAGTCGCTCTTGCTGCAAACCATAACAGGAATTTAATAACTCCACTATCTCTCTCCCATTCCTTATGTGCTAACCACCATTTGAACTCCCAAAGCCGGTTGCCATCAGGATATTCATCTCCACCATTTTTAGGGCTACCAAAGCGAAAGTGAGGAAGATAGTCCTTCATCGAATTGATCCCGACAAGATTCTTAAGAGCGCACGTGATACCAGCCTTCATATGGGTCTTGACCTTTGGGAGGTTGATCAGAACATCGGCCTCGACAACCTCGCGCGGAAAGAGATATAAATTACGTTCAAGGCTATGCGCTCGAACCATACGGGTCCGTGGGTAGTTAGCGACACCAAAAGCGTAATTCCCTCCTTGCATCAAGGGAACCAAAAGACTTTTGTCCCCAAGGTCAACCTCACAGAAGGCATCGGGAGTTGGTTCATGTCGGGACTTAGCAACGATTCGCCCCCCTCGAACGTAGGCGTGCTCCAGCCGAAAGTCATGAACTTCGATTGTAACGCCTGGAAATCGATCTTTTATAGATTTTATGATTTCAGCTACGCCGGCAATTCGTAGCAAAGATTTCCAATCTGTATCCTGAATTGGTGCATCACCGATGATAATTGTTCCCTTCCCATCGAGTGCCAAACACACATAGTCCAAGACAGCCCGCAAAACGGATCCATGAGTAATCAATGAGTCCGTATCCGTCAACCCATACCGTTCACCATGATTTCTGTGACATACCCAATTGGGTTTGAGGACAACGGTATCTCCAGGACGAATCAAAAAACCGAGGGGATTCCAAAAGCTGGTTCCAAAATGGTCACGATCGCACCCTAACGTTCGGAAAACCTCTCTTATTGCCCGGTATGCGGGATTGTCTTCCTTTCCTGTTGGACCGTCATATTCAGGGAAAGAATCTGACGGATCAAAAGGGGCCGTTGAGCAATACTTTGATCTTTCTTGAACAACAGCAACTACATGATCTTTTAATATTGCTGCTAAGTCCTCCATACACCCCCCTTAGAACCAGTCGCCTTTTCGCCCTCGCCTTTTCAATTAAGTTTAACACACCGTTTTTTATGGTGCCCCATTGACTGTGCAAGAGCAACACGGTAGTTCCCTATTTGAATTTCTGCAAGCCCTCGGAGTCTGCGCACTCCCCATGCCTCATCCAGCTGACCCAAAACCAAGTATAGAAGTTTTTCCACAACACCTTCGCCACAGAACACCTCTACCATTTGGGTTCGTCTCTTCACCTCTTTCTCCAACCGCTCCCGTTGATTCGTGGTGTAGAGGTAGCGGCAAACGGACCTTGAATGACGGAGGAAAGCCAAAAGAGCATAAGCCTTAGTCGCCCAGCGCTCCACGATTTTGGGGTGAACCATGCCCCACTGCTCCCGTAAACTCCGCAAAGCTTCCTCGGCCTTCCCTTGTGCCTTGGCCCAAGAGGTCTCCTTGAGGGTCTCGGCCAAAGCATCCCGGTTCTTCTTCTGTACAGCGTGCAGGACACGAAGCGACCAATCTGCTTCGGGAGAGTTGAGGTCCTTGAGCACCTCTTCCCAATTCCAAGCACTTTTCCCTTCTGCGCTGAAGAGTAAAACCTGAGGATTTCCCTTCGCCCATTGGGCTTGATCCCCAAAAACCATCTCCACGGGTTCTTCCACCGTTTCCCGTCGACGAAGAAGCGAAAGGGCCCATCCAAAACAACCGCGTCGTACTCCTGCGAGGAGCCCACGTGACCTTGCGTGACCTCGCTCAGACGGAGAGACTTCGGGGTGAGTGGAAGGCCTCGGGAATTTTCCCAAGGGAGAATCCCGGGACGGAAGTCGCCTTCCCGTACACGAGAAACCTTGAGGTCCTCTACCGGCTCCACGAGAAGAAGGAGGTCGCAGGTGGCGCAGCCGTTAGCCTTGGTGGGATGTTGTTCCTTTCTCATGGAGGACCTCGAGCATCTCTTTCACCATGGTCTTGATTCACTCCTCCACTTCCTTGAGGGTCGGTTCGCGGGTTTTGTCCCGCATGGTGGCGTTCCCTCCTTTCTTTTCGAACCTTTTCTGGGAAGGCTACCATGCTGCCTCCTTACACAATTCCTGGTACACCACCGGAAAAAGCTCAGGTGTGACTACAGGATTATAGATGACCTTAACTTTTTTCTTGGCAATCCTGTCTGCGTTACCAAGTCCTAAGCCACCCCATGCGATATAGCCACAATGTCATCTGCCTGTGAGTAAAAAATCTTGATCAAAATGGGCATAAGTCGCCCCCTTTATCGAGAGAGAATTTTCGGTGGATAAGCTTAAGGTGTTACGTTCTGCAAGTACAAGACGCATTTTTAACTCTGGCCAGTGACTCTGCCCCGATGGCCACAATGTTGGTGTGATTCAAAGCAGAGAGGATCACATGTGGTCGCTCTTGACGGGGATAGCGCACAAGACCAAGAAGGCTATAAAGCACTCGCTTAGCATCTAAATTCACCACTCGCACTTCTGGAGGCACTTGAGGAAGATACGGACCTTCAGCCTTAGCAAGTACAAGGTCAACCCGAAGCCCTCGTTCAACAAAACCCCGGGCCAGGTTCACCATCACCCTTTCTGCCCCACCACCTCTGAGGGAAGGAAAGAAAAGAGCTATTTTCATTTTTCGCCTACGCGAAGCTTTTGTAAAAGTTTACTTCTGACATTGCCGATATTCAAAAGCATTGCTGTAAAAGCATAAATGCCCATGCCGCAAATTACCTGGAGCGATAGCGAAACTATTCCGTGAGATTCTTTAATCATCAAGATTGCTAAAACCATGGGGACACATGATGCCGCGATCTTCAACCAATCCCACCACGGAACAGGTACACAAAAAATCCGACGGCCTAAAATGACGCTTAAAACAAGAGCCAGAAAATATGCAGCAAATGTTGCGTAGGCTGCACCAACAATACCCCAAATCGGAATCCACCAGAAGTTTAGGATCAGGTTCAAGAGTGCAGCTGAACCAGCCACCCAGATTTGTCCAACCGTGTGCCGGCTGAGTTGAAAGGCAAGGTCAAAATGATAGGCTCGCAATCCGTTGAGGCAGATGCTCCCTGCTACCCAAGCCAGCACCGGTGCAGCACCCGTACGAAATTTTACGCCGAGTAACGTTTCTGAAATATTTGGAGCAAGGACAATCATGCCCAAGGATGCAGGTAGGCCGATCCCCATCAAAAGAACAGCGTTTCGCACCAAAATTTTATCGGTCTCTTCTTTTCCACCCTTTTCGAGAGCTCTTATAGCTAAAGGGTAACTAGCTAAATTTATCGTAGCCATGAGCAAGATTAAGGGCTGTTGTGCCAAATCGTAAACAGCAGCATACTGACCTGCAGCGCTTTCCCCTAAAAGCCAAGCAATTATGAACCGATCGGAATAACTCACAATAAAACTGAGGGCAAACGTCGCAGTTAGAGGAAGGCCATACTTTAACAACTCTTTTAGAAGATCTTTATCAATGGCGAGTGTAATTTTATGCCACTCGCCACGCCCCACGAACAACGTGGCAAGGATACATCCCCCAATAAGTCCAAATAGAGGTCCATAAGGTCCAAGACCGTAAATAGCCAACGCGGCTCCCAATGCGAGGGCTATTACGGACTTGATACCGAGCATCAAACCATATCGAAAAGGTTGAAGTTTAACACATTGTAGCTCTAGATTGAGTTCCAACCACGCTTCCAACCAAAGCAATACAACCCCCATAAAAATTAGGTTACGCCAAAGAGGGACAAAATCGCTAAAGGCCAAAACTATACCTACTATGCCTGTGAGAAAACAAACACCTAAGAAACCAGAAAAAATTGTGGAAAAAAGTTTTTGCGAATCCCCAAGATATCGGGGGAAAAAACGAAAAAGAGAAAGGCGCAACCATTGAAAACACGCAGTGTTGAATAACCCTACTCCAGAAACCACAAGGGCGTATTGACCATAGTCAGCCGGTGAGATTAAGCGAGTGTAAACTAGCATTGCCAAAAAATTGATGATGCCAGAACCAACACGGATTAAAAAGTAAAGAAGACTATTACGTACTAGCATGGTTTAGAGATTTAACGAAACGAATGAGTCCTTCACCAAACGATGTCTTAGGAATGTAGCCTAAGAGCCGTGCTGCTCTTTCAACATTGGCACAAGTATAAGGTACGTCACCGGCGGGCAGAGGGAGATGCTCTATGCGCGCTTTTATTCCTAAAACTTTTTCGAGGGATCGCACGACTTCCAACACGGTGATGGGCCGACCACTCCCGAGGTTAAAAACCTCAAACGGTGCCCCTTCATAGTCCATGGCCGCGCGTATGCCCAAAACGAGGTCGTCTATGTAGGTATAGTCCCGACAAGCACTACCATCGCCATAAATTGGTACGGGTTTACCCTGGAGCATGAGCCGGGCGAATTTGTGAATGGCTAAATCCGGTCGTTGCCTTGGACCATAGGCCGTGAAAATCCGGAGGGCGATAAAACGAATCCCGTGGAGGTGGCTGTAAACACGACCCAGGGTTTCCCCCGCGAGCTTCGTTGCCCCATAAGGACTTACTGGCAAAAGGAGAGGGTCATTCTCCCGCCAAGGAAGGTTCGGATTGGCCCCATAAACACTGGAAGAGGAGGCAAATACAAATTGCCTAACGCCCCATTCCTTGGCAAGCTCAAGGAGGTTCAAGGTACCCCGAACATTCACTTCGTAATAAGAGACCGGATCCAAAACAGAAGGCCGGACGCCGGCTTTGGCAGCAAGATGAACGATCACATCGTATTCTCCGGAAAGATGCTCGCGAAGAGCTTCCAAGTCTCTAATGTCGATTTCAACGAGTCGGTAGTTTGGATGAGAAAGATGAGGAGCAATATTTTGCCGTTTAATTTGCGGGTCATAAAAGGGGTCAAAGTTATCCACAACGGTGACTTCCCAACCTTCGCCTAAAAGCAAATCTACAACGTGGCTTCCGATAAAACCTGCTCCTCCGGTAATTAAGGCGCGCTTCATCTGCCTATTCCTAAGTAGAGAAAACCTGCTTTACGGGCCTCATTGGGGTCAAAAACATTACGACCATCGAGAAGTACAGAGGTGCGCATAAGTTTGGCTAGGCGGGCGAGATCAAGGCGGCGGTATTCAGGCCAATCCGTGACCAAAAGCAAGGCCTCCGCACCCTCGGCAAGAGCATAAGGGTCTGAGAAAAATTCCACTTCCAAGCCATTTAGGGCCCGGCGAGCTTTGTCTAACGCCATTGGATCGTGGGCTCGCACGTGAGCACCTCGCTGGCAAAGAATGCGAATCACGTCCAATGCTGGAGATTCCCGAACATCATCTGTGCCTGGTTTGAAGGCCAGACCCAGAATTCCAATGATTCGGCCGCGCACACCTTTCAAAGCTTCCTGAAGCTTTTCCACAGCGCGAAGGCGCTGCCGGAAATTCACCTCCCGGGCGGCGGCCACAATGGGCATTTCGTAGCCGTGTTCTTTGGCCATCGCCAGAAGAGCAGCAGTGTCCTTGGGAAAACAGCTCCCTCCCCAGCCTAGACCGGCTTGAAGAAAAAGAGGGCCAATGCGGGGATCAAGGCCTATACCCCTTGCGACTTCCGTTACATCTGCACCTACCTTTTCGCAGAGGCCAGCAATTTCGTTGATAAAGCTGATCTTAAGCGCCAAGAAGGCATTTGCCGCGTATTTGATCATCTCGGCACTTATGGGGTCAGTGGTGACCAAGGGCGGAAGAGGGAAACCCCTGGGTCTCGGAAGAAAATCCGGGGGATCAAAAGTCTGCTCCAGAATTGGCCGATAAAGGCGGCGCAGAACATCGATGGCCTCCTCTCGCTCAGCGCCCACTACGATGCGGTCAGGATAGAAAAAGTCGTAAAGAGCCTGTCCTTCCCGAAGGAATTCGGGGTTCGAGGCAAAGAAAACTTTGGGAGATATGCGGCGCTCTTGGAGGACACGGTCAATGACGTGGGCAGCACGGCGATTCGTACCAATGGGAACGGTGGACTTGATGACCACCGTATAAGTTCGGTCATCCCGCATGGCCTGGGCTACTTCATGGGCGGCCTCTTCTACATAGCTTGTGTCGGCGTTGCCGTCAGCCCGGCTGGGGGTTCCTACAGCAATCATGACAACTTCCGATTCAGGAACTGCTTCCTGTGCGCTCTCGGTGAATTTGATGCGTCCGCGCACAAGCTGGAGAAGCTCAGCTAAGCCTGGCTCATAGATCGGAGGTTTTCCGGATTTGAGAGCTGCAATTTTATGGGAATCCTTATCCACGGCGACAACTTCGTGGCCAATATAGGCAAGGGAAACAGCGGTGGTAAGGCCAACATATCCAGTCCCAATAACTGCGACTTTAAGACCTCCCGCCTTATCCATAGGCTCTTTGCATTATACGCGCTGGTTTTAGGGAACCAAATGGAGGGGACTTCCCGGCTAAAAACTGACCAAAATGATTCTCACTCTACGCTCTCTACCCTCGAAAGGGAGGGAAAAGATCAAGATTTTTGAGACAATCCCAGACTGCCTATTAATTAATGACTACCTAGCTTTTAAGACGAGCAGCTATGCTGCTTCTTCAGAGTATTCCAAAAGTCGAAAGAATCTGGGCTAAGCACATAGCTCCAGTGAGGTCTCTTACTGCTTCTTCAGTCCATTCAACCCTGGCCAAATTTCTTTAACCCCTCTTCATTCCCGACAGCAATCTAGGCCCTCAAGAATTGCCAAATTTTTGCTCGATCAGATACTCCCTGTCATCCATAGCGAGATCTTTAACCTCCAACATTTTGCTACACCCCTTGGTTTGATCACCTTCACTCCCTCTCCCTTGGAAAGGAAAAGCCAGGTTTTATGCCAGAAGGGCAAAGAAAGCCATTTGCCTCAAAGGAACCCCTCAAAAGATGAGGCTATTTCTAAACCTTCTAAAAGAGGACCGTTCTCATTCGGGTTCAAGACGAGTTCAATCAGGTTGAAGACGAGGTCACCTTTTTCTTGGTGTGTGGGAACAAGGGGATAGGAGTGCTGCCATTGAGGGGTTCAGCCCGGGGAAAAAATTAGGGAAGGCGGGGGATAAGGTTAGAAAGGAGGCGGCTGAGCTCGGCGGCTTTCTCCTTCGTTACCTGGAGGACCTCTTCATGGGAAAGAGGTTTTTCGGAAACGCCGGCGGCGAAGTTGGTCACGATGGAGATGCCCAAAACTTTGAGGCCGGCGTGGCGGGCGGCGATGACTTCGGGAACGGTGGACATGCCCACAAGGTCCGCGCCCCAAGCCCGGAAGGCCCGGATCTCCGCGGGCGTCTCGTAGGAGGGACCTGGCGCCATGACGTAAACCCCTTCCTTCACGGTGATCCCAAGCTCAGCGGCGACCTCGCGCGCAAGCTTCCTAAGCCCGGGATCGTAAGCCTGGGACATATCAGGAAAACGCGGGCCAAGCCGTTCAATGTTCGGTCCACGCAAGGGATTTAGGCCTAGAGAATTGATGTGGTCGGAGATGAGGACGAGGTCACCCGGGAAGAAACCGTATCGAATCCCGCCAGCAGCGTTGGTGACGATCAAAATTTTAACACCCGCGAGAGCATAGGCCCGCACAGGAAAAACCACGTCTGAAAGATCGTAGCCCTCGTAGTAGTGGATGCGGCCGCGCTGCACCAGGATCTCGCGGCCGGCCAGCTCCCCAACGGCCACCTCGCCGATATGCCCCTCCACCGTGGGCACGGGAAACCCCGGGATCTCCGCAAAACTTCTCCTGCGCT
>Ga0209225_1004928_pt1 | contig 10282 bp, 10 predicted proteins | sample WasSprMetagenome_FD_184732 | JGI IMG/M metagenome (GOLD analysis project Ga0209225, IMG submission 184732) | Sulfidic aquatic microbial communities from Washburn Spring, Yellowstone National Park, USA - WS (SPAdes) (version 3) | ecosystem: Environmental > Aquatic > Thermal springs > Hot (42-90C)...
AAACTACCGTTTTGGTAAATCAAATTTATCCAAGAAGAGTTCCAAGTTTCATTTCCATAAGCAAAAAGAAAAACTGTAGCATTAACATTCACTCCAGAAAGAGGATCAGTGATGTTAAAAATCAGTTTTTTTCTTTCGCTAACATAGGAATTGTTTTGAGCAGAAATGGAAGCCAAACTTATTATTGGCGGAGTTCTATCGACTAAAACTCCTAAAGGAGAGGTTTCATTTCCATAATAGCTTGTTCCACTATCGTCGCTAACCTTGAAATAATAGAGCAAATGCTTTCCCTCTGCCAGCAAAGCTTCTAAACCTGGAATTGTTGCATTGCATAGCCAAGGATTTAAATTGTAGCAATTCATTTGAATTTCTTTCCACATTGCTGTAGGATCTTTTACTTTTGCAAAGAGAGAGGCTGATGTTATTGTTGTTGCAGAAGCTCTTATAGAAAAAACATCCGTATCTCTTCCATAAATATAAGTTCCGTTTTTTGGTTGTTCATCAAAAAGTATAGGCTGAGAAAGAGAAACTCTAAACAAAAAAACAATGAAAATGAAAAAACTTAGCAGTTTCCTCATTAGATTATTTTTATTTTTTCTCTTAAAATTCATGGTAGAACACAAACCTTAACAAAAACTTGCTTTATGCTACCATCCGGATTGATAACAAGTTGAGGAACTTCATAACAACTAACTTGCTTTGCTCTTTTCACTTCTGTTTCTTCAGAACCATAAGCCACTTTAACAATAAGTAATGTAGAATTTACAAAAATCTTGTTTGTTGTAGCATCAATAACGTTAACGAAAAGTCTATAATTTCCTATGGAAGAAGGGGCTTTGAATTCACATGCATAATTTCCATTATTATCTGTTGTTGTATTGCAAACCAAGTTTTGTTCTAAATAAATTTTTACATCAGACAAACTTACCGCGCTTCCGTCCTTTCTTTTGACTGTTCCATAAACTTTAACTCCATCTTCCCACCAATAATAACTCGCATTTAAGTTAACAGTAACAGTAGCATTTTGATAGACTAAAAATGTTGATGGTAAACTCTCATTATAGCCATTATCAGTATCTAAAACGCTACAATAGACAGTATAATTTCCCAAAGGAGAGTAGGGAGCAATATAGTCTCTATAAAAAGTGTTTCCAGTTTGCAAGGCTGTGGCATTGTCCCAATTCCCATTAGGATCCAAGATAGAAATGTTAACTTTTACAGAGCATGAAGCCGGCGAAGAGCAATCTTCTAAATCATAAGCCTTACAAAATATTTTAATACCATTGCCAGATTCAACTTCTGGAGGAGTAACATTAAAGCTCGGTTGTGTAACATTTGGAATATTGTTCAAAATTGTTATGTTTATGTTTTTTGATCCAGGTAGATAATTGCTAGTGGAATTTGCGTAAGCAGTTATTTTTTTCTTTCCCAACAAACCATCATCTAAAGGAATTATCCATTGAATATCTTCTCCTCTACCGATGAAAGTAGATTCATTATACCAATAAACATCATAAGATGTTGGATTACCACAGGAAGAATTTATTGTAGAGTTCAACCAAATCGTTTGCCCTCTGTAAAAGCTTTGTTCGTTCGCTGGATAATCTATTGTAACGTTTAAATACTCAATTATAGAAACTTGCCGCCAAGCTTCGTTGTTGCTTTCATTCAATTCTTTTATCAAGTTGTCTGGATCAACTTTAACTGAAATGTTTGTTAAACAGCTAACCGTCCAATTACAAGATGTTTGATAGCTAGAACCTGCTGGTATAGAAGGAATTATCTTTGAATCGAACAATCTACCATTCTCATAACAAGAGACATTTACATTATAAGCTGTTGTATCTCCAATGTTCCAAATAGTTATGTTTATTGTTACATTGTTGCCAAAAATTAAATTAGATGGAAATTGAAATGAAGAAGAATTAACCATTAAATCGCTAAGTTTTTTACAACAAAGACTATTGTTGTAATAGCCACAATTAGCAACATGAGAATTTACAGTATTATAAAGCGAAACTAAGCATGTTTCATTCTCATAACAAGGACCTTGTCTGATTGTACATTCTAAAGGATAAGTGGAATAACCTGCACAAAGTTTCCAATTATTATAGTAAGTTGGTTCAGCCACATGAGTATTGTTCTGTTGAAAGAATGAGAGTATGGCTGAAGTAGAAGCATTACAAGTTTGATTCATGTAAGAAAAAATTTCATCACAACAAACAGAATATGTGTAATAACCGCAAGCTCCAGCATGAGAATTTTGAGTAGAATAAAGAGAAAATAGACAGGAGTATCCAGAAGGACAAGAACCGGTGACAATTTTGCAATCTAAGGAATAAGCCCACTTAAAAACAAAGATAGAAAGAAATGCGAAAGCCAAAAATATTTCTTCTAATTTCCTCATTCTCTATTTTGGCTTTCTTTCTTTAAATTCTCAAGTTTCTCTTTGAGAAAATTCTCTCCTTTTATTGGAAGCTTGTATCCACAGTATTTGCATCTGAAATTTTCATCCAAATGCCAACCAACAATTTCTATGCCATATCTTTCAATTACAGGTTTTCCACATTTAGGACAATAAGTATGCTCTAACGGATGACCAGGAACATTTCCTATGTAAACAAACTTCATGCCTTCTTCTTTTGCTATTTTTGCATGTTTTTCTAAAGTTTCAACTGGAGTTGGTGGCAAATTGCTAAGTAAATAGTGTGGGAAGAATCTTAAAAAGTGAATTGGAGTTTCTTCTCCCAAATTTTCTACAATCCACCTAACAAGTTTTTTGGCATCTTCTAAACTATCACCAATTTTTGGAACTACTAAATCTGTTATTTCAATATGAAATCCAGCTTCTTTCATCATTAGCAAAGTTTGATAAATCTCTTCTTCTTTGGGAACACTCATATATTTCAAGTAAAATTGAGGATTTCCATTTCCTTTAAAATCTACTGTAACTGCATCAACAAACTCCTTCATTAACTCAATAGATTCTTCAGTCTCATAACCATTAGTAACAAAAGTGTTTGCTAAACCTTTTTTCCTAGCGAGTTTGCCAATATCATAAGCATACTCTATAAAAATTGTTGGCTCATTGTAAGTATAGCTGATCGATTTACATCCATAATCTAAAGCCATTTTCACAGCTTGTGTTGGAGTTAATCTAACTCCAATTATTTCTCTTCTTTGACTCAAATCATAATTTTGACAAAACTGGCAAGCAAAATTGCACCCTTGAGTTCCAATTGAAAGAGCTAAAGTTCCTGGCAAAAAATGAAATAATGGTTTTTTCTCTATCGGATCTACGTTTACAGCATTTGGCAAGGAATGAACTAAAAGCCTTAATTTTCCTTTAATATTTTTTCTTACACCACAAAAACCTATTTGACCTTCTTCCAAAACACATCTCCTTCTACAAGCTGTGCATTGAACTTTTCCGTTTAATTTTTTGTATAGAATTGCTTCCTTCATTTTAGAATTTCTCTTATCTACAAAAAGCTTTTAAATGTGAACTAACTATTAGAAAAATGGTTGGTCATCTTTGTTAAGCTAGTTCTTATCTCTTTTCTATTTAGTTTTCTATTTGCTGAGGAGGTGAATTCATGAAGATAAAAATATTTAACACACTAACAAGAAAAAAACAAGTTTTCAAGCCAATAAACGATAAAGAAGTTAGAATGTATACTTGTGGTCCGACGGTTTATGATTATGCTCATATCGGAAATTTGAGGACTTATGCGAATGAAGATGTTATAAGGAGAACTTTTGAACTTTTTGGCTATAAAGTTTTACATGTCATGAACATAACTGATGTTGGTCATTTAACAAGTCAAGCTGATACAGGAGAAGATAAAATTGAGAAGGCTGCAAAAGAAAAACAAAAAACCGCTTGGGAAATTGCCGAATTTTTCACTCAAGAATTTTTCAAAGACATTGAAACTTTAAACATACAAAAAGCTCATATAATTCCAAAAGCCACCCAACACATAAAAGAAATGCAAGAGCTAGTAGAAAAGCTTAAAGAAAAGGGATATGCTTACATTTTGAAAGATGGAATTTACTACGATACTTCAAAATTCAAAGATTATGGAAAATTAACTGGGATGTCTTTCAAAAAATTGAATAAGTACTTAATGGAAGGAGCGAGAGTAGAGCCAGTAGAGGGAAAAAGAAATATAACAGATTTCGCGCTTTGGAAGTTTTCACCTGCTGATAAAAAGAGGCATATGGAATGGGATTATATAACAGAATGGGTTTTAACGAAAGAAGAATATGAAAATGTTTTGAAGTGGTCAAAAGAAAACCCGAACATAAAAATTCTTGAAGTTAAAGAGGAAGGAGATAAGTATAGAGTTAAATTCAATTTTGTTGGGTTTCCGGGATGGCATATAGAATGTTCTGCTATGAGCATGAAGTATTTAGGAGAAACATTTGATATTCATGCTGGTGGAATAGACCATATTCCAATTCATCACACAAATGAAATAGCTCAAAGCGAAGCAGCAACAGGCAAAAAATTTGTGAACTATTGGATTCACTGCAATTTCTTGCTTGTTAATGGACAAAAAATGAGCAAGAGTTTAGGGAATTATTATACTTTGAAAGATTTACTCGCTAAGGGATATTCTTGGAGAGAGATTAGATTTCTGTTTATTTCAGCTCATTACAGAGATGAACAAAACTTTACTTTTGAAGCATTGAATGCAGCTAAAGGCAGTATTGAAAGAATTAGAAATTTTTTGCACGCTTTGAAAAATGTAAAAGAAGGAAAACATTCAAAAGAATTTACCAAACTTTTAAGTCAAACCAGAAAAGATTTCTTGAAAGCTCTAGCTGACGATTTTAATATGCCAAAGGCATTAGCATCAATGTTCAATTTCATCAACGAAACAAACAAACTAATTGCTGAGAAAATGTTAACTAAAAAAGATGCGGAAAGAGCTATAGAGCTTATGCTATTTTTTGATAAAGTTCTTGGTTTAAAACTGGATGAATTCTTAAAAGAAGAAGAATTGCCAGAAGAAGTTAAAAAGTTAATTGAAGAAAGAGAGAAGTTGAGAAAAGAGGGAAAATTTGAAGAAGCAGATAAAATTAGAGAGAAGTTGAAGAATGAGTATGGAATTTTGTTAGAAGACACAAGAGAAGGTGTTATTTGGAAGAAAATTTAAAAAGGAAAAAAGATTTTGGAAAAATAAAAAATTTAAAAAATATCGTCAGCGAAATACTCATCGTCTTCTAGCGGATCCCAGATTTCATCAACTTTCTCTTCCAACTTCCTCACCTTTTTTTAAAAAGTGAAGAAGGGAGGGGAAAGAAAGGGGCTTACTTTATGATGTCTATTCCTAGCAATGGATTAGTTTCTCTTATTAATGGCATTTCTCTCTGAACGCTTCCTAGAATGTATGGTGATTTCACTCCAGTTATTATTGTTATTACTTGGATCTTCCCTTCAAATTCTGGCAATATTCTAGCACCCCAATATACTATTGCTGATGGATCCAAACTTTGAGCAACTGTTTCTCCAATCAAGTTAACTTCTTCTAGTGTCAAATCTGGTCCACCTGTTATGTGAACTAGAGCACCTGCTGCACCAGTGTAATCAACTTCTAGCAATGGATTTTGCAATGCTTTCATTACAGCGTCCTTTGCTCTGTCTGAAGAATTGCTCTCTCCAAAACCAATTGCTGCTACTCCTCCTCCTGTAGACATAACAGCTCTTACATCTGCATAATCTAGGTTTACTAAGCTTGGTAATGTTATTGTTTCAGTTATTCCTTTTACCATGCTTGCTATTAATTCATCTGCAACAGCAAATGCTTGTTGAATTGTTAAATTGCCAGCATATTTCAATAGCTTGTCGTTTTCAATTACAATTACTGTATCTGCATATTGTCTTAATGTTGCCAATCCATCTTCTGCTTTCGAGATTCTTGCTCCTTCTATCTTGAACGGCATTGTTACTACAGCAATTACAAGAGCTCCCATAGATTTTGCTATTTCAGCAACTACTGGAATGCTTCCAGTACCTGTTCCCTTTCCTAGACCAGCTATTGCAAATACTAAATCTGCCCCTTCTATAGCTTCTTTAATTTCGTTTCTAGATTCTTCTGCAGCTTTTCTACCTACTTCGGGATAACCTCCACAACCTAAACCTTTTGTTAACTCTTTTCCAATCAAAATCTTTTTATCAGCTTTTGCAACAGCCAAAGCTTTGGCATCTGTGTTTAAAGCAACGGTGTATGCACCTTGAATTCCCATTTCAGTCAATCTTGTAACACTATTAGAACCAGCGCCACCACATCCGACAACAACTATTTTTGCCTTTTTAACTTGAATTCCAAATTGTTGTTCAGCTAATTTGAAGTAATCTACATTGCTAAATGTGGCGCCGCTTGTAGATTCTATTCTAAATCTTCCAATTTTTTCATCAGCACTTCCCAAATTTCTTTTCAAAGCATTTGCAATGATTGAATCCATATCATCAACCTATTTTTTACATCATATATTTTCAAAGATCGAAAACCTTTTAAATTAGGTTTTCGATCTCTACTTAGAAAGATGCTTTAGACTGGACGATTCAAATCGATTCAACTCGATCTGGACCCCAAACGTAAAGACCCCAACGAACGATTTCTTGGACCCCAACAGCTAATGACACTTCACTATATAAAATAAAAATTTTTTGGTGTAGCAACATATACATTTTAGTAAACACTTTTGTTAATCACTAATTGTTAGCAAAATAGTTTAACAAACCAAAAGCATTTTAAAGTTGATAACAAAAGATTTAAAAATGAGCGAAAAAACGATTCTTCTTACAATTTTATTAGTTGCAATTTTGCTTGTTCTAGCTTCAAACACCAATTTATCGCTTTTTAGCTTTTTTAATGCTCCAAGTAAAATTCAAGAAAGCTTAAATTTGACACAAGAAAATGATTCTTCTCATGAATATCCAATTGCTCAAATACCATTAGAAGGTTTCATTCCAGCAAATGTTAGCGTTGATGCAATTTTGATAGATAAAGCACAAGTCAGTTTGAAAGCTGGATGTTATTTAATAGAGGCAACTACAGATGCTTGCGTGGCAAATGCAATTGATAAAGCAATAGAAGGAAAAGTAGATTTCAGACCTACTGTTTACGATGTAATTAATGATATTTTCAGGAATCTTAGGATAAAGGTTTTAGCGGTAAAAATCACAGAAATGAGAGACAATACTTTTATAGGTCAGTTAATCGTTCAGCAAAAAGATAAAGTTTTAGCTCTAGATATAAGACCAAGTGATGCTACTGCTATTGCATTAAGAACAAAGGCTCCAATTTATATAAACGAAACATTGGCAAAAGAAGTAGGAAAATATATTTGTTAAAAAATTTACTTTGTAGCAATGTGCTTTGATCCTCTTGAAGCACCAATTCCTGGCGCAGAGTGTTGAACTTTTTTTATTGGAATCGCAAATTCTCCAAGTCTTCTACCAACCATTTCTGGAGTTATTGTTATCGCTTGCCATTTACCGCTTTTATCACCTTGCTTGGCGCCACCAATATAAACTCCTATTTTAGCACCAATCATCTCTGGCAATATAACCATATCTCTTAAGTGAGTTTTATGGAATTTGTTGGGATTTTTTCTTATTTTTTCCAATAACTTTTTTTGCTCTTCAGTAAGGCCTCTTTTTAAAGTTCTTCTTATTCTTGCCGGAACAAGCTTCATAAATTGCTCTAGAGAAAGCTTTTTCAATTCTTCTACAGTTAGTCCTCTCCATCTGAACTCTTTGGCCATAAAAGATTATGTGAATATTGCATTTATAAAGCTTTAAGATACTTTATTAGAAAATTTAAATATAAGCAATCTAAATTTTTCCTAATCATGATTAAAGAAGAGATTAGAATTCTTGGAATAGATGATGGTCCATTTACAAAGAATGATAAAGAAGTTATTGTTATAGGCGTAATATTTAGAGGGGGAGAATTTTTAGATGGCGTTTTAAGAACTTATGTTACTGTAGATGGTTTAGATGCGACTGAAAAACTCTCTAAAATGATAAATTCAAGTAAGCATAAGCAACAACTGAAAGTTATAATGTTAGATGGAATAACTTTAGGAGGATTTAACATCGTCGATATAAAAAAGCTTTACTCAGAAGTAAAAATTCCAATAATAGTAATAAATAGGAAACCGCCAGATTTGAACAGCATAAGAATTGCTTTAGAAAAAAATTTTGACGATTTCGAAAAAAGATGGAAAATGATATTAAATGCTGGTAAAATAAATCAAATAAAATTAGAAAAATTTTCAATATACTATCAAAACATTGGAATAGACAATGAAGAGGCAGAAGAGATAATATTAATCTCAACTAGACATGCTCAGATACCAGAGCCTTTAAGAGTTGCTCATATTATAGCGAGTGGGGTTGTTAAAGGTGAAAGTGAAGGACATGCTTGAAAAGATTAAAAAATATTGGAAAATGGCAACAGAAGGATGGATAGGCTGGATTACTTATGCATTACTAGGAATAATTTTGGCTTATACAACAAATTTTTTATTGGGTTTTTTGCTTAAAACAGATTTGCCTTTAGTAGTTGTTGTTAGCGGATCGATGTCTCATCAGCCCGAAAACGGTTTTATATGTGGTTCTTTTGTTGATAGATTTGAAAACAATTTTGATGAATATTGGAAATATTGTGGCAAAACATATTTAAATTTTGGAATTTCTAAAGAGGAATTCATGAACTTTCCATTTAAAGATGGATTGAATGTTGGAGACGTGGCAGTTGTTGGCGGTAGCGTAAATTATAAAGTTGGTGATATAATAGTTTTTTCCCCTCAAAATTCAAAATACCCAATAATACACAGAATAGTTGCAATAAACGAAGATGGTAGCTATCAAACAAAAGGAGATCATAATGCTGGACAATTGCCGTATGAGTATAAAATTTATAAAGAACAAATACATGGAAAAGTTTTATATACAGTTCCCTATATAGGATTAATTAAAGTAGCGTTTGTGAGGATGGTGGGCATATGAAATTTTGTCCAAAATGTGGAACATTGATGAGAATAGAAGAAATAAAAGGTAAAAAGTATTTTGTTTGTCCAAAATGTGGATATAAAGAAGAAGCCAAAAGACGAAAGATGATTTTAGGAGAAAAGATAATTAAAGATGAGAATAAAAAAGTTGTTGTTTTTGGGAAAGGGCAAGAGTTAGACCAATTGCCAGTAACAAAAATTACTTGTCCAAAGTGCGGAAATGATGAAGCATATTGGTGGGTTCAACAAACTAGAAGTTCTGATGAACCCCCAACAACTTTTTACAGATGCAAGAAATGTGGTTACACTTGGAGAAGTTATGGCTAGTAAGCTCTAATAAAGCTACAAGATGGATCTACTTCAACAAAATGAGATGCTTTTCCTTTTATATAAGAGGAGCATTGATTTTCTGGCAAGTTATCGACATCTTGCCTAGGATTATGGGCAACATCACAAACCCAATCATTCAAATCTGGTATTGGATCTAACAAACAAGGACCATTTGATAAATCTTTACCATTGATCATAGCTAATCTACAAGCCTCTACACATTTTTTTATTGCTAGATCTTTTTCATTCTTTTGAGAGTTCAGATGAAATATTATTGGCAAGGATAAAATAATCATAATCAATACTAATATAGCTACAATTTTCCAGTTCATATAAAAATTTTGCATAGGTTATTTAAGTTTGAAAAAGCATTTAAATCTAAAATTTCAAAAAATCTAATGGCAAGTGGTCGACAAAATAACTAAAACTTTTTCTTTTATGATTTTCATAGGGGTGAGTGTTCTATGAAGCCAATAGAGATAAGGGATATCTTCTCAAAGGAAAATGTTGAAAAAGAAGTTTATTTTAGAGGATGGGTTTATAGAAGAAGAATAATTGGAGACAAGATTTTTCTTGTTGTCAGAGATGCTAATGGCATAGTTCAAGTCGTTATTAAAGATCCTAAGCTTGTTGAGAAAATACAACCAATTCAAATAGAAGGATCTCTAGCTGTAAAAGGAATAGTTCATGAAGATAAAAGAGCTCCTGGTGGCTATGAAGTTGAAGCTAAAGAAATTGAAGTTTTTGATTATGGAAAACCATTCCCTTTGAGAGGTAGAGAAGAGCCAGACACTATTCAAAAATACAGACATTTGTGGATAAGATCAAGATGGTTTTCGGCAGCTCAAAAAATTAAGCACTCTTTGCTAAAGAATTTGAGAGAGTGGTATGTAAAAGATGGGTGGTTTGAAGTATTCCCACCAAT
>Ga0209225_1004929_pt1 | contig 10281 bp, 12 predicted proteins | sample WasSprMetagenome_FD_184732 | JGI IMG/M metagenome (GOLD analysis project Ga0209225, IMG submission 184732) | Sulfidic aquatic microbial communities from Washburn Spring, Yellowstone National Park, USA - WS (SPAdes) (version 3) | ecosystem: Environmental > Aquatic > Thermal springs > Hot (42-90C)...
CCAAGATATGTCCCTATCGCCCCGCAGACGAATATGCAAAATATCATGATTAAAGTCTCTAAGATACGGTATTCCTTCAAAAGAGGAGGTGCGAGGAGGATCGTTAGTACTACGTATACTGGTAGGGTTCTGAGGTAATATGATAAAAACTTCCCCCTATTTACCATGCAACCTCACACTTTCAACAACATTTCAGCCACTTAAAAATTTAAGCACTGTTAAGAAAATTGCAGTATTGTATGATCCATAACAATGCTATTTAATACAACATTACATTTTATGGAAGTTACATTACACCTACTAATGCGTGGAAAATGCCAAGCTAAAATTCATTTATTATGAGATTCTTTAAGGAAGGGGATCTTATTAGAATGAATTTGTCAAGGTAAATCTTATTAATTTTGACGGAAAATCTATGTATTAAGCTCGGGGTGATCTTCCTTGAAGTCTGCTATTGTGGTTATTGATATGGCGAAGGATTTTGTGTATGGGAGTTTGAAGTGTGAAAGGGCTTTGAGGATTATTCCTAACCTTAAGAGACTTATTGAAGGGGCTAGGAGGCTGGGTGTACCCATAATTTATGTAAATGATTCTCATTTGCCCGTGGATTTTGAGATGAAGTTGTGGGGGGAGCATTCCATGAGGGGCTCGGAGGGTTCTAAAGTCATTGATGAGATAGCTCCACAAAAAGGTGATTATGTTCTTGAGAAGAGGGTTTATAGTGCCTTCTACGAAACTGGCCTCGACCCCCTCCTCAGATCTCTTGGCGTAGATACAGTTATACTGACGGGGCTTCACACAAACATATGCGTTAGACATACAGCGGCTGATGCATTCTTCAGAGGGTATAAGATAATAGTGCCCAGCGATGCTGTGGAGGCCTTCACGGAGAAAGATCATATTGAAGGTCTTGAATATCTTAAAAGAATTTACGGTGCAGAAATAACCGATGTAGAGCGACTATTAAAGGACCTTGAAAAGATGCATAAATAAATGTATAAGATCAATGAATCTTTGAGGAAATAATATGCTAATTTTCCTTTCCTCTTTTTTCCTCCTTTACTTTACATTAACTTATAATGTGCAAGTGTTGTCTAGCTTTGAGCACTACATTTAGGTTATCTAATAGTAGTCTATATGGTGCGAGTGTGATAATGTCTCTGTTAGGTGTTTGTGAACGCCATACGTCTTCTTCAGCCAATAATAATGCAAAACAATAAACGCTTCCAAGTCTTTTAAAGTTAGGCTCCTCTCCTCTCCCTCTTACCAAGTTCATCTCTGAAACACCAAACGCCTTCAAAGGGATCGATAATTACAACACGCAATTTGCTAAGTAGAGCATCATTTAATAGTATAAATCTTCCTCTAGTAATGTATGCATAGCTCTTCACAGGCCCTTCAACCTTATCCTCGGTTACCAGGTATATGTTGATGGGATTTGAAAGTTTTGGTAGGAGAACTCTACTCCCATCAGCCAGCACCCTCTCAACTAGGATCACACTAGGCTCTCCCCCCATCAACTCTCTTACAAATTCTTGTGGAAGTGCAATCTCCGGCTCTTTACCAGCAAAACCACTATTAGCTATCCCCAAACCTTCAACGCATTTCTCACCATAGCACACCTTAATCCTCAACTTAGAACCATGCTCCAAACCCTCTTCAGGGGGCAGGATGATAGGCATTAACTCTTTCACATCTTCAATAAGTTCTGGAAGCAAAATAGTTGGTATCTCCTCACTACTCATATGCCCTACCAAGACTAGTAGAAAGTGGAAAATTAAAGCTTTTTGAAGCAACATCGTGAAAAGGTTGAGATTTACGAGTTATGAGTAAAGGAGCATCATTAGCGACTTCGGAATGAAATTATTGAGGGTGGCTATGGCAGACTTAAAAGCATCAAGATCTTCTGAAAGAATGAAAGCTATTTCAGTGCAATCTGAAATCAAGGCATCCCCAATAAATACTGGCGAAACATCTACACTTACAACCCTCACCAAAACCAGCACGAGCTTATATCGAAAACAAGTTTATCTCTCTTCAGAAACCTTCCTCCTCTCTTCTTGCAACTCTCTTATCATCTGATATACTGTTTCCTTCACATCTCTATCCACACCAAAAAGATCTTCCAATGGAATTATTGGGACAAGTAATATTCCTTCATCAGTCTCTATGAACTTCACACGAGACCCCTTCTTCAACCCATACTTCCTTCTAATCTCAGCTGGAATCGTCACAGCACCTTTTCTGGTTACAGTATAAATTAAATCGTTTTTCACCATACTCATCTGCCAAAATATTCTTATAATTAATTTAAATTTCTTACTTATTTTCACTGGAAGACTTCAGCTTAAGACTTCAAGAGTCATGCTTACTTTTAAGCAATACTTTTGTGATAATATTGAAGGCAAATGTAGGCCAGCTTTATTCGGTAATAGAAACATATCTTCATGTTTTCTTCCCCAAACAAAAGCTATCAATTAATGCTTTAACAAGTGTTATAAACATAAACTTATAGCTGTCTAATGGTAGCTTATAATACAGTTTCCACAGATAATAACGTGCTAGGTATACTTCTTTCCAGCACACTATATAGGGATACTGACTTGCAAAATAGGCTTAAACACATCTATATGCACAGTAAATCTATCAATTGTTTTATGTTTTTCAGTTCCTCTAGATTTTCGATGTTTTCTATTATTTTTTGAATTTTCTCTTGACTTAAGTATTTTCCAACCCATTTTACAAATTTGTATCGGATTTGCTCTGTAGATGGTGGGTTTTCTGGTTCTCCGAACGGAAAATCGACGTGGCTGGAATATTTGGAACCGCTTTTTAATTTTATTTCCACGGTGGTTGGACGTGCTGAGGGGTATTTGTCTTTAAATGATTCATCGGCTACTACTGAAACTTTGCGAGCGAGTTGTAGTACTATTGGATTGTTTATTGCGTCAATATTAAATTGGTCAACTCCTAACTCACCGTAGACGATGGCTGCTGCAACATTATATGGTATGCTTAATCGTGCTGTTGTGTCGTCCTTCGGTTCATTTAAAGATAGTTGAGCAGCTGTAGAATAAGTCTTCACGATTATTTCCGCTATATCATCCGGCTTTATTCTTTGTGTGCGAAGTATATTGAATGTTGCATCTACAGCTGAATGGCACCATCTGCATGAGGGGTAAAACTTAAAGTAAACCTCCATTATCCTCCACTTCCTCCCTAATTCCTCCGTTATTTTTTCTAATTGATATTTTTCTGGTAAACAGGTAGCTTCGCAAAATCCGCCCCTCCCCTCCAATATGCCTAAGGGTCCAAGAAATCCTTCTTTAGCAAGCATTGCAGAAAGTATGCCTACTTTAGATGCTAATGCATGTGGTAGGGATTTCACCATGGATGGTTCATAATACCATATCGAAGGAGATAATGGCGTTTGGCTTCCTGCTATAGCCAATGCATTTGCCAGTTCATGTTCGTTGAGACCTAGCAGTTTTCCAGCTGCTGTTGCAGCGCCAAAAACTCCACAAGTGGATGGAGCATCTATCCTCCTCTTAAATTGAGCCATTCCCGTTGCTACGCCAACTCTTATTGCAACTTCGTAGCCAAGGATTACAGCTTCCAATATTTGTTCACCTGAGGCATTTAAATACTCTCCTAAGGTTAATGCTGTGGGAATTATTATGCAACCGGGATGTATTCCGGATTCTCTATGCCCATCGTCAAAATCTAGATAGGCTGCCTCCATACTATTCACATAAGCGGCGTAGAGACGTGATGTTTTATAGCATGTACCGATCACAGTACATTCATTGGGGAGACTTAAACTTTGGATAACTTTGTTAAGTTTTCTCGCAGCTTCTGTTTGAGATCCAAGTAAAGCTGTTCCAAGCGTGTCTAAGATACATAGTTTAGCCTTTTCTATAACGTATTCTGGCATTTCTCCGAAAGTTGTATCTGAAATAAAGTGAGCTAATACTTCACATAAGTAGGAGTTCGCCTTCTCCAAAACATCCTCACCTCCTTTATTCTAATGCTTAAGCCCCTCTACTGTTTTCTTTTCTCAACTTCCTTAACGTATTCGTATAGCTTTCTCTCTAAATCTTTGTCTAGGGGTGGGGGTTGATGTTCTTTTAGGATTCTTTTAACTTCTTCCCTTGCAATTTCCCTTAATTGTTTTGCACCGGCTTTAAGCCAAATGTCATAGGGTTTTGTATCGAATATTTTTGGGATGAAGTGTTCTTTCATGAAGTGTTCCCTCGTATGTTTTTGTGCTAGGAAGTTTCCTCCTGGACCAACCTTATCAATTACATCAACAGCTAATGTTTCATCGGAAACCTCTACCCCTCTTGCCAGTCGCTCAACCATCCCCAGAAATTCATGGTCTGTTATAATCTTCTCATAGGATACTGAGAGTGAGAAGTCTAAGGCTCCAACTGCATATGTGATGAAGTTGAATCCTGCTAGGACTGCTAATGTTAGATTGAATGCTGTTTCATAGCCAGCCTGTATATCAAGTGTTTTGGAATCTGTGCCACCAGCTGCTCCTCGACATGGGAGATTGTACATTTTCGCTAATTGTGCTAGACAGACATGCATGATTCCAAGCTCCGGCCCACCAAGCCTCGTCATAGCGGATTTCATATCCATAACTGTGGATACAACACCATACAATACCGGTGTTCCAGGGTTTATTAGCTGTGTTAGGGTTATCATTGAAAGCACCTCAGCATTATGTTGCATAATTGTGCCAGCCAATGTCACAGGGCCAGTTGCACCAGACATTATCTCTGGAGATGGAATCACAATTTGCCCCAACTTAACATACTCCATCATCCCCTCAATCATTACCCTATCCCATTGTAGTGGGCTTGTAGGGTTAAGCATGCAAATGAGCATTGGCCTCCTTCTAAGCTCCTCCTCACCCCCAGCAACCATTGATATCATGTTTAGACAATCCCTAGCTATTGTGGATCCCCTAGCCCTACCCCTAATGGGTTTATCCGTATTCTTAATTTGAAGTAGCATTGCATATGCGTGGGCAGCGTGATCTGGAACATCCATTATATGAACAACCCCATACCCATCATCAATCCTCTCCAAATAATCCATAATCCGCACAATATTTTCAAAATCCTTCGCTGTAGAGTTTCGCCTAAACCCTGTCTCCAAATCATAAATGAATGCTGGAGTACATACAGGGCCAAAATGTATCCTATCATCCTCAAAGACTATAGTCTTCTCCGGGTTCCTCGCATGCCAGATCACTCTGCTTGGAGCCTTCTTTAAAGCCTCCTTAACCAAATGATTTGGGATGTAAACTTTTTGAGCCTTATAATCCACATGAGCACCTGCACCCTCAAAAACCTTAAGGGCCTCCTCATGCTTAAAGACAATGCCAGTCCTCTCCAAAACCTCAAGGGAAGCATTATGTACCTTTTCAAGGTCATCCCTACTAAGCAATTCCAATTTAGGCACATTCAATTTAATCATTCCAATACCCACCAACCCTGCCAAAATTACTTATATGTATGTTTACAAAATTTAAAAGGCTTTCATGCATTTATGAGATATTTTTGGTACTTCAGATTTAATTTTCAGGGTCTAAAAAGGTGGAAAGCAAGGTTGTACATCATAGGCTTTTGGATTGTTGCTAATGTTCTTTATCTCTTTATTCTCAATGTTCACAAGGTAAATCTCCATATCTTTATTAAATCTAGGTCCTCCCATTTGGAAAGCAATTTTCTTCCCATCAGCTGACCAAACCAATGGTCCGAAAATAAGAACATCGGAATCCCCTTTAGTTAATTCCGTAACATTACCAGTTTCAATATCTGCTACAAGGATACGGCTTATTCTATCTATGAAGCTGATGAATGCGATTTTCTTTCCATCCGGTGACCAATAGGGATAATCGGCATTCTCTGCAATTTTAATAATGTTTTTAGTATTTAAATCCATGACAAAGAGTTCCGTTGTCACCTCTTTTTCTGTTCCGTAATACCTGATAAAGGCTATTTTTGCTTCTTTTGGCGACCAGATAGGTTCTCTACCTTCTGTTAATTCGGTTAAATTTGTTCCATCTATATTTATGATAAAGATCTTTTCTGATTTTATGTCTCCAAAGACTATTTGTGTTCCATCAGGAGACCAGGAAATACGGTAGATGCCTTTCCATCCCTCTGTAAGTTTTAGTATTTTCTTACTTGCAAGGTCGATGACGCTAAGGGAGTTTCCATTATTTTCCACCGAGGTAAAAGCGATTTTCTGGGAATCAGGAGAGAATTTAAATTCTAATATTAATACATCATTTAAGAGCTTAGTTATACTTCCCTTTTCAAACTCTATTAGACACATTTCGTGTACCCTTAAAAAAGCGAGCTTTTTTCCGTCCGGGGAGAAGGCCGGAGCCTTTCCCCTAGTGATTATCATTGGATTACTACCATCTTCATTTGCCATTACGATATTTTCTCCTGAAGCAAAGATGATTTTATTTTTGAACCAAGTTTCTGTCAATCGTGGTATTCTTTCTTCTCTGGGGAATAAGTTGAGAAAAACAGCCGCCCCTAATATTGCTAAAATTAATAAACCGATTACAATTTTCCTTTTCATTTTAAGATCCAAACTTGATTCTGAAATGTCTTTCACTTTCATTATCTAAGAGTATTTCCTAAACACATTTTTATAAAATTTTTGAATCAATAAAAACTTGGCATTCTTCATTGAATTTATCATCATCCAGTACTTCACTAAATTTTAGGAATTAGGTTTTGGGATTTATGTGTCAATGATCATTGACTCATCAGTCAATGTTGATAGGATTAAATGGGTGTTATTGGAAGTTTGTATTGGTGAATTGTGATGGTAATGGTGGTTAAATGGTTTGATTGGAAATTTATGCAAAATGTCAAAATCTAAATTTTCAGGGAGTACTATTATGTTGGAGGGGTAATTTATGAGTTCAAGTGACGTGTTTGAGGCAGTCTCCTATCCATTGCGGATTGAAATCATTAAACTGTTGGCTAAGGGTCCTAAACGTTTTGCCGATATTAAGAGGGAGTTGAAGATTGATAGTAGCGGTCTTCTAGATTTCCATTTAAAGAAACTTGATGATCTAATTTCAGTAAATAGTGAAGGATTCTACATTTTAACTGATAAGGGAGCTGCAGCACTTCAAGCCATTGAAACCATATCAAGATATTGTTGGCAGAGGAGAGCCTGGTACATAAACCTCCTATTTAACATTATAATGAACATTTACGTTCTGCTAACAATGCCAGAATACCTCCCATACACAATAACCATATCAGTGGCATGGATGGCACTCTACAGCTACCTAACATTCATTAAAAGACGCATATCCATTAAACCCAGATCTTAAGAGAAACACATAATCCACATTTACTTAAAAATGTTTATTTGACGTTTAGCTAAATTATGAATCTTCTGATAAACTCTAGGATTTCCTTGCTTCTAGCCGGATTTAATGAAACAGTCATGCCTCCCTTATGAAGCATGAGATATCCATCATTAACGAGCTGTCTAATTAATCTTTGCACCCTCCTCCCATTTTCCTCTATCTTTTTGCTAATCCAACGAACAAGAGTATCAAGAGGGAAATATCTAGCGCCCCAACAGTGTTTTCTAAGGAGCCTATTCATTATGTCTGCCTTTATCTCCTCATCCCTTAACATATAAGTTCATTTTTTATACTTTTAGAAGTTAACTTTAAATACTTTAGCCATAAATTGTTTATTGATAAGTATGCCAGAAGAACTTTACACGAAGAAGGAATACCAATCCATTTTGCTAAGGACTCTCGGGGACCCCCCCAAACTAAGGATAATAGATTTCTTCCTAGACAACCCGTTATTCGACTTCACCAAGAAGGAAGTTATTGAGGCTTTGGGGATGAGTAAGCAAACATTTTACAAGTACTTTGAAGATATAGAGAAGTATGGCATAGTGAAAGTTTCAAGAAGAATAGGTAGAGCAAAACTCTATAGGATAAACCTCGAGCATCCATTGGTGGGCATGCTAAGGGAATATGAAACAAAGGTATCAATGCAAATAGCGGAGGAGGAAGCCAAGAAAGTAAATGTTCCAGCAAAAACTTAATTCAACTTGTCCTTAAGAATTGAATACTCTACGCTTTATATCTTCTCCTTCATTTTCAACCTTACCTTTAATCCTTTTCAAACCCCTATGCTAAATGATTTTCTAACCCATTTTCCACCGAGTATTCTATGGGGATTACCCTTCAGTTTTCTAAACATAAGATTTTTAAACTTCATCACTAGTTGATTAGCGTAGGATGTGGAAATGGAGAAGGAAGGTTTAATTGGAGAATCCCTTAGAATGATAGAGAGTGCCCGTAATGAGTTAAAGAAGTATTACGAGGATAAAGACCCAACACATGTGAGGCAAGCTAGCGAGAAGGGGTGGAGTGCTGTGGCGTTGACCACTGACTACTTATTTGCTAGGTTAGGGGTGATTGAATACGTTCAGTCAAGAATTCCCGAGAGGAGTAGGAGCTGGCACCTCTTTACCCATGAGAGGAGAGCCTTGCTTAGGGAATTGGGGAAACATATCGATGCAGTGAAGGAGCTTGAAACGAAATTTGGATACTTTGCCTACAACCTGCATGGATGGGGATTCTATGAGGGGGCAATCGAGGCAGATGAACTTAAAGAAATGCTTTCAGAAGTTGAAGAGTACGTGAATATGATCCGAGAAATTCTTCCCGAGCTAGAGAGGAGGAAGGGAGAATTATACCCAATCCTTATAAAAAGGCTTGAAGCTCGATGGAAGGTTGATGAAGAGCTTGCTAAACAAAGGCAAAAGCTTATGGAAAAATATCTTAAGGGTAGCTAGAACCTAAACGGGTTTACGCTTACCAGCAAATCACTGTTTCCAGTTTTCAATCCAGTAGCTACTCTTGAGAACATGATGATCAACAAATTAGGTCTATAACCTTCATATTTGAACCCCGCAACTTCACACTTAATGCTCTAAGCACTCTAACAAGGTATTATTTGCAACTATGATCCAGCTCTAACTCTTCGAGTATTCGATATACTTGTAATCAAACTACTATTAAAATAATCATTGTTAATGAAATGCTAAGAGGCTATGATACTAACAGTCTTTAAATGTTTATTGGGCGTATTTAAGTTAGAAACGATTAAATTATGCAATAAAATGGAAGATACGCGGGGTGTTGGTAATGACACAATGGACTGAGGATGAAGTTAAGAAGCTGAGTGCTGTGATATTAGAAAGAATCTATGAGGATTTAAAACCATTGGATGCTAAGAAGATTCTATTGCTTTGTAGTGGTGAGGGTGATGTTGCCTTCTGGCTTGCGGGGAAGGAAAAGGACTTTAATGGAAGGATTATGGGATTAGAGCTTGATGAGGGATGCTTAAAAAGGAGCTTGGAAAGATTAAGGGAAAGGGGATTGGAGGGCATTGTAGAATTTCATAGAGCTGAGAAGCATAGGATTCCATTTCCCAATGAAGAGTTTAATGCTTTAATCAGTGAATTCATAATATTCCCCACACCTACACCAACAGAGATAGGGCAAGTTGAGATGGCTCGTGTATTGAGGAGGGGTGGGAAGATGATACTAACGGACATTATTACCACAAAGAGAATTCCAGACCACGTTGGAAATGAACTCAAATCGATAGGTCTCAATTACCTATGCTATGCCACCAAAAACGACTTCAAGGAATGGATGACAAGTGCAGGCTTGAAGAACATAGAAATCGCTGACCTTACACCTCAATTAAAACAGATATGGGAAGAACGCTACCACAAAAACACAATTCCTGAGCATAAAGAAGGTTACCACTACCTCTTAAATAGTGAATTCCGCTTAGGAGAAACCATATTCTACATTTACGTTAAAGGAGAGAAATTATGACAATAATAAAGGAATATTGGAAGCCCATAAGATCGCATCCAAAATTGCATGCATATTATATGCTTCAGTAAAACTGCTGATAAAAATGCTGACTACATATATCAATAAAAAATTAGCATTAAACAATTTATGTCAGTTAGTTGATATAAGACCACTTACGTCAGTTGTGGAAAATTGGGAGAACTTTAAGAGAGCGTGAAAACAACATGGGGATCTAGGAGATTACATGCAATTTTAACATGATGCGTGTCATGGGTTTTTTGTATTTTTGGAAAGGTTTATTTACAAAAAGTTTCATAGACGTAGGTGTGAAAAGTGGGGTTAGAAGGGTTAAAGGTCAGTTGAAGAGGGTTTTGAGG
>Ga0209225_1004931_pt1 | contig 10278 bp, 11 predicted proteins | sample WasSprMetagenome_FD_184732 | JGI IMG/M metagenome (GOLD analysis project Ga0209225, IMG submission 184732) | Sulfidic aquatic microbial communities from Washburn Spring, Yellowstone National Park, USA - WS (SPAdes) (version 3) | ecosystem: Environmental > Aquatic > Thermal springs > Hot (42-90C)...
GTTATTCCTCCTATGGTATAATGCCTCAAGACCGCATACCGGTCTTAATAGAGATTCTCCATTAGAGTTTATAGTCAAGCAATATGGGAAATCCCCTATGGAGTCTCAAATGTTATGGAATTATACAGGACCTTGACAAAGATGGGCGATAATGTGATGATTTACAAATATGTAGTGAAAAATGTAGCTCATAAAAACGGTCTCACCGCTACATTTATGCCCAAGCCCATCTTCGGTGACAACGCATCGGGAATGCACACCCACCAAAGCTCGTGGAAGGAAGACATAAATCTCTTCTTTGACGAGAAGGGCTATGGTCAACTCTCTCTCATAGCTAAATGGTATATCGGCGGACTTCTCAAACACGCTCCAGCCTTACTCGCTTTCTGCGCCCCCACGACCAATTCCTATCGCAGGCTCGTTCCCGGCTACGAGGCGCCTGTTTACCTCGTTTATTCCCAGAGAAATCGTTCCGCCTGTGTGCGTATTCCTATGTACTCCACGAATCCTAAAACGAAGAGAATAGAGTTCCGTCCTCCCGACCCTTCTGCGAATCCCTATCTCGCCTTCGCCGCTATGCTTATGGCAGGAATAGACGGAATCATCAATCAAATTGACCCCGGCGAACCATACGATATAGACCTTTACAAGCTTTCCTTTAACGAAATGAGGAAGATAAAATCTCTCCCCGGCTCCTTACACGATTCGCTCAACGCACTTGAGGAAGACCACGAATTTCTTCTAAGAGGAAATGTTTTCACTGAAGATGTAATAGAGAAATGGCTAGAGCTGAAAAGGGAGGAAGCGGATGAAGTAGCTCTGCGTCCTCATCCCTACGAGTTTTATCTCTATTACAGTGTATAGATGAAATAGGGGTGAGGTCCTCCCTTAAAACCATTGCAAATCCCTCCTTTAGTGGTTAGAAAGGGGACCTCACCCCCTTCTTATATAGGGAGGCGATTCACTTGCTTCGTCTCGCCCAAATAAATTCTATAGATATGGGAGGTGACTTTCTATGAAGAAGATTGAAGCGATTATTAGAGATACGAAATTGGATGAGGTAAAACAGGCGATAAACAGGCTGGGAGCCACCGGTATGACGGTCACGGAGGTAAAGGGCTGTGGAAGACAAAGAGGGCATAGAGAGCTTTATCGCTCTACAGAGTTCATTGTTGACCTTTTGCCAAAGGTTAAAATAGAGATAGTGGCTAAGGACGAGGATGTGGAGAAACTCGTCAATGCTATAATGGAAAGCGCCCGCACGGGAGCGATTGGCGACGGGAAGATATTCATTCTCCCCGTTGAGGAGGCGACACGGATCCGCACAGGAGAAAAAGGAGAAGACGCCCTCTAAATTTTCAGGTTGAAAAGCTCCTTCGGGTTCTCTCTCAACAGGCGGTTAGCTATCTTTAGGGCTTCTTGTTCGTTTAAATAGCCTTCCTCCACTTTCTCTATGAGGACCCTTGCTATGTTTTCTCTCGCTATGCGGGAATGAGCATACGCGCCCTCAACGAAGATATAATCGCCGCCGAAGCCCATTATCTTGTTCTGGGGAACCGTCTCAAGCCATTCGTGTAAAGCCCTTCGGGAAACATTTGGCGATATGATGTGAAGCCAGCACATATCTATATACACATTTTGAAAGTTCTTAGCCAGAGTCGCCAGCTCGGATGTATAGGGATATCCACCGTGGAAGATGTCAAATTTAGCTTCTTTATACTCTAAGAAGAGATTGACGAGATGAACGGGATTGGCATTCGTTATTATGTTTCCGTTTCCCTCTTGAAGACCAGTGTGAATCGTTATGGGCAGATTGTAGCTTATCGCTCGCTTTATCACTTGGTGCATTATGAAGTCCTGTAATGGCTTCGCCTCCTCCCAGCTCAAACCCTCGCCCAAATGAGAGAAGATACGATTGAAGAGCGCCTCCGCCTCGCTTTTGCTGACCTTATCATAACGCAAAATCCTGTTATAAGCCAATCCACTCTTTATCCCCACCGCTCCCGCCTTCACATCTCTCTCAAATGCTATATCCAGAGCTCGGAGGAAATCGTCAAGGGAATGAATGGATACATTATAGCTCCTCTCAAGAGAATTGATATCCCATTTGGAACGAGCAGTGATGAAGTGGTCGTAGTAGGCAACGGGAAGGAAAAGCTCCCTATCAACATCTATCGTTCCCACATATTGGAGGGAAATGGCGATGTTTGCTCTTTCCCTTAAAACATAACTATACCATCCTTTTCTCTGCGATTCTTTTAATTTTGCGCTTATTGCCTGATATGTTTCCTCGTTTATATCCTCAATTCCAAACAAATCCCGAATGGCGATTATGAGAGCCTTTGCATAAGCGGTGTTGCGTATATATTCCCAATAGGGGGCAAAATCCCTCCACCTTTCCTCAAGTGGAATGGAAGGATTCCTTATTTTATCCAGTGTTGCTTGCGGCATTCCCGCGGAGACGAGGTCTGAGGAAGCATAATGAGCGAAGAAATAGAAAATATCTATTGGACGGCTATTTCTTTCCTCCTCCGACATCAAGTGCTCGTGCGTATCAACGATAGGGATCTTGTAGATTTCCTCTTTTATAATTTCCTTAAAGCTCATTATCAATCATCTCCTCATCACCAAGACCATATGGGATTTTTATCTATAACGAAACTCAGCCAATTGCTGTGGATGTATTCGCTGTTGAACCATTTCACATGCCCATCGGCGAAGAGGATATTCGCGCCATTGCTATGGCGAGCGAATGTTTCAACCGCATAGGATGGATTGCATCCGACGGCACAGATGTTGGCGTAGGCAACTCTCCACCAGGTAGCCCATGGTCTTCCGCTATCATCGTAGGCGGCTGCGTCATCAGCGTGGGCGGAATCCGAGACAAGCGCGGTTGTGGAGGGCTCAGGAATTTGCGCCTCCGTTCTACCCGGGTCGAGTTGGTTGGTTTGGGAAGTGAAAATCAGCCAATTCGCCGTCCAGCGTCCATAAGTTACTGGTGTGTTATACCAGCCGGGAGGGATCTGCCAAGCTCCAATCCAATCCCTGTAAGATGGGCAAGCGAAAATATCTTGATTTCTGACATAGGGGAATAGCTGTGGATACCAGCGTGGTATGTAGATATTTCCCTGCCAAAGAGGCCAGGCAAATCCTCCCTTCCAAGCCGAGCCACAGGGCAACATCCCATCGTAATCCTGTTGATACATCATTATCGCCATCCCGATTTGCTTGAGATTGGAAAGGCAGGCAGATTGCCTTGCTTTCTCCCTTGCTTTGCTGAATGCGGGGAAGAGTATGCCGGCGAGAATCGTGATGATAGCTATAACGACAAGTAGCTCTATTAAAGTAAACCCCCTTCTCTTCAACTTTTTCACCTCCTTTCTTTAAACGCGATTTTATAAAGTTTAAATTCTTTCCCATAAAATTGCAATCAAATTTTTGAAACTACTTTCTCAATTTATACCCTAATCCCCAAACGAACTCGTTGTTTGAGAAAATATCCTCAACTCCGAGCTGGAGATAAGGGTTTTCTCCGATGTTGATATAAAGGTCTCCTTTGGTATGATTCAAATCGTATACATTCAAGGACAAATAGGGAAGCAAATCCATACCAATGCCGGGCTTTGCCCGAATTATCCCTCCCCTCAAATTTATTTTGCCCAAATTCCAGCTCTTTTGAAGCTCGAACTTGTTGCTACCACCGATGTCCCAGAGTCCGAGGGTTAATCCCTGGTAGGGCAAATAAATCTGCGGGCTGAGCCTGAGATTTTCCTTTTTCTCGTTGAAGGTGAGGGATGCACTTGGCTCAATCTGGAGCTTGCCCAATCCCTTTACTCTCTTTGATGTCTCTTGAAGAAGACCTTTAGCCTCCTCCAATGCTTCCTTGGCAGTCTTCACACTCGCTTGTATGTCTTGGATGAATTCTTTATTCCCCGTCAGCTGCTTCACATCAGCTGTTATGCTCTCAAGATTTGCCATCGTTTTCTCCAAGGAGATTGAGGCGGATTCTATATTGCTCACTATAGCTTCGCTTCTCGCTGAAGCTTTTCTCACATCCTTTACTATCTCCTCCAACTGACTTGATATTGAAAGAAGACGATTCCTTAGCTCGCTTGTGCTCTCCTGAATGTTTCTCATCGCCTGGGTTATATTACCTCTACTTTCAGCAAACATATCCCTGAGGAACCCAGTTGCCTCCTTTATATTGCTCGTAGTCTGTTCTAAATTCTCCCGATTCGCTAACAGAATTTTATTAGCGTCTTGAGCAAGAGAGGATATGTTATCAACCGCCTTGGTTGCTCTTGTTATCAGCTCGCTAGCTCCTTTTACCGCGCTGCTAACTTCCTCCTTCAAAAGCGAGCTCGCGGTCTTCTGGAATGAAGTTATTTGCTCTCTTAATGTGCTTACAAGAGATTGAATATTGCTCGTCATCTCCTCTAAGCTTATCGGTATCTCGCCCGAAATGGTTTGCCCCTCGGCAACTTTCTCTCCCCTTGGTTCACGAGGTTTTATATCAATATATCTTTCCCCGAAAAGTGGGACCGCTATCTTTATGGAGTATCCAGAAAAAATTTCCACTCCTCTCTTTAAGCGGACCTTCACAAAAGCTTTCGCATCTGGCGTTAAGGAGATCTTAATCACTCTACCTACTTCCACTCCCGCAAGGCGAACCGGTGCTCCTTCCGATAAGCCACTTGCATCGGGGAAGATTATGTTCAACTCGTATCCTTTCCCCGTTGTCCACCAACCCTGAACTGCGAAGATTACGATAATCGCTAATATTATGGCGAGCAGGAAGAAAATCCCAACTTTAAGCTCGTTTATCCTCCTATCAACCATAATCATCACTCCTTTTCTTTCATCTCTTTCTCAAAAATCGTCTTATCCACTCGTCCTCCGCCCTCCTCAACTCCTCTGGCGAAGCAACTCTTATTATCTTCCCATCCCGCAGAACGCCCACTCTATCGCAAATTGAAAATAGCGATTCAATATCGTGAGTAACAACTATAGAAGTAACTTGGAATTTGTTTCTCGTATTCACTATGAGCTCCTCAATAGTAAACGCCGTTGGTGGGTCCAAGCCAGCCGTGGGCTCGTCGTAGAGGATGATTTCGGGGTCAAGTGCGAGAGCCCTCGCCAGCGCCACCCTCTTTTGCATTCCGCCGGATAGCTGATGAGGATAGAGTTCTTCAACATCCTCTAATCCAACGGCGCGCAGCTTTTCCCTTGCCCTCTTTTTTGCCTCCTCCTCGGAAATCTTGAGATGGCGCAGGAGGGGAAAGGCGACATTTTCCCATACCTTAAGGGAATCGAAAAGGGCGGAATATTGAAAGACCATTCCGATTTTTTTCCTGACCTCGTTCAATTCCTTCTCGCTAATTTGAAGGATATTTTTGCCATTTATGATTATTTCTCCCTCTTTTGGCTCTATGAGACGGAGGATTAAACGAAGAAGGGTGGTCTTGCCCTCGCCTGAGGGTCCCACTATGCCCATTATCTCTCCTTTATACACCTCCAAATTAACGCCATCTAAAATTCTCTTTCCGTTGACTTCATATACGAGGTTCCTTATTTCTATCGCCTTCTCCATAACTACTTAGGGGGAAACATTATCCTTGCGAGAACGAAATCGCTCGCGAAGATTAGGATTATTGATAATACGACGGAGGAAGTAGTCGCTCTCCCAACGCCTTCAGCTCCTCCCTCCGTTCTCAATCCCTCTCTGCAACCCACTAAAGCGATAATCAAACCGAAGATGAAGGCTTTTATAAGTCCCATAAAGAAGTCGTAGGGAGTGAGATAATGAAGGATGGAGTTTATATAAGAAGCGGAGGGGACCCCATAATTAACGGCTACAATATAACCGCCGAGGTCGCCGATTATATTGGCGTAAATCGTCATTATCACGAGCACAACCGAGGTCGCTATAACGCGAGGGAGGACAAGATATTGGATTGGACTCACGCCTATGGCTCTTAGGGCGTCTATCTGTTCCGTGACCTTCATAGAACCTATTTCGGCTGCCATAGCGGAGCCAGCCCTTGCGGCGACGACCACACCACTTAGAACGGGAGCAACCTCCCTTGCCATAGCTATAGCAACGCCTGCTCCAATGTAATAGGAAAGCCCGAGTTCAACGGAGGCAGTGGCGGTGTAAAGAGCGGAGACCATTCCCGAAAAGGCAACGGTAAGGAGAGCAATTGGCAGGGATTGAACGCCTATGACATACATCTGCTTAATGGTTTCTTTTCTCTCCAATTCGCCTTTAAAGAAATAGGATAGACCAGAGGATAATAGAACCCAGAGGTCTGCCCAGAAGCGGAAGAAGGAAAGAGCATAGCTGGACATTTGCTTTTATTTTAATTGCAACTTATAGGGCTAGTCAACTGCATATAATGGAGCCATAATGCGTTTTCCCTTAGCATAGGATTTCTTTCAAAAGGAAAAGATTTTTGCGACTTTCTCTTCTCCTTTGAAAACATTATCATATAACAAAATAGATTAAACTTCACAAGGAGGAACCCGATGGACAAAGAAAAGATATATTTGGAGAGATTGGCAAGATATACCACTGCCCTGCAAAACGAAATGCCCGATAGGGTTCCGATAAGACCTTTCGTCGCTGAATTCGTTGCTAAATACGCGGGATATACCTGCCAGGAAGTAACCCACGACTACGAAAAAGCCTTTGATGCTACCCTGAAGTGTTGTAGGGATTTCGATTGGGATGCCACTGTGCCGAATATGGTCTATGTCTGGACGGGATTAACGCAAGCCATCGGGCTCAAATATTACGCTGTTCCAGGGATTGATATACCACCGGATTTCGGTTTCCAATACCTTGAGCCTCCCGAGGAAAAAGCCTTTATGAAACCCGACGAATATGACCAACTCATAGCCGACCCAACCGCCTTTCTTTATCAGGTTTGGCTGCCTCGTGTATCGCAGTAGGTCGTGCCGATGGGAGAACCAGTGACATACCGCAATAATCTTTACTTCGTCAAGAGCGGTATGGCTATGATGAAATACTTCAATGCACTTGGAACGCAAGTGGAGAGGATGCGCAGGGAGACGGGAACGGTGTCGGCTATCTCGGGAATTCTAAAGGCGCCCTTTGATATCATAGCCGATAAGCTCAGGGGCTATATAGGGCTCACTATGGATATGTTCACTCAACCGGAGAAGGTCCTCAAGGCTTGTGAAGCCCTTCAACCTCACCTTTTCAATATAGCTCTATCCACCGCGGACCCAAATAAACAAGTGCCAATCGGTTTCTGGATGCACAGGGGATGCGTTCCTTTCGTTAATATGGAGACATTTCGCTCCCATTATTGGTCTACACTGAAGCCAATAATAGAAGAGCTCTGGCGGCATGGACACCAAGTTCTCTTCTATGCTGAGGGCAATTGGGATGCCCATCTTGACAGTTTCGCTGAATTGCCCGAGAGGAGCATCGTCTTCCACATAGATAAGGGGAAATATATTTGAGGCGAAGAAAAAATTGGGAGATAAATTCTGCTTGAGCGGAGGAATTCCCAATGACCTCCTGATCTATGGAACGGAAGAAGAGGTCAGGGCTTATTGCAAGAAGATAATAGATGAGGTCGCTAAGGATGGAGGGCATATACTGGATGCAAGCGCTATCATTCAGAACGACGCGAAAATTGAGAATGTCAGGGCTATGACGGAGTTCACAAGGGAATATGGCGTCTACTCAAGAGGGCATTCAAGGATTGCCCAGACTAAGGAAAATATAAGTGAACCCATGATACAATTTAAACCTATGGTTTGTATTCCCTGGGAGGAAAAGCTGAAGGAATTACCGCAAATTCAGGGAGATGTTGAGCTATGCAAGAGGATATGGGAAGAGATTGAATCGTTAGCTTACACATATATCTGGCAGATTCTACTATCCTTTTAACGGAGAGAGCGGACATACAATTTTGTTTTCTACTACATCCCAGCATCTCATTCTGATTGCCCTTGATAATTTTAGTGGTTAAAATTATTTAAAATGTGCGAAAGGAGGCTGATTTTATGATAAAGGTGCTCGTTTGCGGGGCAGCGGGAAGGATGGGGAAGGAGGTCGTGAAGGCGATTTCCCAACAAGAAGACCTTCAGCTCGTGGGAGCGGTTGATGTGAAAGATATAGGCAAAGATGCGGGTGAAGTGGCAGGCATTGGAAAGTTGGGAATCCTCATTGAAGCTGACTTGGAAGAAACCTTGAAAAAGACAGCGCCTGATATAATGGTTGACTTCACTACACCAGCCTCCGTGAAAGAGAATATAAGAAAAGCTATGATGAACAAAGTCGTCTCGGTCGTCGGGACGACCGGCTTGAAACCTCAGGACATAGATGAGCTCAAGGAATGGGCAAAGGAATATGGAGTGGGAGCCTTCATTGCCCCCAATTTCTCCTTGGGCGCTAACCTAATGATGCAAATAGCGAAACAGGTCGTTAAGTATCTTCCCGCTGTGGAGATAATAGAGCTTCACCATGATAAGAAGCTCGATGCTCCCTCAGGAACGGCGATAAGGACCGCTCAATTGCTCAGCGAGGGGAGGGAAATTCCTCAAGGTGGAGAGGAGCAGCCCTCAAGGGGGGACACACGCTGGGGAATCAGGATTCATTCCGTTCGCCTGCCAGGGCTCGTTGCCCATCAGGAGATAATCTTCGGAGGGCAGGGTGAAACGCTCACCATTCGTCACGATGCCCCCTCCAGGGAATGCTATATGCCCGGTGTTCTTTTGGCGATTAGAAAATGCCTTAATTTAAAGGAAGTAATTGTCGGATTGGAGAAACTATTAGGATTTTAAGGAGGTATGATGAATGCGAGAAGGCTACAGAGTTGCTGTTGTAGGAGTTGGCGCCGTAGGAGAAGAGCTCCTACGAGTCCTTAGTACGACTTCCTTGCCGATAAGGGAGATAAAAGTCCTTGCCCGAACAAGCAGGGTAGTGGAGGTGGATGGGATAAAATACACAGTCAGAGAAACTAAGCCAGAGGAGTTTGAGGGAGTTGATATAGCCTTATTTGCGGGAACGGAAAGAGCGAGCGAGCTCTTCGCAAAGGAAGCGATTAAAAGAGGAGCCATAGTTATAGATAATTCCGCCACCTTCCGCTTAGAGCCGGATGTCCCTCTGGTAGTCCCGGAAGTCAATCCCGAGGATTTGGAATGGCACAAGGGATTGATAGCAAACCCAAATTGCTCAACAATTCAAATGGTGGTAGCTTTAAAACCACTTTACGAAAGGTCAAGGATAAAGAGGATTTTCGCAGCAACATATCAAGCTGTATCCGGAACGGGAAGGGATGCTATAACGGAGCTCCGACAGCAATCCATTTTGCAGTTGATTTACTCGGAAGATGTCAAGATGACCTATTCTTATCCCTACCGCATAGCCTTCAATCTGATACCTCAGATTGGCTCATTCAACGAGATGGGCTACACTTCCGAGGAAATGAAGATGGTGAACGAAACGCATAAGATACTTCACGACCCCGATATAAAGATAACCGCTACCTGCGTTCGTGTGCCAGTTTTCAACTGCCACAGCGAGGCAGTATACATAGAGACTGAGGAAAAGATAACCGCTGATGAGGCAAGGGAGATTTTAAGAAATGCTCCTGGCGTAAAGGTCATTGATGAGCCGTCGCCACGCTCGGGCAGAAGCTATCCTATGCCGATTGATGCTGACGGAAAGGATGAGGTTTTCGTTGGGAGGATAAGGGAAGACCCCTTCGTTGAGACGGGACTTCATCTCTGGATAGTCGCAGATAATCTACGAAAAGGGGCAGCTTTGAACGCAGTTCAAATAGCGGAGGAGATGCATAAAAGGGGACTGCTGAAAAGGTAGAGAATTGCGTCTCACTGGACCTATTTGGTTGATGCAGCCCATCCCCTATTTCGGAGAGGAGTTGGAGGGCAATTGGATATGGGAGCCTAAAGTGGATGGGTGGCGGGTTCAGGTAATAAAGTATGAAGACGAAAGGTGTGAGATTTGGGGAAGGAGGTTGGAACACAATCCCAACTGGACTCCTCGGCTTCCCTATCTTGTGGAAATGGCAAGCAAAATATTGCCCAAGGGAACTCTTTTGGATGCCGAACTTTGCCATCCCGAGGGGCGGCGATTCATTCCATCCCTTTTCACAGAGAGAGGGGCGCGCTCCGCTCAAGTTTTGGTCTTTGATGTAGTTTTTCTCAATGGCGAATTTCTCGGGGATCTGCCACTGGAGAAAAGAAAAGAAGCTCTTCTCTCGCTCAATCTATCAGAGCCAT
>Ga0209225_1004939_pt1 | contig 10273 bp, 10 predicted proteins | sample WasSprMetagenome_FD_184732 | JGI IMG/M metagenome (GOLD analysis project Ga0209225, IMG submission 184732) | Sulfidic aquatic microbial communities from Washburn Spring, Yellowstone National Park, USA - WS (SPAdes) (version 3) | ecosystem: Environmental > Aquatic > Thermal springs > Hot (42-90C)...
CCTGGGCCAGCGCGCATGATGTTCACGATCACTGCGGGAAGCCGGGCTCCCGCGAGGTACGAGATCCCTTCCATCTTGAGGGAAATTCCCGGCGAGGACGAGGAGGTCATGGTGCGCACACCCGCGGCCGAGGCGCCGTAAACCATGTTGATGGCAGCTACTTCGCTTTCCGCCTGGAGGAAAACTCCGCCGTGGCGGGGAAGGTGGCGGGCCATGTATTCCACGAGCTCCCCTTGGGGCGTGATGGGATAGCAAAAATAGCAGCGGCATCCGGCGCGGATCGCTCCCTCGGCAATAGCCTCATTCCCACGCATGAGGACCCTCATACGCCCTCCTTTACCGGCTGCTGACGATAAACCTCAATTGCCGCATCTGGGCACATTTGGGCACACATGGCGCATCCTGTGCATTTATCGGGAGCGCTTACCGCGGCCACGTTATACCCATAGCGGTTGAGCTCATTGGTGATAGTCAAAACGCCGAAAGGACAGACAGATACGCATAAACCGCACCCTTTACAGCGCTCCTTATCGATGATCACCAAACCTTTTGGCATTCGTCACTCCTTTTCTTCCCCTAATCCCATGGGTGGGCGGCTACGGCGGCGCCGGAGCACGCCCTCAGCCTGGGAAAGCCAGCGGGCCAATCGCCACTCCACCCGCTCCACAACCGGCTTTTCCTCCAAAAGGGGCAATGACCGGGTGGAAAGGCTAGTGCGGAATTCCAAAGCTTCCCGATGGAATTGGGCTTCCTCCCGGTCGGCTTCAGAAACCCGGCGCATCGAGACGAGGGGCTGGCCGGCTGGATCATACCCGATAACCTTCACCACCACTTCCGCTCCCACAGCGATCTCGCTTTCCGGAGGAACCTCGGAGAGGGGTAGGAAACCCTGGTATCTTTCCTCGAGCTGCAGAATAGCACCGTTTGGGACAAGCTCAAGAACCTTGGCCCAGACAAGCTCGCCAATGCTCGGCTTCTCCAGCATCTCTCATTCTCCTAACCGCAGCTTGATTGTAGTCGCAGGCCAAGCATATCCCAGTCCACCAAGAACGTTTTTGTAAGGCAAGATAAGCTGATCTGTGCGGATAGCCTCTTTGACCAAGGGCATGGCCAAAAACACGTAAGGCAGATCTTCTTCCAAAATCTTCTGGAGCAAGATAGCGTGCTTCCGGGCTTCCTCGGGGGATTGGGACCAAAAAAACGCCTCGGCTTCCTGATCATAAAGAGGATTGTGATAGCCTGGGGTATTGAAGCCACCGGGCACATCCTGGGAAGAATGCCAAAAGAAGTAGAGATATTCAGGGAAACTCGGGTCGCCCATGGGCCAACTGAATAGATAAAGGTCGAAATCAAACCCATCCCTGCCCCAAACCCTCTCGAGGAATCCTTGGAGACTGACATAGTCCACGGCGACGGGAATGGCTAATTCCCTAAAGCGCGCGGCGATGAGCGAGGCTAAAGTAGCAGCTAATGGGCCATAATCCGGGGAGACCGAAAGAAGCTGAAGTTCTGGACAAAGCTCACCGTTAGGGAGCCTGAAGCCCGCTGGCGCTGGTACCTCGTTCCCGTTGGGCAAAACCCCGATAATAGTGGGCCGACCTTCCTCGGAGTCCACCGCTTTAGGCTCAGCATCCCAAAAGAAACCTGCCTCCTCAAGCAACACCACCGCCTGACTAACCCTCTCCGCAGGACCTATCCTCTCGGGCTGAGGGAGATCCGGGTCGCTCCAAAAACCATTGATCTCAGGAACTGGACCATACAAGGGGACAAGGTCACCTGGGAGTTCTTGGCACAAAAGTTCCCGATCGATCAAGGTGGCTAAGGCCTTGCGAAAGGCCAGCTCATCCAAGGGCTTTCGCCGCATATTGAAAGCCAAATAGAAGAACTCCGGGCTCGGATTAGCGATGATTTCAATGGCCCCGGAGCCCTCCATCATTTCGCCTGGGTTTTGCATCGATTCCGGCGGGCACAAAATCGCCGCAATCTCCCCATCCTGCAAGGCGGAGAAAGCAGCTTCAGGGTTAGAAAAAACCCGGTAAACAAGTTGCTCAATGTAAGGCCCTTCCGCTAATTCACACATTTTTTTCCCTTGAGCACCACCATAGGCCTCAAAGGAAAGATGAAGCATGGAATCATAAATTAAAGCTCCACCGTGCTCGTACAGGACGATGGTCTCACCGGAACCGTAATAAAGAGGGTTCCTTTCAAAAACCACAGAGGAGCCGGGCTCCCAAGCTATGGCGCGAAAGGCGCCCAAAACTGGCTCATCCTCAGGGATAAGGCCAAGGAGGGAGGCAGCCGGGTCCTCCGTTTGAAAGGCCGCTTGAAATTTAGGCTCCCAATAGTCCCTCTGGACAATGGGACAGCTTAAAACTCCAAAAGCCCACTCCCGGAGGTTTGGCAGCCGAAAAAAGGCGTATTTCACCTGATAATCGCCGAGTTTTTCCACATAAGCTAGGGATTCAGGGCAAAATAAACTCCACCTTCCCCCAAAAAGTGAGGCCATTCGGGTGCCGCCGACTTCGGTTAAGAGAACGTTGTAGGTGAAAACCACATCGTCGGCGGTGAAAGAAGTCCCGTCGGACCAGAGGACCCCCTGGCGAAGGTTCACTGTGGCTACCCAGTAGCCGTTCTCCTCGTGAAAAGCGCTGGGGAAACCTTCAGCTAGACAAGGAAGCCAACTCCAAGTGGGAGGAACGGCCCGATAAAGTGAAAGGTACTGGCTCTCCAGGATGAGTCTGTCCCAAAAGGTGGCGAAAAGGCCGTAACCGGACCAAACATTTGTGGCAGTCGCTGCTCCTAAAAGTCCAATGGTGACACTTTGGCCTTCCCCGATTAGGAAGGCCAAGAATGCACAAATGAGACTTACCCCGGCTTCAACGGGTTTGAACGGCCCTCCTTCCTAAGCTTTTTGGACCTTGCCGGATTTCAGGCAGCTTGTGCACACCCGGACCCTCCGCCGCACCCCGTTTATCACCACATGAACCCGCTGGAGGTTGGGAGCCCGCACTTTGCGGCTGCGCTTGCCGGAGTGGGAAACGCTATGCCCATAATCAGGACCACGACCGCAGATTGCACATACCCTAGCCATATCCACCCTCCTTATGCACATAGTGTGGTTCCAATGCTAAAAGATTTGCTGGACCCTCACGAGTATACCGAGCCTTCCCAATTTGCGCCACCACAGCCGGCCGAGGATAAGCCATAACCGCCGGAGCGACGACAACATCCCTAGCCTGAGCTTTGATCTCCTGAGCAAACCTTAAGGCACCTGTTCCAGCAAGAAGCACATCGGAACTCGCTTTTACCCGCGCCAAGGCCTCAGAAAAGCTCAACACCACCTCTGTACCAGCCCGCTCCCGGTCCACCCATCCCATATACAAATACTCCCGACGGTCGTGGATCCACACACAAACTCGGCCGGGCCAGAATTCCGCAAGCGGCAACCCTACCGCTTCCGTTTGCCTCACGGGCACAATGGGAAGATCGTGAACCTGGGCAAGAGCCTTGGCTAGGCTCAACCCTACCCTGAGCCCGGTGAACGAGCCTGGGCCGATGTCCACAGCGATGAGGGAAAGAGAATCCCAGCCAATTTTTGCCCGCCGAAGAACGTCCTGCACAAGCTGAGGAAGGACCTCCCCACGGCCAGGTCCAATGGGGACGACGATCTCATGGATCTCTTCCTGGCTGACTAAAGCGACCCCGCCCAGTGGGCCAGAGCTCTCAATGGCCAAAACGTACATAAAACCATTATAACCAAGGGGAAAGAGGAGTCGGAGGGCGAATCATAGCTAAAGCTTTTTTAGCCTCATCCACGTCCTGCTTGATCCTTTGAACCAAAGCTTCAGCGGAGGGAAAGCGTGTATCCGCACGAAGGAACCGCAAAAGATGTACTTCCAAAACCTCGGGTAACGCCGGAGGGGGCGGGGAAAGGAGATGGAGCTCAGTAGAAGGAGGCAATCCTGGGAAAGTCGGGCGCTTCCCGTGATAGAACAGGGCTGGGCCATTCCCATTTGGCCAAAATGCCCAAGCCATATAAATCCCTTCCCGCGGTCTAACCAATAGGGGATCAAGCTCCAGATTGATGGTGGGGAAACCCAAAGTTTTGCCCATTCCCAAGCCTTTTATTCCCCGGCCAAAAAGAACAAGGGGCCGCCCCAAAAGCTCCCCTGCCCGCTCCACCTCCCCTAAGCTCACTAGCTCCCGAATCCTCCTTGAGCTCACGATTTCTCCGCCTAGACTAAGAGGAGGAACCACCTGGACCTCAAGACCCAATTCCTTCCCCAGTTTTTTAGCTAGCTCGGGGTCTCCAGCGCGGTCCCGGCCAAATCGATGATCCATGCCCATTACCATCGCTCGCCCAGAAAGCCTTTCCACTACCTCTTTCTCCAGGAATTCCTGCGGGGAAAGGTTCCGCACCTTCTCCCACTCCACTACTTCTACTTCACTAGCGAATTGACGGAGAAGACGAATTTTCACGGGGAGGGGCAAAAGGGCAGGGGGCTCAGGAGGGAAAGTGTAGGCCAAAAATGACCAGCCTTTCTTCTCGGCCAATTCCCGGCCAAACGAAAGGAGGCGCTGATGACCAAGATGGACCCCATCGAATCTTCCTACTGCCACTACCCGGAACACGGCTCAATAGGTTTTGACCCGAAAGAACTCCCATCCCTCGGGCCGAAGGGAGGCGTAGCCGACTTCTCCTCCCTCCGGTGACCAGCAAGGGAAAGCATCGTCCCAAAGGTCCTGGGTCAAGGGGAAAAGTGAGCCGTCTAAAATCGAGAGGATCCAGATATCGGTGGCTCCGCCGCGGTTGGAGACAAAAGCGATCCAATGGCCGTCCGGTGAGATGCGCGGGCACCAGTCAAAAAACGTGTCGGAAGTTAGCTGCATCAGATTAAGGGAATCGAGGTCGAGGTAAAAAAGTTCCCAGCTCACCTCCGCGCCGTGGGGCCAAAGCCCGGCGAAAATTAAGGCCCGTGCGGTGGGCAGAAATTCCGGGGTTGCCTTAAACCAAGCCCCGCTCAAAACCACCTTGGTCTTTCCTTCAACAAGATCGAAAACGACGAGATCAGTCCAGTCCTCCACGAATGCGATCTTTTCCCCGTCCGCGGAAACCGTGGGCCAGGAAATAGACCGGGTGGTTTGGTAAAGGAGCTCCGGCTCCCTTCCGTCTAGGAAACCTCGCCAGAGAGCAAACCCTCCCTCCACCGGGGAGGAAAAGATGAACCAATCACTGGACCCAAACCGCACCCAATCCGTGGTCATCCCCGGATAAACCGGCTTTAGCTCAGTCAAAGAGGCGGCGGAAGTAAGGAAAATTTTCCCTCCCACCACAAGGACCAGGGATGTTCCATCCGGGGACCAATCGAGCGCGGCGAGCTCCAAGACCTGAGCGGAGGAAACGAAGCTTAAGGCAATCAAAGACACCAAAAGGACACGCATCCTTAGCATTTTAGGGGGACAGAAGGCCAAAGACAAACTGGATCTTTCCTAGGGTTCTCCGCTACAATGGATTTGGTCATGTCTTCTCGTTGGCTTGATCCACGGCCAGAGGTGGCGGAGCCCCAGCTGCGGACCTTGCGTCCCAAAACCCTCGCGGAGTTTGTGGGGCAAGAGAAGGTCAAGGAGAGGCTGCGAGTTTATATCCAGGCAGCCAAAGCTCGGGGAGAACCTTTGGATCACGTGCTTCTCCTTTCCCCGCCGGGTTTGGGAAAAACTACTTTAGCCCACATTATTGCCAACGAAATGGGGGTGCAGATAAAGGTCTCCTCTGGGCCGGCTTTGGAGCGCCCCGGCGACCTCGCTGCCATCCTCACCCACCTTTCCCCGGGTGACATCCTTTTTGTGGACGAAATCCATCGCTTGCGGCCCCAAGTGGAGGAGATCCTTTATCCGGCCATGGAGGATTGGCGGCTTCCCATCGTCCTTGGGGAGGGTCCGCATGCCCGGTGCATCGAGCTTTCCCTATCGCCATTCACGTTGATCGGGGCCACCACCAGGGAAGGACTCCTCACCACCCCGCTACGGGACAGGTTCGAAGTGGTTTTCCGACTGGAGTTCTACCAGCCGGAGGAGCTTGCGGAGATCGTGCGTCGCGCTGCTCCAAGACTGGGGGTGGCGATCGAGTCCGAGGCGGCCTGGGAATTGGGAACTAAGGCCCGGGGTACTCCCCGCATCGCCCTACGCCTCCTCCGTCGGGCCCGCGACTTGGCCCAGGTCCAAGGAATGACCACCATCACCACCACCGTGGCCAAGGAAACCCTGAAAATGTTGGGCATTGATGAGCAAGGCTTGGATGAGCTGGACCGCCGGATCCTCGAGGTGATGATCGACCGGTTTAACGGTGGGCCAGTAGGACTAGAAACCCTAAGCGCGGCCCTGGGCGAAGACCCGGACACCATCGCCGACCTTTATGAGCCCTATCTGATCGCTTTAGGGTTCATCAAAAAAACTCCACAAGGCCGGATGGCCACGGAACGGGCCTACGCCCATCTTGGGCGTTCTTTTCCGCGGCTGATCTAGCGCCGGAAATAGGCCCGGGCCCCGGAGAGGAAATCTCCCACTACTCCGAGGAATCTTCGCCAATCAAAAAGGAGGGCAAGGGTCATCCACGCTAAACCCGCATAGGCCGCGATAGGCGCACGGAATAGAGCGATCACAAAGGGCGTGAATACCCAAGGGAAGGCTAAGAGCATTGTGACCGACTTGAATTTGAGGAAATGCCGGTAACGCAGGGCATAAAGGGAAATGAGGATAGCCCCGCAGATGTAAGGGACCCCCACCTCCGCGGGCACAAGGCCGGTGGCGGTGAGGAAGATGGCGGAAGCGAGGACCATGATCATGTCGATCTGGAAGTCGTGTTCACCTAGCCAACTGGGCCCTTTTTCGTAGCGCCGGGCCAAGCGGCCGTCCACCATATCCGTGGTCCAGCCCAAAAGGAGAAGGCCAGCCACTGCACCCAGGGCCTCCGGCCCAACCGGAATGAGGGCGAGAATAGCCAAAGCAATGAGAACACGGCTAGCCGTAAGCCAATCGGGAATCCTTTGACGCCTACTCATCGCTTTTATTATAGCCCGCCCAAACGGAGGCCTTCATCCATGGGCGCAAACTCTATCTTGGCCTCGGGGAAAGCCGGGATATCTAGACTGAGGCGAAAACCCCCAGAATAAGCGCTGAGACCTAACCGCAAGCAGCCTAAGAACGTCCGGAATAAGCTGGCCTCAAACTGCACAAAACGAGCGGTGGGAAAATCGTATTCCAGGGCCAAGGCCCAGCTCCACTCCGCGCTCCAGACCCCTTGGGCGGAGAGGGCCACCCGCTTCAACCAAACCGCAGGCCAGCCAAGACGAACCCCGCCCTCCACTTCCCAACTTTTCTCGCTAAGCCTTCCCCGCACGACCACGTCCTCCCAACTTGTCTGGGAAACACCTCCAGAAAATTGAATCAACCAAGTTGGCCCCTGAAAGCTGCCCGCCCACTTGCCCTGCCAAAGGGAAAGGGGGGAAAGCCCGAAGGTGAAGGAGGCCGAGAAATTTGAGCTCTTCACGGTCCAGCGGAGGGGAAGGACATTTTGGGCAAGGAAATCCCAGCCAATGACTAGGCTTTGAGTCCACCCGCGTTCAGAGGCCTGAAAACTCAAACCAACCTGGTTTTGGGAAGGAGTGGAATCGAAGGTAAAGGCCGAGCGGCCTATGCTTATCTGCCACTGATACCAAAGGGAAATCGGTCCCAAGGATAGCGCAGGCCCGCAAGTCAAATGCGCGCGCTCAGTTTTGGGATATTGGTCCAACCCAAAACTCACAGGGATTCGTAGGCTTTGGCCAAAAAGCTCAGCTGATCTAGTCCATGTGCCGGCGAGGCTAGCCCGCCAGCCCTCAACTTCCCCCTCCCGATAGCGGCCAAAACCCAGGGTCAGGTCGAAATCCCCGCCCCAAACCTTGAAGCCCTGGGAAAATGAAATCTCCGGGATCCGGAGGTACGTTGTGGTTTCGCTTTCGGCTAGTCCAGCCGCAGCCCGGACTTGCCAGCCCCGAATCCGCCCCTCAAGGGAAAGCAAAAGCCCGGAAGGGTCATAGCGGCCCTGCACACTCCATGGCTCCCCAAAAATTTCGCCCCGGTACCGAACGGTAGCGCGCTCACTGGATAAAAAAAGGCTTCCCGCATCCCCAATCACCCATAAGGCCGGTTCCACCCTCGGTACTTGAGGGTAAAGGGTAAGGATGACTGCTCCCACAGTCCCCGAGGTCGGCGTCCACGGGAACGACCAGCGGAGGAACCAACCCGCTAGGGAAGTACCGACCTCCGGCAAAAATGGAACGCTTTCTTCGCCAAGACGAACGGCATATACGGGAAGCCAGACAATGGGATAGCCAAAGGAGGAAAGGCGAAGATCTCGGGCAAAGAGCCACTTTCCGGGGAGAAGGAGGAACTCCCCGGCCTGAATCAGATATGGTGCGCCACCAGTGCAGGGACAGGTGGTGAACATCACGTTCTTCCCAAAAACTTTAGCCAGTTCCCCTTCGTTAAACTCCGCCTCCCCTGCGTCGGCGGAGAAGAGGAGGGTTTCCTCCTTTTCCGGCCCGCTGAATTTCGCTTCCCCAGAGAAACCTTGGAGCTCAGCTTTGGTGAGGATGCCGTCCTTGGTTAGGTCAGCTTTGAGAAATTTGGCACGCACGGTGGAATCCTGGAAGGCGACCGTGACCTCCTGGGCTTCGAGGAGCCAAGTTTCTTCCCCCCGAAGGGAAAGGTGGTCGGCGGTGAGGGTGTAATCGCCGAGGGTCAAACGGGCTTGAGTGGCTAAGAAAACTTTGCCATCGGCTTCGACGACCAATTCCTCGGCCACGAGTTCCCTAAAGGGCGGGGCCGCAAAACCTGTAACCCCAAGAACGAGAAACAGAAGGAGGCCACGAAACCGCAGGCGATCTGTGCCGAGGAAGAGGAGGAGGCCAACTGTCCCAAAGACCAGGTGGGGAAGCCAGCCGCCCAGGGCTGGCGGAAGTAGGCCCCGGCGGGCGAGGGTCCGGGCCCAAAGGAAGAGAGCCTGGGCACCGGCAGCAAGGAGGAAGCCCACGATCATCCCGGTGGCCCGGCCGCGATGGCCAAGGATCGCCCCAAGAGGGGCACCAAAAAGCACAAACACGAAGGCCGCCGCAGCCACCGCTAACTTCCCGTGGTACTCCACAAGCAAATCCCGCACATCAACCCCGCTTTTTCGCAAAAGCTCAATGCGCTCACGCAGCTCCCGGGTGGACATCTCGCTTGGGGTACGGCTCCCCAGCAATGCCTCCTCTATCCCCTCCCCAACCGTAAGGGAAAGCTCCTGAAAACCGAGGATCTCCGTGAGCTCCCCTTGCGAACCAAAATGGAGTACCCGCCCATCCCTAAGGAGAAGCTGGCCAGACAAAAAACTTCCTTCTTTGGCAGTGATTACTGCGGGAAAAGAGCTACGGGGATAAAGCTGGCCAGCGAGATCGTATACCACCACTCCCTCCACCTTCTCGCCGAGGTAGCGCTCCACATAAAAAAGTTCACCTTGGGGGCCACGGAAGAACACGTTCTCCTGAACAAGGGGAACAGGTCCGCGATAAAGGAGGGCAAGAAGTTCCCGCCGATAGGAAGCTTCAGCATTGGGAACGACGAACTCGGAGAAAACGAAGGAGAGAGCGCTCACCATGAGGCCGAAACCCAAAAAGGGGAGAAGGAGGCGGCGCAAAGAGTAGCCGAGAGCTTGAAAAGCCAAAAGCTCCCGATCCGAGGCGAGTCTAGCTAGAGCCAGAAAGGTGGCTAAGAGGACGCCAGCGGGCGCCGCCAAGGTCAGGATATATGGGAGCTTAAAGGAAAGGAGGCGCAGGAGCGCCGCGGCGGAGATCCCCCGAGAAAAAAGGGCATCGGAAAGGGAGAGAATGAGCTCAAGCCCAATGAACACGAGGAACGCCAAGAGGGCCACGAGAAATGGCGGAAGGATTTCCCGAACCAGGTACTTATCCACACTGAGCCGCACGGAAGGATCATAAACAGAGTTGTGGGGGAAAACAAAACAGACTAGGATCAAAGGGATGCGGGCCTGTGTCCTTACCTGGGGTTGCCAGCTCAACCATCACAAAAGTGAGGAGATCGCCGGGGTGCTGGCCGCGGCCGGGTACACCATCGTCCAAAACCCGGAGGAAGCCGATGTGATCATCCTCAACACCTGCATGGTTCGGCAAAGGAGCGAGGATAAAGCGCTGAGCCGGGTGGCCGAGCTTTCCCGGCTCAAGCGAACAAGGCCAGTACT
>Ga0209225_1004945_pt1 | contig 10267 bp, 8 predicted proteins | sample WasSprMetagenome_FD_184732 | JGI IMG/M metagenome (GOLD analysis project Ga0209225, IMG submission 184732) | Sulfidic aquatic microbial communities from Washburn Spring, Yellowstone National Park, USA - WS (SPAdes) (version 3) | ecosystem: Environmental > Aquatic > Thermal springs > Hot (42-90C)...
TGGATGGATGTTTATAGCTCCCTATGTTGTCCTTTCAATCCTCTTTGCATTGAGACTAATTTCAGAGAATACAAAAAGATGCTATTGTGGACTATAACTTTCAATCCTCTTTGCATTGAGACCAGACCCCATCGTTATCTGAACCTTGGCGGTTGTCCCGTTCTTTCAATCCTCTTTGCATTGAGACTTACCAAAACCGGAACCGCCTAAGCCTCCGGAAGAGAAAAACTTTCAATCCTCTTTGCATTGAGACCAAACCTGATAACAACCCCAATACCTGAAAAAACAATAGACTTTCAATCCTCTTTGCATTGAGACGGCATGATGCATTGCTATGAGTGTGTGTATAAACATCTACTTTCAATCCTCTTTGCATTGAGACCCAAGCCTAGCACCAACTCCGGCACCTTCTCCAGCACCAACTTTCAATCCTCTTTGCATTGAGACGAACCTAGGAGCCTTGACCGCTAGCACACCGGGCCAACAAAAACTTTCAATCCTCTTTGCATTGAGACTGAATATGGGCAGTGGGGAGTTGAGTATAAGTCGGGAAACTTTCAATCCTCTTTGCATTGAGACCTAGCGGGGTAAAGCCCGGGGTCCTGGACAGAATATAGCTTTCAATCCTCTTTGCATTGAGACCGACGCCTGCGTCAAACCCTCCGAGCTTGTCGCCCTATACTTCTTTCAATCCTCTTTGCATTGAGACCAACCACCTTTCACGGAGATCAACAAAGGTATCATTGTTCCCTTTCAATCCTCTTTGCATTGAGACCTTTCCCACTATCAGTATCAGGGTGGCTATGAATGTTACTTTCAATCCTCTTTGCATTGAGACACAACCGTAACAGGAGGCTCGATGTCAGTTGAGAGCATTGCTTTCAATCCTCTTTGCATTGAGACATATGGGGAATAGTGCCTAGCGACATAGCAAACAACCTTTCAATCCTCTTTGCATTGAGACCGGTTCACTAGATATTATAATACAATTGATGTAGATGACTTTCAATCCTCTTTGCATTGAGACTAGAGTATATACCCCTATATAGATGGGGTTTTCACCCCATCTTTCAATCCTCTTTGCATTGAGACATAGCTTTACGGTGGCGGTTTACGCTTGGCGCAGGCACTTTCAATCCTCTTTGCATTGAGACAAAGAAAGAGGCATCGGCGAAGATAGAGGAGCTTCTGCAGACTTTCAATCCTCTTTGCATTGAGACTAAGGCACTGGATTATTCACCTGCTTGGCGTGACAAGTCTTTCAATCCTCTTTGCATTGAGACATGGAGTTCTGGGGCTACAGCAAGGAGTGGACGAAGAAGACTTTCAATCCTCTTTGCATTGAGACCTGGGTCTAAACTCCTCCTTAGCCATAACATTCACCTCTTCTTTCAATCCTCTTTGCATTGAGACTAACCGATAAGGGAGCTTGGCTTCTCAACTGGGTCATCTTTCAATCCTCTTTGCATTGAGACTGTAGTGTTGAGAGAGCCTGAGGACTGCTGAGGTGATCTCTTTCAATCCTCTTTGCATTGAGACAGAATGTACAGGAAGGTGATGGATCAGGCAAAAAGCTAAACTTTCAATCCTCTTTGCATTGAGACGACATGCACCTTCTCATCCATCCGACTTTGTCTGTCCAATCTTTCAATCCTCTTTGCATTGAGACAGATCCATACTCGAAGTAGAACCTTGTGAAATTGACAGGAGCTTTCAATCCTCTTTGCATTGAGACACCAAAGCGGAAGCTGATCAGATGCTGATTATGTTAAGAGACTTTCAATCCTCTTTGCATTGAGACTAGAGGTCAAAAGCTCTTTCTTTCCCGATAGACTGGACTTTCAATCCTCTTTGCATTGAGACTTTATGTGAACATAACCTCCCCATCAGGCCCCGTGATAACTTTCAATCCTCTTTGCATTGAGACGTGCTTATCTCTGCCCCTCTTGTGACTGGGAAGATCTCAAACTTTCAATCCTCTTTGCATTGAGACCACATGGAAAAATACGGGACATGACATTGAAAAATCAGCTTCTTTCAATCCTCTTTGCATTGAGACTAAAAAAGGGGGAAATCTCCTCTTGGCGAGATCTGTGGCCCTTTCAATCCTCTTTGCATTGAGACTGGTCTTCACCAGCGGAAACACCACAGTTACGTATTACATCTTTCAATCCTCTTTGCATTGAGACTATATAGAGTATATACTTAGGCGAGCCTAATATATCTTTCAATCCTCTTTGCATTGAGACGGTAATGAGAGGCGAGAGATATGGGAAGAGATATAGTATCTTTCAATCCTCTTTGCATTGAGACGAAAAGCTAAAGGAGGTGGAAGAGTGAGCGAGGATGCATTTACTTTCAATCCTCTTTGCATTGAGACTAAAGCATATCTACAACTATTTCCATCAACCGTCAATGTCTTTCAATCCTCTTTGCATTGAGACGATAAGCTGGACTGACTGGGACAGGCTGAACAAAGCGTATAACTTTCAATCCTCTTTGCATTGAGACCTGAGTTTGAATTTGAGGGAAACGTGATAAAGGAGCTAACTTTCAATCCTCTTTGCATTGAGACTATCAAAAATTTCCTGTAAGCGTTAAAGGCACATCTCTTTCAATCCTCTTTGCATTGAGACGGGAGACACCTTCCCGCTTTTTGGAGGAAGGTGAGTTCTTTATCTTTCAATCCTCTTTGCATTGAGACCTGCAGGTTCAGGCAATAGAGGAGAAGAAGAAGGAAATCTTTCAATCCTCTTTGCATTGAGACCAAGGCTCATTCAATCACCTTTTCCTCATAATAGGGACATCTTTCAATCCTCTTTGCATTGAGACATAAATGAGGTAAAGAAAATAATCCAAATTGTTCTTGATCTTTCAATCCTCTTTGCATTGAGACGCATCTATCCCTGAGCGTGAGGAAGAGGAAGCACCTGACTTTCAATCCTCTTTGCATTGAGACCAGAGGAGAGACTTGCTTATGCTCTAAATCAGCTCAATGACTTTCAATCCTCTTTGCATTGAGACTAATATTCCTCCACCACCACCTACTGAGCCTCATCTAGTCTTTCAATCCTCTTTGCATTGAGACCTGGTAATCCTCCTTTTCCATACAAGCATGTGCATTTATCTTTCAATCCTCTTTGCATTGAGACTTTATTGGCGATATAGCTTATCAACTTTTTGATTTACCCTTTCAATCCTCTTTGCATTGAGACGAAGTTCTTTATGTTCTCTATTGTCCCTTTTAGCCAGTCTCTTTCAATCCTCTTTGCATTGAGACTGCTCACATAGTTGTTGAGGGGAAAAATGTTAAAATAGCTTTCAATCCTCTTTGCATTGAGACATAGCAACTATAGCAAGCTCTCCTAAATTAATCAGCTCTGCTTTCAATCCTCTTTGCATTGAGACCTATCTTTATTCCTTTGTAGTCTGCACTTGGAAGCATCAGTGCTTTCAATCCTCTTTGCATTGAGACTTGACAAGTTTGATAAGAGCAAGGGCCTTTATCCAGTTGACTTTCAATCCTCTTTGCATTGAGACTAACTACAGCTTAGGAAGGTACTGCTATCCATACTATGGCTTTCAATCCTCTTTGCATTGAGACAGCTTGCAATCCATGCCTGAACTCCTATCCTTACAAAGCTTTCAATCCTCTTTGCATTGAGACGCCCTGATCTTGTTGCTGGTTCCGGTTTTTCCAGCTTCTGCCTTTCAATCCTCTTTGCATTGAGACGGACATCGAAGGCACAATGCGTACTGGGCCAACGGGCCCCTTTCAATCCTCTTTGCATTGAGACCAAGGGAGATAAGGGCTCTATACCATAGACTCATTCCAACTTTCAATCCTCTTTGCATTGAGACAAGGCTGAATGCCCCAGCAGGATACAGCTACGTGCTTACTTTCAATCCTCTTTGCATTGAGACCAAGGGTATCATTATTCCAGAGCTGAAGAAGGATGTAGACTTTCAATCCTCTTTGCATTGAGACAAACGATATGGATGGCTACTGCCTGATATTGAGATCCTATGCTTTCAATCCTCTTTGCATTGAGACTGCAATCATTCAGGTGAGAACCGATGAGACTGAGAGCACTTTCAATCCTCTTTGCATTGAGACTTACGGCGGGGGACCCCAACCAGACTTGGGTGGTTCAGGTCTTTCAATCCTCTTTGCATTGAGACACGAACTATTGAGGAAGAACTTCCCGTGTATCCACCTGAACTTTCAATCCTCTTTGCATTGAGACGTCAACCTTGTAGAGCACGACCGTCCTCTTGGTGTAGTCTTTCAATCCTCTTTGCATTGAGACGAAAGATAGTGAACACGACATCAAGCAGCGTTGACCTGATCTTTCAATCCTCTTTGCATTGAGACAAGTACGTCCTGCCCAGCGAGGAGGCCATGGAAGCCTATACTTTCAATCCTCTTTGCATTGAGACATGGGATAGGCATGCAGACTTCTAAGGGGGAGTTCGTGACTTTCAATCCTCTTTGCATTGAGACCTTATTGAGGACAGAAATTGGAATTTTGAAATAAAAAGCTTTCAATCCTCTTTGCATTGAGACCCGGAGGGGATAGAATGAACGTCCAAGAGGAAGAAAGGACTTTCAATCCTCTTTGCATTGAGACAGAGAACAAAAAGAGGTTTTAGATGAGGTCTTCCAAAATCCTTTCAATCCTCTTTGCATTGAGACTTCTTTATGCAATGGACAGTTTTCCCTGTTGCAGAGGGACTTTCAATCCTCTTTGCATTGAGACCATAAGGCTGTACCGCGAACACGGTATAACCGACAGGTTCTTTCAATCCTCTTTGCATTGAGACCGGGGACGGGGGGAGTGAGCAGAATGGAGACAGAAAAGCTTTCAATCCTCTTTGCATTGAGACCATGGATTCAGGCACAGCTGGACGACATTTCAGGCAGGACTTTCAATCCTCTTTGCATTGAGACTTTCCTCGGAAAAACGATCTGGGAAAAGACAGTTACGGCTTTCAATCCTCTTTGCATTGAGACTTCTGGCTTGTTTTCTTGAGATGGTTCAGGAGATTTCCCCTTTCAATCCTCTTTGCATTGAGACCTCGGATTGTCCGAAAGAGGGTACTCCCTCCCGCAATGCTTTCAATCCTCTTTGCATTGAGACTGACTTTTCCTCCTTTACTAATGGCACAAGATGGTATATAACTTTCAATCCTCTTTGCATTGAGACTTTTTCTTGGTTCTCCATGTTTGACACCTGATGCCTCGACTTTCAATCCTCTTTGCATTGAGACATCAGCCAGGTTTATCTCTGTAACTTTCTCCGATGCTTCTTCTTTCAATCCTCTTTGCATTGAGACTCATATTCTCACCTCCCCCAAAGAGGTTATTCTGGATCTTTCAATCCTCTTTGCATTGAGACTCATAACAAAGAAGATGAACGACAGAATAGGCCCCTTCTTTCAATCCTCTTTGCATTGAGACAGTATGTTTTGCCGTCTGAGGAGGCTATGGAGAGCTACACTTTCAATCCTCTTTGCATTGAGACATCTGCTCCCTTGACGCCCCAATTTAGGTCAAATCCTACTTTCAATCCTCTTTGCATTGAGACATTTCCCTCGGGAAATACCCCGTTAAGGTCTCGCGGTCAAATCCTACTTTCAATCCTCTTTGCATTGAGACCTTGATATTCTGAAGTAGCAATGTTTACAATTTCGGTCAAATCCTACTTTCAATCCTCTTTGCATTGAGACCTTGATATTCTGAAGTAGCAATGTTTACAATTTCGGTCAAATCCTACTTTCAATCCTCTTTGCATTGAGACACATAACCTTGGTGCCCTCTGATCGCCCCTTTGGCCCCGCCTTTCAATCCTCTTTGCATTGAGACAGGGAGCTGGCGAAATGAGCGTCAGGATAATAGAGGAGACTTTCAATCCTCTTTGCATTGAGACTGGTTATATTCGCCCTGAGGGGCGGGAAGCCCGAGGTTCTCTTTCAATCCTCTTTGCATTGAGACAAGAGTAAAAGGAGACAGCAAGATTGAACTGAAGTTTACCTTTCAATCCTCTTTGCATTGAGACTCGGGTCTCGGGAGAAAGGTTTTGGGAGGGAAAGGTACTTTCAATCCTCTTTGCATTGAGACTCCCGCCTTCGGGCAGGAGGTTCAGGTTAGCCCCGACACTTTCAATCCTCTTTGCATTGAGACGTCATGTCATGGCTGAGGAGAAGGAGGATAATAACAGAACTTTCAATCCTCTTTGCATTGAGACTGACGCTTGAGGACTACGCCGGAAACGTGCTGTTCTCCACTTTCAATCCTCTTTGCATTGAGACGGCGTCTACCACAGGGCCCATTCCAGAGGAGACCAGAGCTTTCAATCCTCTTTGCATTGAGACCTGTTCTCGGGCAAGCGCGACATACCCGACAACCTGACTTTCAATCCTCTTTGCATTGAGACTTGTTGACGAAATTCGGACAACGGGCATGGTGGCCACCATCTTTCAATCCTCTTTGCATTGAGACCAGGCTGTGGAGCGGGCACTGGTAAACCGTCCCGTCGGTGTCTTTCAATCCTCTTTGCATTGAGACCAATGCTTTACTTTCCTCAAAGAGAGATAGTGGAGATTAATCTTTCAATCCTCTTTGCATTGAGACCATCTGTTTTTAATTATGGAGCTTGATGGTTTTGAGCTTTCAATCCTCTTTGCATTGAGACGTTTGCAACCATGCCTCTGCCTTCCCTTCTCCTGTAAATCTTTCAATCCTCTTTGCATTGAGACTCCATGAGAGGCCCGTCAGGCAGGTCGTTGTGACAGACTACTTTCAATCCTCTTTGCATTGAGACAGGCATGAGTAAGAGAGAGACGCAAGAAGTGAGAGAGACCTTTCAATCCTCTTTGCATTGAGACTTGAGCAATGTGGAGGTTGAGACAGAATGACGGACAGGAAAACTTTCAATCCTCTTTGCATTGAGACAAGGAGAGGGAGGGTCAGGAATGAGCGAGATCATAGATGAGCTTTCAATCCTCTTTGCATTGAGACTTGTTTTAGAACTGTGTTGAGTGCACTCTGCTCTGTTGGAAGGCTTTCAATCCTCTTTGCATTGAGACTGATCTTGCTAGATCCTTGAAGAGCGAGAAGGACAGGTTCTTTCAATCCTCTTTGCATTGAGACGGCAGGGTTGCTGATTGTGGTCAGAAAGGGAGGAAACACCTTTCAATCCTCTTTGCATTGAGACTTCAGCTTCTAAGCTCGCATTTAACAAGCAGGTATTCATCTTTCAATCCTCTTTGCATTGAGACGGGAAATAGCCCTCATTACCAAAGCCCGTGTTGTCTCAGTAACTTTCAATCCTCTTTGCATTGAGACATTCTCAACTGCGATTTTTCTAGCTTTAGGATATCTCTCACTTTCAATCCTCTTTGCATTGAGACATACGGATATTGCACGGGGGTTAAGTGAAGTGAAGAAAACTTTCAATCCTCTTTGCATTGAGACCTACTATATTCCTCAACTCCCCCTCTAACTTGTCTAGAGCTTTCAATCCTCTTTGCATTGAGACGATTTACGAGAGAGAAGAGAGAAGAAGACATGAGCTTAACTTTCAATCCTCTTTGCATTGAGACTTACTAGAGAAGCCAGAGAAGATCCTGCTTGCCATAATAGCTTTCAATCCTCTTTGCATTGAGACACTGGTGGAGTTACTGAGGAGCGTAGAGGATACAAGGAGCTTTCAATCCTCTTTGCATTGAGACTAGAACAAAAGAGTTAACTCAGTTAAAGGAGCTACTTCACTTTCAATCCTCTTTGCATTGAGACTAGCAGCCCACTGAGGTTCAAGGTATACTCCAACGCTCCTTTCAATCCTCTTTGCATTGAGACCCCGCCCTCAGGACTATGGGCTCGAGGCCCCGCTCCTTCCCTTTCAATCCTCTTTGCATTGAGACTGATACAGAATGCGATAAACGCATTAGCGGGTGGAGGAACTTTCAATCCTCTTTGCATTGAGACTGTGGCCTGAGGAGTTAAATGAACTCTGCTTTCACTTTGGCTTTCAATCCTCTTTGCATTGAGACAAAATAAAATTGTTAAAAGAGGCTGGATTAGAGTACATCTTTCAATCCTCTTTGCATTGAGACGTAATATCAAGGGAGCTTCTGAAACCTGGAAGGTTTCAGGAGCTTTCAATCCTCTTTGCATTGAGACTCAAATGGGGAAAGGTAATAGATGCACATGAAACCCCTTGCCTTTCAATCCTCTTTGCATTGAGACGAAGGCAGAAGCTGAGTATGAGCAAGTAAGAAAGCAGAAAGCTTTCAATCCTCTTTGCATTGAGACGACCGTCGGGAGCTACGCCACGATAGACGTGTCGTACCCCACCCTTTCAATCCTCTTTGCATTGAGACCTTACACAGATGGCTATTTGGCGGTATGATGGTATTAGATCTTTCAATCCTCTTTGCATTGAGACTATGAGTTCAACGAGACAGTAGGACAGATAGAGCTTACTTTCAATCCTCTTTGCATTGAGACTCTCTCATCAGAGGAAATAAAGGCAGTTGAGCTTGCAATAACTTTCAATCCTCTTTGCATTGAGACAGAGAGCCATGCAAGTGCTCAAAATGCTAAAGTCTAAGTCTTTCAATCCTCTTTGCATTGAGACAATTATATACAAAACTGAGAGCTATATCATAATAATAACTTTCAATCCTCTTTGCATTGAGACAGCAGAGAAGGAAGTGGAGCGACAGAGAGGCAGTAATTAGCTTTCAATCCTCTTTGCATTGAGACTAGAGCCGGACTTGTCCAAGTACACCACGTAGTTTTGTACCTTTCAATCCTCTTTGCATTGAGACGTCCATGCAGTCCCACATGAGATCGTAGTTCACGAGTTTATCAACTTTCAATCCTCTTTGCATTGAGACCAGCATCCACTTGTATGTCCATCAAATCCTGAATGAAGCTTTCAATCCTCTTTGCATTGAGACTTTATCTTCTCCTTCTCTTCTATGTTCTCACTCATTCTCTTTCAATCCTCTTTGCATTGAGACGAAGATAAAGGCAGCTATGGCAGCGCTGATGGCACAGCACTTTCAATCCTCTTTGCATTGAGACGGCTTCTCAGCTGGGTTATAGATAAAGGCATAGCTCTGTCTTTCAATCCTCTTTGCATTGAGACTTATAAACGCTTTGAATTGTCTTTCCACTTTGTTCCCCCGGTCTAACTTTCAATCCTCTTTGCATTGAGACAATAGCTCCTCAGCTCTCTCTATCTGTTTTACCTTTATCTTTCAATCCTCTTTGCATTGAGACGGAGCTCACCTCCTCCTCAGCCTTATCTCGTCTTCTATAACTTTCAATCCTCTTTGCATTGAGACAAGGTTTCCTCCTCAGCAGGCCCTGCGGGTGGAGGAGCCCTTTCAATCCTCTTTGCATTGAGACTGTCATTATCGTGGACATGTTCTGTCCTGTGTACATGACTTTCAATCCTCTTTGCATTGAGACAACAGAGAGAGATAATATCGCTGGGAGGGTGAGTGAATGACCTTTCAATCCTCTTTGCATTGAGACGAAGGTGGAGCTTTCAACTGAGCAGTTTAAGAAAATTTCTTTCAATCCTCTTTGCATTGAGACATAAGGAATGGAGTGTGAGGGAACTGATGGAGGCATATACTTTCAATCCTCTTTGCATTGAGACAAAGTGGAGAAGGTCAAGCACACGGAGAACAAGAACGTTGCTTTCAATCCTCTTTGCATTGAGACGAACTGACATACCTTGAAAGGATCCACTATGAGTATAGAAACTTTCAATCCTCTTTGCATTGAGACCCAAATATTACTACTTTTCCATCCTTATAGTCTGCTAAAACTTTCAATCCTCTTTGCATTGAGACTCCTTAAGAGCTATGAAATCGCTCTTTTCAACAGCAAACTTTCAATCCTCTTTGCATTGAGACTATAATCAGTATCAGGAGGATAGTTACTATGCTTGATCTTTCAATCCTCTTTGCATTGAGACCATCAGATGCAGTGCCAGACATACTGAGCACGCTCCTGACTTTCAATCCTCTTTGCATTGAGACCTCGCATTTGCATGCTGCTGTGAGCACCTCGTTCATGTGCCCTTTCAATCCTCTTTGCATTGAGACTCGTGGACGAGGAGTTTCTAGTGCGATATTTTGCCATAAGCTTTCAATCCTCTTTGCATTGAGACACAGGGGAAACTCCTCCGGGCCGGTGAGGCTGGACGTGCCTTTCAATCCTCTTTGCATTGAGACATTCCATAAT
>Ga0209225_1004954_pt1 | contig 10237 bp, 19 predicted proteins | sample WasSprMetagenome_FD_184732 | JGI IMG/M metagenome (GOLD analysis project Ga0209225, IMG submission 184732) | Sulfidic aquatic microbial communities from Washburn Spring, Yellowstone National Park, USA - WS (SPAdes) (version 3) | ecosystem: Environmental > Aquatic > Thermal springs > Hot (42-90C)...
ATCCTTGATGCCACGTAGACGTCCCCCGTCTCGATGTAGTACTTCAGGGCTGCCCTCAGCTTTGGCGGGAGCTTCTCTATAAACCCCCAATCCGCCCTCTCACGCCTAAGCCTACGAGCCTCCTCAAGCGCCTCAACAACCTCCTTCATACTCCTCCACTATGAAGCGTGCGCAGGTGGAAAATAAAGGTTAGCAGCTCCGTGTCAAAAATAAGCTCAAAGCAAAAGCTTGCAATAGGCCTGAGTTTCCTCCTTTAAGTAGCCTGGCTTGATTGCCACTACAGGTAGCTTTTTCTTCTCCAAAAAGCCTACGAGTTCGCCGTTGAGAGGCAACGAACTCGTAGAGAGAAACTCGTTTACCATTGCTGTAGCGTAAAGCAAGTTATTAAACAGAACCCTGCGCCCCATGCTGTACAGCTTCACTGCAAGTGAGTAAGCCTCAGGCGGCGCATCGGCGACCTCAAGTCTGTTTACTATCCATGCAGCCCATCACGCGCCATACCGGTTGCTTCTTCTAGCGTCGGCCTGCATGCGCGCCGAAGCACACACTACACACGTACACAGGACACCTAATTTGGGCATGTGGGCAGGTTATCGCTGGAGAAAGGCTGCACCGTGTGGCGGAAAGTGCGGGACGAGGAGCATCTAAAAGAGCAGAAACTAAATAAACGAGCCACACCATTAATAGCCTTGTGGCGAGGAGAGGGCTGACCGGAGTGTTCTACTTAAAGCCCAGAGTGGTCTCAGCTGTCGTTTACCTGCAAACTCTGAAGGGAATCAGGCCCGTTACCGTTAGAATCGCGAAGACAGTAGCCGAAAGAATCCTCGCCTCTGCAAAGGTAAGGAAGAGGTGGTTAGCGGGCGGGAGGACAAAGGCTGTGAGCATGCGGCTCTTCGGCGAGGGACTTGCGCTCCTGGTCCTCAAGATCCCCGATATCTGCAAGGTTACTAACCTCAAGGAGCTTGATGCAGTCATGAAAAAGGCTTACCGAAGTTACGATGGTGTGAAGAGCCTTGTAGACGCGAAAGCCCTCGAGAAGGTTGGAGGCAACGATGAGCTGGCCAAAGCGTATATCAGGGCGTGGCTTAAGGCAGAGAACCTTGAAGTCCCCGGAGATGACCCTGACGCAGGAGAAGTTTCCAGCCAGTACTACAAGCTTATCTGGAGGTTCGGCGACAAGTACGTGGTCCAGGATCCGCCCTGGTGTTGAGAATGCCCCTGCTACATAGCGTACCCCTATCGATAAAATCCGCCGAGGAATACAGGCGTTACGTTGAGACATTCGGCAAGCTGCCTACACGCACGTTCAACGAGATCTCGGGATACGTAGAGTCGGAGGACCGGGGTCTCTACCTTCTCCTAATGCCCCCAGGGAGCGGGAAAACCTTCCTTCTTTACCAGCTGAGGGAGGAGTTTTACAGGCAGGGTCCCATACTGCTGAACTCCTTCGGCGGCAGCCTAGAGAGGTTTCAGGAATTCGTGAACGCGCTCGATGCAGAGCTGGCGCGCGCCGTAGCCGCGTGGATTAACGTCGTGACTGGGAGGAGCATCCAGAGCATCCCGGACGTACTAACGATCGCTGGCGCAGTTGCTATCGCGGCGAACGCCAACATACCGCTCATCCTCCTGCTCGACGAGGTGCCACTGAGCGAGGAGAGCGGCGAGCGCTTTAAAGCCCTAGTTAGTAGCTTTGAGAGCCTGCTCCGTCGCGTCGATGGGCTAGGTGGCTTTAAGGTTCACATCTTGCTCACATCGCATGCCGTCTCCGCGGATCTGAGCGAGAAGCTCTTCGATGAGCTGAGAGCGAGGGGTGGTCTTCAGAGGTTCTCAGTAGTACGTCCGTTTACGAAGATGGAGCTGGCTCCAGGATTCGAAGCTGAGGCTACAGGGTTCGTGAAGAGGCTAGTTGGCGGTGCACCGTTAGACCCGCTTGTTCTCAGAACCGCCGTCGAGATGCTGAAGAGGGGCTTTGTGTTCAGGCAGCTAGTCACCTTCATGGAGGGCACTAAGAGAAGGGCTCGCTTTACGGATCTCGAGAGAGACCTCCACAAGGCGATTGTAGAGAAGCTAAGGGAAGAGCTGAGGAGGAGGGGGATCAGAGAGGGGAAGTTGGAAATTTCAAGTCGCCCAGACCTCGTCTTGGCCGATGGCACCTGTATCGAAGTGAAGGTGAGAGCGGGCATCCCGGAGGTGAATCCACTCCAGCACGCCGAGTGCGCTAAGAGGCTATACATTATAGTATCCCTCGAGACCGTCAACGTGCCAGGAGCACAGATTGTGCACATTAAGGCGGATGTGGAGCGAATAGTCTCAGCGCTGGATACCCTGAGAAGCCGGGAGGGAAGAGAGGCATACAGAGGTGCTCTCACGATTCTAGCAGAGGCTACAGCGGCATCCGCGCTCGAGAAACTAGTCCCGCAGCCCCAAGCAGAGCAGTTAGACCCGAGGATGAGGTTCCTCTGTTCAAAGCTGGGCGAGTTCTTCAAGGAAGAACGTGTGGCCACAAAATCGGACATTGCTCATAGTGCGTCCTTCAAGCAAATCTTGAAAGAGATTGCAGACATGGCACCAGAGGAGCTTAAAGCAGAACTTGAGAACTGCCTGAAGATGAAGAAGCCGAGGGTAAGCTGCGTGGACACGCTCGCTAAGGTCATCGAGAAAGTCTACGGGAAGACAGCGCTGAAGGTGGAAGGCTCGAAAGTAACGCTTGGCCCGCTATGCTCCAAGAGGTAACACGGCAGGCGCGCGCTAGTGGTCTCAGCTGTCACTAAAAATCGTGGAGGTTGAAGCGCGCGCTGTCAAGGCTCGCACCAACGTACCCAACCTCGTCTGCTAGTTTGCCGGTAATCTCCTCGTTCATAGGGGTGCCGTCCGTGCCTATAGCAACTTTAGCGCCAGCGCTCTGCCAACTAACCTATTTATTTAGGAGGGTGAATAAACGGAGAGGGCAGGTAAGTGACAGGTGTGAGGGGGTCCGTTGAGGAGAGGATCGCGAAGATAGAGGGCACAATTGAGCAGATGGACAAGAGGCTGAACCATATCGAGACGGAGCTGGGGGATTTGAGGAGGAACCTCGACGAAAAGTTCCTCTACCTGGACAAAAAGCTGGACAAACACTTCCTCTGGCTCCTCGGCGTTCAGATATCGATGTGGGTAACCATAATACTAGCGATACTGCTAAAACATTCTTAAAGAGACACGATCGACACCACCAGTGCTTATTATTTTGACATGAAGAGGGGTCAAAATGGAAATTTAAGAAACTAAGGCACTTATTACCTGGCCACAAAGCAGCTTTACCTTTCCGTAAATTTCCTAGGTCCCTCCTTGAGTGGCGCCATAGCGGAGCTTGCGAGCTGCCCTCCGCCTCCAGAAGACCGGGAAGAGTTTGGGGACAGCTTGTTGATATTCCTCATAGCTTTTCCCAAACCTGCCCCTCAGCCCCTCCTCTTCCCAAGTAATTACAGGATTCGCAAAAAGAGCCTTAAGAGCGAATTGAGCTAGGACAGCGGCTACCCCCGAAATGAGGAAAACCCCCAGTATTATGAGGAACTCCCCCAAATATATCGGATGCCTCACAACGCGATAAGGTCCTTTGGTGACGAGGTGGGCTTTCTCGGAGGGAGAAACCTCTGGAATTCTCCTACCAGCCTTAATGCCTAGAGCTGCCGCCGCCCAAACCGCTAAACATATTCCAGCTAGAAGTAAGGCAAACCCTAAGTATAGAGCATAACCGTCCAAGCTAATCCTATACTTTAAAATTAAATCCTCGTTCAAAACAACTATAGCAGCGGATAAAACCCAGTATACGTACATCCAACGGGCAATTAGTGCATGTCTAACTTTGCCACTCAACCTCCTCCCAATAAATTTCTCACCCACCGTGGAGTGAAATAAAAAGCGCCAAACATCAAGTGGAAGTAAAAATGCCAGGCATCCTAAAGATAGGAAATCCACGATCACCGTTAGCATATTGCCCGCAACACTCCTCTTTCACACACGAATTTACAGTTAACGATTATGGGGCGCGCACGCGCGCTTTAAACATTTTCAAGGATATTCCAACACAGTTACCTCAGCTACATTCTCCCCACACTTCCCCTATTTTAATAGCGCGCCGCCGTCGGAGCCCTTAGGTTTACTAATCTACCGTAGTTAATGCGCGCGCCCTCCACCAAGCAATAGTAATAGGAATATCCTTCAGAAACCTCCCCCTTAGCTCGGAGCTCCTCGAGCTTATCGAGATGACTCCTGTACTTTCCAATCTCATCCCTCAGCGCAACATGCTCCTCATATAATGCCTTAACTCCTTTATCTTAGACGTGATAAACTCCTCGACACACTTAACGACTTCCGAGCGCGCTTATTTTTCCCCATGAGGAAAAGGGGCTCAAGATCCTGCTTTGCCCGAGGCTTTGCAAGATTCTACAATACGGTAAAAGATAGCATGCCTTGGTTTATATTGCTCCTATTAGTCTCAGCAGTATTGGTATTACTGTTGCCCCCCATATCGTCAGGATGATGCCTACTGTCCACTTGAAGTTGCTGAACACCTCCCTCCTCAGCTGGGTAATCTCCCCCCTCAACTGAATGAGTTCTCCCCTTAGTTGTGCTATTTCGCTTTTTAGCTCTTTTATGTCCTCCTTTTTTGCTACGTCGGGTAGGATGGAGTTTGACATGAGGAGCCTGAGCTCGGGGTCTGACACTATGATTTCTACGAGCCTGGTTTTTAGTTTCTTGTTTGCCTCTATTTCTTCTATTACTCTCTCCGCCAGGGATGTTTGCATTGGTTTTTCGCGTAGATGTGGGGCGTGCGATATATAAATTCTGCTTTGGATGGTTCCCGCGAACCTGTGGTTTTTGATGCGGTAAGGACTCTTGATAGTAGCTTTATGTGGGTAGTTTTGCTCTTCTGAGTAAGCATGATAACTCGCCAAAGCCTATTGGTGGAGTGATAGGGAAAAGTGCTTGAGAAAAACTCAAGCCCTGCGCTATGTGCTAGATATTCCTGGGACTTTTGTCATTGGTCATTAGCTTATATAAGTCAGGTAGGGGCTTAAGAGTTGTTGAAGTTTTCTTGCAGCTTGCTTGGATGCAGGTACGTTAATTCCTTGACGCACGCCGGGGAAGCCGATAACCACCCCCTAAAGCTCAGCCCCTCTTCTCCTCCTTCCCCCTCTCCCTCTGCTTTCTGAGGTTGTACCCTATCCAGAACCTCGAGTACCACAGCAGCTTCCAGACCTCCGTGTACTTGTCCCCGACCTCCTCCACCAGCTTGTCGGCTATCCTGTAGAGCTCGTCCGCCTCCTCTAGTGTGAGCTCATCCTTCTCTAGGAGCTCCTTGAGCCTCCTCCTCTCCTCCTCCGTCAACACGTCCGTGATAGGGTTCACGGACAGGACCCTGGACATCTCCCTCCTCAAAAGCTCGCTCGCCTCCTTCCTAAGGACTCCCTCGTAGCTGAGGAAATCAACCATGAACTCGTTCACGCTCTTCACGCTCCTCCTGAGGGAGTTGAACCTCTCATCTATCTGCGCAAACCTCCTCCCAAGCCAGTAAGCCAGACCCATGATCGAGAGCAGCCCCCCAAGACCACCAACCGCTGAGAGGACATCGAGGATGTCAGCCACCCACACCACCAATCCACATAGACGCGTCAGCAATAAAAAGATGTCGCCGCAGAGACATTTTCAGCGTCGACAGGTGGATGGCGATGTCCAAAAGAGCGCGCTACACGGTAAGCGCCGGGGCACTACGACTCCCAAGGCTTAAGCACCAAGAGCTTGAGGATCTACCTGAGAGGGCGCTTATAAGACCCCCCTAGAGCTGTTAAATTCCATGGCTACCCGCCAAGGGCCAAATAGCATACATCGCTGTCAAAGGCTCGCCATAGCTGAACATCCTGGAGAGAGCGCATTATTGCTGTTTCACCCGTGAGTCTCTCGAGTCCTGTTAGGAGGTAGCCCTCAAAGCAAGCTCTTCGCATACCAGCAATGATAAAGCCAGTTGCAGTTAATATAGCACCGCAAATGGTTAACATCTTAAGGATGTTGCCATTACCGTAACTGCCCAGCATTGATGGCTGAGGAGCATGCACACGGCAACCAGCCCTATGGCAATGAAAGACAGTAGCAATGGTTTTATCCCGCACTCCACGAAGAATCACCCTAACATCTCCACCTTCACTAAAGTACATGAATGCCAAGCGAGCAGAGGCGTCGTCACAGATTCTCCAGAGGTATGGTCCGTAAAAGGGGATGTAGCACCCCGGTCTTTCGGCAAGCTCTCCAAATCCAACAAGAACCATTACAATTACTGGACGAGGTAAAGTCAAATGCGTTGAGCAGAGCGCTGAGAACTAAGATATGAGAACGCATCACCCGAGGACTCCAACCCCCTATCGCGCGCGACATGAAGAATTGCTTTCACAACTTCTTCGTCCGCTCTAGTAGTACGGCTAGAGCCTCGCTTGCACTGTCCAGCTTCCTATTTAGAATGCTGTTCTGCTCAATGACCTGCGCGAGGAAGAGTATCGTTATGACTCTAAAGGCATCCTCATCCCTCATGGTCTTCAGCCTTTCATATATTGCCAAATACGGTCTTCGCAGCTGAGGCGCGGTTGCAGCTATCGCGTCAATGAGCCACGAATCCATGTCCACCCATACGCATTACCTTTATGCTTGAGCGATCCTTCGAATACAAGTTCCATATCGAAGCAGCTCAGTGGTCAGGCAATCGCGATGAGCCTTCCAGAGGCTTAACAGAGATCTCACCCGGGATCTCAAGTAGCATACTTAATTGTATGCTGCTCTAAAATTTCCAAGGATGGCATCCACGTTTTATCCTGGTAGTTCTACAGCCATGTACTACTACGTCATAGATGCTCCAGAGGTCGCGCGCACAGCATCTTCCAGTCGGAAAGGTTCCAGGGATGCATCTACCTTGAAAGAGCCTTCCTCCCACAGGGGAAAAGACCTCGGTAAAATTCCCGCGCGCCATGCCGTAGTTCTCGAAGGTCGTCGCGCGCTTTACCGCCGGGAGCTTCACGGGGTTTTTCCAGCGAAGCGGGGATAACTTTTATATCTAGGGGATTGCTAATGTTTTCGGGGTTTTAAATGGCGTACCTGGTTAAGGCTGACGACCGGGGGAGGGTGAAGCTGCCTAAGGGCTTGGTGTCTCCGGGAGACCTGCTTTTGGTACTGCCCGTGGGGAGGAGGATCGTCCTGGTGAAGGTGCCTCCGAAGCCTGTTGAAGCCAGCTCGTCGTGGCTTAAAACCGAAAAGGGTAGGAGCGAGCTCCGGGCGTTGGCCGAAGCGGGCGCCCTGGAGGAGGTCGAGGAGCGGTTGAGGAGGAGGACGCTTGCTGGTGGAGACTGACATTCTTCTCGCCCACGTGAAGGAGAGGGATTGGTTGAAGCCGTACGCTGAAGCGCTTCTGAAGGCGGCGGAGAAAGGGGGGAGATGTACGCTAGCTACGCGCGACGCGTTTTTATATTGGCAAAGAACATGGTAAGATTGGAAATAAAAATGGCAAAAATTGTCAAAGTTGACAAGGGGGGGCGCCTAGTTTTACCACAGGATGTGAGAAGGGCAGTGGGCATAAAGGGTGCAGAAGAACTTTTATGCCGTGTTGTCGGAGACAAAATTATCCTTGAAAAATTCTCCCCGGAGAGTATAAGTACAGTTCTAGATGAACTAGAGGAAATAGCGCCCAGCCTAGAGCTCGACGCTGAGGAAACTGAAGAGGGCGACAAATATATTGATAAAGACGCGCGTGCGCTAATGGGTTGAGCCGGCTCTGCACAGCACCTCTTGTTCTTGCTTCTCAGCATTGATCAGATGCTTTACCTTTGCTCGCGGGGCTTTCTCATAGCCTCCTCTAACTCCCTTATTCTCGACTCGAGTTCCTCCAGCTTATCCGCGTACTCCCTCTTTAACTGCTCGTAGACTGCTTGTGAAATCTTCCCCTCCGCTTTTATAGCCTCGAGCCTTTTCACGTAACCTCTGTACTTTTCAGCCTCGCCGGCTAGCCTCGCCAGCTTCGCCCTCGTAAGCTGGACTTGGATGTACTGAATCTATGTAAGCGACCGGGGGCTTATTTTCAGCTTCAACTTTCACAGTTAGGGTTTTCGTTGTTGAGAGCCCATCCGACTGGTATACTGTTACCGTTACTGTGTACGTGCCTGATTTGCTGTATGTATGCAAAGCTGGGAACCATGCATCTTCACTTTTCCCGTCCCCCCACTCCCAGTGAATCTTAGTTATGCTTGCGTTGCTGTGGCCTGGTGTTGCGGCTCTATTGATTGCCACCGTTAGGCCGCTTACCTGTGGATTATAAAGGGTAAGGGTTGGGGGCTTGTTTTCAGTCTCAACTTTCACGCTCAGGATTTTTGTTGCTGTTAAGCCGTCTGACTGGTATGCTATCACAGTTATTGTGTATGTTCCAGGACTACCATAGGTGTGCGCTGCCGGGAAAGAGTGGTCCTCGCTGAACCCATCACCCCAGTCCCAGTGAATCCTAGTTATCTTCGCACCCTCATACCCCGGCGAAGTAAACCCATCAACCGTAACGCTTAAACCATTCATTTGAGGCTCTAATATGACTAGAGATGGAGGCGGGGTTTTCGGGTAAAATTTGAGCTTTTAAATCTCCAGGGTAGTTTAGACCTGATACAAGTATTTCGCTCACTCCATTTTTCAAATTTACTTTATATATTTTGCCGCCAAAGTTAACAGCAACGTAAGCAGTATCACCTATTACTGCTATTCCAACGATGTTGTAATCGGGTATGTCAGCAACCTTGCTTACCACGTTACTATTCTCAGAGAACTTGTAGATGGTACTAGGTCCACATACATAATAGCAACCGTTTGAATATGTTATGGCTCCTAACCACGCATCTAAGCCACTTAAATCCTTGAAGATGGTTTTCTTGTAGGTCGTTAAATCTATCTGTATTATATGCCCATTTCCATCCTCGGAAATAATAAGCTTGTTATCAACGACTATTCCGTGAAGATTCTGCAAGTGATTATCGGGCGTTTCTAGGATGTTCACTACGGTTATAAAATTTCCCGAGGAATCTATGAAGTATATTTTATCGTATTTGTTATCTAGCAATGCTATCCTTTCATCGGGCAGAACAACGAAAGATAAGAAATATGGGATAGAAGAAGGTATGGGAATATTTTTCAGGAAGACTCCTTCAGTAGTGTAAACCGAGATATATCTAGTGTAAAGATCCTGGACTGCATAAATCCTATTTTCTGTGATTTCCAAAGATCTGCTTGACTTAATATTTTTAATGATGGTCTGTTTAGAGCCGTTCAAAAATACTTTCACAACACCATCCCTGGTGGGACTGTAGAGAATCAGCTGAGCCTGCTTGCCTGAAGGTACCTTGTCAAAACTCGGAGTAATATTGGAATTGAAAAGCGATGATGTAAAAAGGACAACACCTGAGCTCAGTAATCGTGAACTTCTGCTCGAGGACCTCTATTCCGAGCTCTAGGAGTATTGAGGGGAGTAGCTCAACCAAGCGCTCGTAGCCCCTAGCCCTCTTGGCATCTCCTTTGGCCAGCCAGAGGTTTCTTGACTCGAGCGCCCAGTTGAGGTATTCGAGCAGGACGATTGGGGTGATGTACAGCTTTGTGTTGAGGGTTCTTAGGGCCCCCAGTCTCCTGGAGGCCGGGACGCATGTGTCTACTATTGCCCCTCTGCGCTCCTCCAAGCTCTCGCCCTTGCGAGCCCCTTGATCTCTTTCGGCGCGGGTTCTCCCAGTTCCTCCAATAGGGCAAGGTACTCCTTTATGGCGTTGCGGGGAGCCAGCTGCTCGACGGCTGACATGATGCGTTCTCTCGAGGCTGAGAGCAGAATCACGTCATCGACTTCGGCCATGTAGAGCTCTGATCCCCTTAACTTCCTTGAGAGGTAAACCCTGCCCTTTGCGTCAACCCTTCTGACGCTCATCTCTTCCATGTTCCCACTCGTAGCTTTGCTTTAGCTCCACATATAAAATTTCTTCGTCCCACTCACAAAATCGCTTTGAGCAAGATCTTTCAGGGTTTTAGAAGTCCTGGTCCTTGTGCGAAAGGATAATTGAGATCTTTGGGTGGGTTGAGAACAGAGAGAGGCTATAAAAAGCGCGGGAGCCGTCAAGGAAACATCCTTGTTCATTTTTCTGTAACAGTCGGTCAACTGGTTCTCTGGGACGCGGTTGGTGGGCATCGTTGGGGGTGA
>Ga0209225_1004959_pt1 | contig 10223 bp, 10 predicted proteins | sample WasSprMetagenome_FD_184732 | JGI IMG/M metagenome (GOLD analysis project Ga0209225, IMG submission 184732) | Sulfidic aquatic microbial communities from Washburn Spring, Yellowstone National Park, USA - WS (SPAdes) (version 3) | ecosystem: Environmental > Aquatic > Thermal springs > Hot (42-90C)...
CATTTTCAAAAATATCTATTGGAATATTATTTATACGAACTATTCCACTTCCAGGTTTAACAACTAATCTAGCTATAGAAGTTTTTCTTTTTCCTGTAAATATTCCTAAATGCTTTTTACTCAATTCTGGCATACCTAATTATTACTTATTTTTTATAAATCGTAAAAATTTGTTATATATAAAGATTTTTTTATTGAATATGTCTAAAAACTTAGTTTCTAGAAAGATGGAATCTAAAAATTAATGATTTAAAAGTACTCTTAAATGCTTTTAAATGAGCTAATAAATGAGCCTATACCTAGCTCTAAAAGAGGAAGAAAGCCTAAGCATGACCTAAGAAGATATCTTAAGCTAATAATTGTTAAAGAAGCTACAAAATTTAGTTTAAGAGAAGCTGAAGTTGAATATTCAAGCTCAATAATGCGGAGCTAGAGTTAATCATTCATTATTAGGAAAAAGAAATTTGATTATAAATTAATGAAAAGTTAGTTAAAGATTTAGGTAAAAAATAGAAAATATTGGGAGAAGAAAAGCAAGAAAAAATATGGAATAATTTAAAAAATTATAAGCAATGTTGGATAAGAGAATCTATATTTGGGATTTTAACAAATTGGTTAGGAGATAGGATAAAAACAATCTTAATATTTATTGCAATTAATAATTTTTAGGCACGCTTAAAAGCAGTATATTTTTTGGTTCATTTCTAAACTATTTAAGCTTTTTCCCTTACATGAAGTTATATAATCTAATTTAATGTTACTTTGATTCGTGTCTAGAGTTTTGCTATAAGATTTTCATGTATTTTAAGAGAATATTAGCTTTTAAAAGATTTTCCCAATTTTCAGCATCTATTATAAAGGTAGATAAATATTCTTTCAATTATAAGTGAAAAGATAGTGAGTCTGAAATTCATTTTCTGTAGATGCATGAGCTCAGCGTATGTTGGAAATGGTTAAAGATAACCTTATATCAGAGAAAATAATGTTATGAAGAATAAAAAATGGTATTCTGGCATAACAAAAGTAAATATTGCAATTATTAGTACTCTAGTATTAATAAAAAAAAAGTAATAAAAAGAAGCTTAATTATACTCAAATTATATTTTCTCCAAACTTATCTTAATCTAACTTCCCAACTTTTCCTCTCACACTACTTATACTTGGTAGATGGATAAGTATCTTATTAATCTCTTCTATTGAAACTTTTTCTTTTGAAAAACCTACTACTATTTTTTCATCTGCATGAATGAGGCCCATAAGGATTTTTATGAGAGTACTTTTTACTCGATCATTCCTACAGATTCGTTAGTTCTTACATTAGAGTTCATTCCTTTCAAGATATAAACTATTACACAAAAAAATATTTTTTAAATTGTTCATCATAATAATCCTCTTCTGTCATTTAGATTCCTCTCTAAAATCTAGAAGAATGCCCATAACCTTTATCCTATTCTCAATAAGCATTTTATATGCACTTTCAGCTTCATACCACGGGTATATAGCACTTATTAAGTGGTCAACTTTAACTAAACCAGTTTTGAGAAAATTAAAAAACAGTAGAGTGTTTCTTTTTATGGTCCAAGGATTATATGGCGTCTCGTACTCTGGATGGCTTGTAGCATGGGTCCCGATTATAACACGACTTGGAGCATCAACTTCATCATGAAAATCTAGTTGTGTTGGTCATCTTGGAGAACTTAAAATAATAAACCGACCCAAATGCTTTACTAACTTTATCGCCCAAGGAATAACATTGGGATTCCCTGTAACCTCAAACACTACGTCCAGCATTCTACCCTCAGTTAAATCCTGAATCTTCTTTACAACATCTTCTATATCACTTCTTAACACTTCTGTGGCTCCAGATTTCTTAGCTATCTCAAGTCTATCTTCAGATATATCTAAAGCAATTACAGGAAAACCTCCAGCAAGCCTGCTAAACATTATAGCAAACTGTCCAAGAATACCAACACCAACAACGCCAACATTTTCCCCCAAAGTCACCTTAGAAAGTCTTACACTATTCATAACTGTTGCCGCAAGATTGTGAAAAGCAGCTTCTTCGTCTGAAATACCATCCGGCACCTTTACTATACCGTGAGGGAGTCTAACAACTTCACCCCCAACATCTACAAGGGCATATTGGCTATGAGGTGCCCTGCTAACTACTCTATCACCAACTTCAACATCCTTGACCCTCTCCCTTTTTTATAACAACGCCCACATTAGAATATTCAGCAACAAAAGGGTATGTACCATATTTGGCCCATACCGAATCGCTTGGGAAATCGCCCATTAGAATAGTAAGTTCTGTACCTGTGCTTATTAATGTGACTAGAGTTTTAATAAGCACTTGATTTTCAGAGGGCTCGGGTAAAATAACTTCTTCAAAAGCGATCTCTTTAGGTTTTTAAAGACAATTCTTTTTGTCCTTATCAATTTAAATCTCTTCCATCTAGTTAAAAAAAATAAGTGGATGTATTTATATTTTTTATCATTTTTGATAATTTTAATAAATAACTTAAAGCTTCATCAACTATTAAGCTAATGATTACAGTGCTTAGTTCTATCGAGAATGAATATATGCTTTTTCATGTATTTCACATAAAATCTTTAGAAATTTTTGAAAAATTAATATTAATGAACATGTTTTCAACCCTTTATAAAAGGGGCGTGTCCAATTATTCATAAATCCATCTTATAATGATCTTTAAGCAATAAACTATAATCCTTAATATTACTCTTGTTTTAAATGATTCTTTTCTTTTTGTTTTTATTTTATCTCTTATTCTTGCTCTAACTTCTTGAGTTTGTTATACCTTTCTTTATTATAGACAAATATCTTTACAAATTCTATTTCTGAATTTTTACTCTTGTAGAAATGAATAATTCGTGTGATTCTTTTCTCTAATCATTAAATTTTAAATCAAGATCTATAAATGTTAAAAATAATTTAATTTATTATGAATTCTTCTTTTTATAAAATTTTTACATATTAATGTATAAAAATAGATTAAAATAATAAAGCAATAAATAATAATTGGACACGCCCCTTTTAACGAAAAACTTAAATATCTGTTTTACTTTCTTTCTATTAAAAATAGAAAAGGGTGAAAAAAATGAGTGAAACTAAGCCTAAAAGAATATCTACATTATTATTAGTTGTTGCTATTATTGTTGCTTTAATAATAGGTGTTATTGCAGGGTATTTCATAGGAAGTACTGTTACTCCAACAAGAGGTCTTACTGGCACTTATACAATTGCTTATATCCAATGTGATCCGGTAGAATCAGATTATGACTGGAGAGGAGTTGAACTTGGAATTGAAGATGTAAATAAATGGTTAGAAAGTATTAATGCACCTTACAGATTTAAGGTATTGAAATCTGTTAGTGATGGAACAGCTGTAAAGACTCAAGAACTTTTTTCGTCGAGTGTAGCAGCTGGTGCACAAGTGGTCATAGGAGTGTCGTGGAGTTCTCATGCACGTGCTATCTTAGAGAGTGCTAATAGTAAAAAAGTTCCTATTATAAGCATTTATTCAACATCCGCTCTTTTAGCTATTCCAAATGATTACCTATTCAGAATCGTTCCAACTACTGCTGTCTATGGAAAGTTTATTAAACAATACATGCAGAAAAGAGGGCTTCTAGCAGCTGTTATAGTTTTTGCAACAGAACCATTCGGCACAAGCTACAAAGATGGAGTTGAAAAAGAACTATCTTCTGCAGGAATTGATGTGATTGCAACAATACCAGTAAATCCAGAGTCAGCCGAATGGACGCCAGAATATGGTCTTGTTAGAGATGCGTATGTAAAAGCGGTAAGTAAATATGGTGAAGGCAAAGTTTTAATTATCGATGCTATATCCTCAGACAAATGTTCTCAAGCTCAGATTGCTCTGTCACGCTATCCAGAACTACTTTCAGCGGAAGTATTGCTGTCTAATGCACCAGATAATGCATGGTTAACAGATATACCAGAAATATGCGTGAAAACTAAAGCTTGGACTTTCCAGATGACACATCCTGATAATCCAGTACAAAGAATATTTAAAGAAGAGTATAAGAAAAAATACGGAGAGGATGTAAGGTATCCGCATGAGTTGCAAGCTTATGACTGTGTGTGGATCGCTGCTTATGCAATTGCAGCCGCGGGAGAATATAAAGGAGAAGAGATTGCAAAGTGGATACCAAAAATCGCAAGTAATTATTTTGGTGCGACGGGCTACTGTAAGCTTGATGAAAACGGAGATAGGATGTATGCTGATCAAACTCTACTCAGAATAGTTAAGGAAGATGGCAAATATGTATTTAAAACAATAGGATACTATAATGCTGTCACCGATACTTTAACTCTTCTTGAAGAATAAATAATAATTGAATTAATTTTTAACTCCATTTTTTTTATTTTTAGAATAAAAAAGTGGTTTTATGGTATGATAATTCTAGAAACCAAAGATCTGGTAAAGAAATTCGGTAAGCTTCGAGCATTAGATGGTGTTAATCTAAAGATACATTCTGGAATGATATATCTATTGATGGGTCCAAATGGAAGTGGAAAAACTACATTAATTAACTGCATTTCTGGTATTTACAAACCTGATGAGGGAAAGATATTTTTTAAAGGGATAGATATAACTGGAAAATCACCTCATGAAATCGCGAAACTTGGAATAATAAGAACCTTTCAAATTCCTGAACTCTTTAAAAAAATGTCTGTTTTTGAGAATTTATTAGCATATGCAAATAATCCAGGTGAAAATTTTTTATCAGCTTTTTTTAAAGAAAAATGGAATAAACAAGAAAATGAATTGAAAGAAAAAGCGGTCAGTATTTCAAGTTATCTTCAATTATACGATCAACTCAACTTACTAGCTAAAGAACTAAGTGGTGGGCAATTAAAAATTTTAGAGTTTCTTAAAACTCGAATGAATTATTCAGAGCTCTGTCTTGTGGATGAACCAGTGGGAAGTATAAACCCAGTTTTAGCAAATAAGATTTTTTCTTGGATTAAAGAAATTAGAGATAAGGAGAAAGTGACCTTTGTCGTAGTGGAACATAGACTAGATATAGCACTAAAATATGTGGATTATGTATATGTGATGGGTTATGGTAAGATTATGTGCGAGGGTTCTCCTGAAAAAGTTTTAGACAATCCAATTGTGCGTGAAATTTATCTTTAACTCCAATATGTAAACTTGAAAAATTTATATATTACTATATAATAACATAATTTCTATAACACAGGGAGATTGAATGTTGACTCTAGAAAATGTGAATTCAGGTTATGGGAGCTCTCAAGTTCTTTTTAATGTGTCTCTAAATGTAGAAAAAGGGTCTATTACAGCTGTAATAGGGCCGAATGGAAGTGGCAAATCAACTTTGCTTAAAACGATTTTTGGCTTAACAGATATTTATAGTGGATCTATAAAGCTCGCTGGTGAGGAGATAACTAAGAAAAAACCTCATGAAATCGCAAAAAAAGGCATTGTTTACTTATCACAAGTTGGAAATTTATTTCAAAATCTTACTGCTAGAGAGAACTTAATTATAGCTGGATACATTTTACCAAAAGAAAAATTAGAAGCTCGTATAAAAGAAGTTATTCAAATCTTTCCGCTCTTAAAAAATTTTATGGAACGTCAAGTTTCAATGATGAGTGGTGGAGAAAGACAATTATTAGCAATAGCATGTGCCTTATTGAAGGAACCCTCACTCATCTTATTTGATGAACCTACTACTCATTTATCTCCAAAATTCGCAGATATGATAGAAGAAAAGATCAGAGAGTTAAACTCTATGGGCATAACTGTTCTCTTGGTTGAGCAGGATGTTAAGAGAGCTTTTCGTATTTCAGATACTACGTATATCCTGGTTGCTGGCAGAGTCTACTTCCAAGGAAAATCATCCGAGCTAATAAAACATGAAAAATTAAATAAGCTCTTTTTCGGGTTGGAGAGTTAAAATGGTTGTGTCATTATTAATAGATGCTATCGTTTTATCTTCGACCTTTGCACTACTCTCTTTCGGTTTTACTTTACAATTTATAACTATTGGAACCATAAACCTTGCACAGCCAAATATCGTTATTTTCACAAGCTATTTTGCTTTACTATTTTGTATGGTTGGGTACTCTCCTTATTTGTCAATACCCGTAGCATCTTTAGTGGGAGGCATATTAACCCTGAGTATATGGAAAATTTTGTCTTATATGAAAAAACGAGGGTCCGATTCTAATACATTACTAATAACAACATTAGCTATTTCATTAATCATTTATGGATCGACAAATGTTTTTGCTGATTACATTTCACGAACAATGGGAACTAGACGTATTTTCGGATTAAGCATTTATGATTTTAATTTTCTAGGAATGCCAGGAGTTCTCTTTTTCTCTCTTATTTCTTCTATTTTATTTGCTTTAATCTTTCACTTATTTTTGAAAAAATGTAAAACCGGAATTGCAATAAAAGCAATTTTAGAAGATCAATCATTAGCAGAAATTCATGGAGTTAACACAGAACTTCTCTTAAATGCTATGTGGTTTATCACGGGCTGTCTTTCAGGTCTTGCGGGTGTTTTTTATTCTATGTGGTTTTTCGTGCAACCTGTTGTGTGGATTTTGTTTTTTGTTCGAATGATATCTGCATGTATAATTGGAGGGACAACTAAACCATTTGGAAGTTTTTTCGGAGCTTTTATAGTTGGGTTCTCTGAAGTTTTGTTCATCATTGTTTCTTCTAATATTATTGGACCAGGTATGGCAGCTTACAGATCTATTGTACCAGTAGCTCTCGTTTGTATAATCTTATTTATAGCACCAAAAGGGATAATTGAAGCTATAGAGAAATATAGGAGGGAATAAGTATGGTATTGGGCTCTGTCTTGATAATAGATATCTTGGTTTTCTTTTTATTATATTCGATTCTCTCTCTTGCTTTACATTTACAATTTGGATATACTGGAATACTCAATGTCGGAATATATATTTATCCAATGATAGGGGGTTTTATTTTGGCCATTGTGCCTTTTAGATTAGCGATGATTATTTTTAACGTAGACCCACGACTAGATTTCGTTGCAGATAATCCAATCGTTGTACGGATTTTAAACGATTATTTAGCGAGAAACCCTTTAACTTCCGTAGGGCTCCTTCTGTTTACAATAGCAGTTGTAATTATAGTTGCTATGTTGGTTAGTTGGTTAATTTCTTATCCCTTACTCAGATTAGAAGGAGCTTATCAAAAGATATTCACATTAGCAGTGGCAGAGTGTCTTAGAGTAATTGGTTTGCAGTATTTCCCAATAGCCGGTGGCGTTTTTGGCCTCGGCATTCCAAATATTTTTAAATGGTTGGGTGATTTCGATTGGGTCGGGCCTATTGCACTGACTGCATGTATATTTGCCATTATACTTTTGCTTATCATTAAGCTTTGTAATTCTCCATTCGGTAGACTACTTAAAGCGATAAGAGAAAATGCACTTGCCGTTGAGTCGCTCGGAAAAGATGTCACTAAAACACAAAAAATTATTATGGTTTTTTCCTCAGCCATAGCTGCTTTGGTTGGAGTGTTATATTGTCTCATCTTTATGACTGTTACTCCGGAGGCTTTCAATGTAGATGATTTTTCTTTTTGGTGTATAGCTATGATAGTACTTGGAGGAACAGGAAACAATTGGGGAGTCCTAATAGGCGTTTTAACTATAATAATCTTAAGAAGAATTAGTTATATTTCTAGAAATTATATAACTTCTCTTCCTTTTGATATTGCTTGGCTTGAACCGATTATGTTAGGGACATTAATTTTACTCTTTTTAATCTATAGATCAACCGGTATCTTACCCGAGAAACCAACGACTATTAAAAAGCAAGTGAATTAAGACTTTTTATTTTTACCTTTGCTATTCTGGATTTTAAGTCTTTATAACTTTTCGGACAATTTTGTTAGATATAAAGATTGATTCAAAATTAAACGAAAAAATAGAAATTACAACTATATAGTTAAAAGCATACATCAATAAAAATTCTTAAAATCAGCATTAGTCTATTACATGTGCATAAAACTTCATAAATAATCTCTTCTGAGTTTATTTATTACAATCGATGTATATCTTACTTTAATTTATCTGTTATGCTTTTACATTTAAAAATGATACGAAAAAAATATTCTTTAATATGATAACAGCCAATTAAAAATATGATCATTCAAAATGGAAGAAAGTGATGGAATGCTGGAATTATTCACAATATGCTATAACATCCTAAAAGATGAACTTAAAATACCAGATTCTGCACAACGAAATGTTTATAAATGAGTCAATATGGATTTATATCGAGAATTTATGAGTAAAACATTCGATCTTGTTCCTAGAAAAGTTCCAAAAGTTAAAACGAAATATCGAAGAATTGTTACTGAAATTCCTCCCGCAGAATCTATACCACTTTTAAAAAAGCTTTATCAACTTGAACCATTTTCAATGCAAGGGCAGCCTCCAATTATATGGGATCGAGCTGAAGGCATAAATGTTTACGATCCTTATGGAAATAAATTTCTTGATTTCTCCTCCGGAGTGTTAGTAGCTAATGCTGGACATGGAAGACATGAAATTAGGAAAGCTATAGAAAAAGTATTACACAAACCTTTATTACACAACTATTATTTTCCATCATTAGAGAGACTAAAATTTGCTGAGAAAATCCTATCTCTACTTCCTAAAATTGCTAATCCTAATGAATATAAAGTTTTTTTGACTACAACAGGTTCAGAGGCTATAGAAGTCGCAATTAAGCTTTCACGTGCATATGGTCAAAAGATAAGTAAAGAAAAAGGAAAGAAAGTTGGGCTTGTATCTTTCGAAGGAAGTTTTCATGGAAGAACTTTAGGAGCCCAAATGATTGGAGGAATGCCGAAACTTAAAGAATGGATCCCATATCTGGATCCGGAAATATGGCAAGTCCCATTCCCTGATGGATATAGATGTGAAGATGTAAGCTTCAATTTATTTTTAAAAACATTAGAAGAAAAAAAAGTTTCTCCTGATAGGATAGCTGCAGTTATAAGTGAAACCTATCAAGGAGGAAGTGCAGCTTTTGCTCCTATCGAATATATGAAAAATTTAAGAAAGTGGACTGAAGAGCATGATATTCTTTTAGTTCTTGATGAAATCCAAGCTGGTTTTGGTAGAACTGGTAAGATGTTCGGGTTTGAGCATTATGAAATAATGCCGGACATTTTCGTTTGTGGAAAGGGAATAACAAGTTCTCTACCTTTATCTTGTGTAATTGGAAAAAAAGAAATAATGGATTTATTTCCACCAGGTACTATGAGTAGTACTCATCTAGGGAATCCAGTCTGTATAAGTGCCGCTTTAGCTTCAATAGAGTTAATCGAAAAAGAGAATCTTGTGGAAAATTCTTATAAGATGGGAAAAATTCTACATGAAGAATTAGATAAAATTAAAAAAGCTTTCTCTGATGTTATAGGGTGTATCCAAGGAAGAGGATTAGTTGCTGGTATTCATTTTGCAACTAAAGATAAAGAACCATTAGGAGATTTAGCTGCATTAGTTGTTCGAAAGTGTGTGGAAAAAGGTTTGCTTCTTTTTGCTCCGGTTGGATTTGGGGGAGCAACAATTAAAATAAATCCGCCATTGATAATTAATGAAGAGCCATTGTTAGAAGGGATAGAAGTATTTTCAGAAGCTATAAGAGAAAGCATCGAAGAAACGAGACATTAAAGAAAATTGGATTAGCAATAGTTAATACTCTCTTAAGCTTACAAGTCTTTCGGTAAATGTTTTCTCTAAAGAATTTATTTTTGCATATAAAGTTTTAATTTTCCAATCATTTAACTTAATTTTGGTAAAAAGAATTTGAAGATAAGGTTTTCAATTCAGTTAAATTTTTTAGTAAATCAAATAATTTAATATCATTAATCTCTAAAAATTCACTTGTTTGTATTTTTTTATATTCCACCCAAAATTTAGTATTGAGTTTTTGAGTTTCTATCTTCATATTTTTCTTCTTTTTGAATAAGTAATGTAAAGTACTAATAAAAATGACATTTTATTAATAAAGTCTCTTTAAAATTATATATTAAATTAGATTTATCTTGCCAAATTTCCTAGAATATCGAAAATCATTTCTCTTGGTTCTCCAATAATTTTTATTTTCTTTTTTAATTCAGGATTTTTCTCAATATCTTCAATAAGTGCTTCTG
>Ga0209225_1004969_pt1 | contig 10198 bp, 3 predicted proteins | sample WasSprMetagenome_FD_184732 | JGI IMG/M metagenome (GOLD analysis project Ga0209225, IMG submission 184732) | Sulfidic aquatic microbial communities from Washburn Spring, Yellowstone National Park, USA - WS (SPAdes) (version 3) | ecosystem: Environmental > Aquatic > Thermal springs > Hot (42-90C)...
TTCTTGTTAAATCTTTTGCTGTTACTTCATTAACATTTTGTTCTAAAAGTTTTGCTTCAATAATTTTTGCAATTTTCTTTGCACTTTCATATGTTGCTCCTGCTTTTAAGCAACTTACAACAATTTTTTCAGGCATGAATTCTTCTTTTGATCCATCTCTTTTTACAACGGTTATTTCCATTTTCCCACCATATAACTAATTAAATTTTAAATTTTTAATATTTTTGATTGAAAATGATAAAAATTTTATTGAGAATGTAAAGTAAGAAAAATTTCCTTTTTGTAGATCTTTCTTAATCGTCTATGTTTATCTAACTTTTTCTTTAAGTTCAATTCATATAATTTATGGATGAATTTATGTTCTTAGGTCTTATAATATTACTATTTGGTTTTCTCTTCAATTATCTTTGCTCCAATTTGACGTAAAGTCTCTCTCACTTTTAAATCAAAAGTATCTTTACTTATTCCCTTTTCTGATAAAGCCTCAATTTTCATTCTTAATGAAATTTTAGCTCCTTCGCGGTTTAATGGCATAAATACGCCACGTATTAAATCAGAGAGTTTATCCCATGGAATTTCAGCTTCGATTGTCACTCTTTGTAGAATTTCTTCAGTAGGCTTTTCAGTAGGACCTCCTGTTGGAGGCTGTTCCTCAAGTCCTTCTTTTTTCTTTTCTTTTTCTCCTTTCTTTTCAATTGCTATTTCTTTTCTTAATATGAATATATCCTCATTTATTTCTAAAGATGGAACTTCTTCTTGATATAAAACTTTATCATTGATTTGAAGACCAAAGACTCCATCTTTAACTCCTTTTATTATAGCATTCTTAAGGACATTTTCACTTTCTAACATTGGAAGATCATAATATTTTAAGAAAGCTTCCCATATTTCAACTAGGTTCTTTTTTTCATCTTTTTCTGAAAATGTCTTTTCTATTAAGACTTTAGGGGATAGTTTATCCAATAGAATCTCTTGATCCTTAAGATAGTATTTTACTCTTGTTGATAAGCCAAGTCTTTCACCAATAGTAGGTATTCCCAAGTCAAATTTTTTAAGTCCATCTTTTGAGCCGATAATTAAATATCTATAAGTTGAAATAATTTTAAACCCTATTTCTGAGTCTTTTTCATTAAACCATTGTTTTGCTTTATTTCTATCTACTTCTGTTAAAGTCTTCTGAAGCTCTTCGTCTGAATTTATTATTTTTAAGGCTATAAAACGACGTATACTTTCCTTTAATCCATTATATTCATTAGGGTCTAGAACAAGAAACATGAGTGTATTCTTATAGGTTCTATAACTAGTTGAATAATTTGTAAGCACATCTTGAATAAAACTTTCTGTATTTGGATCATCTATCATTAACTCTAATGGTAGGATAACCAATTTGAGTTTTTTATTGTCTGGGATGTCAGCATTAGATTTAGGCCAGATATAGACTTCGAAATCTTTCCCAGTAATCTTTTCAATTCTTTTTCTAATCTCATCTTTAATTTCTTCTTCTTTTATTGCCTCTTCTTTATCTAAAATCACTCTATTTAGTCCTACTTGACTACTAAAATAATAAAGAGCTTTTTCAAAATGAAGATAAAGTGGTCCATCTATATCCTCAAGCTTTCTGATGGCATCACCAACAATTGCCGGAGGAATTCCTTCCCTTAAAAATGCAACTCTAAGTCTTTGGATACTAATTCCTCTACGTTCAGTAGCAGGAAAAGAGTAGAAGAAGATTGATGTTGCTAAACTGGTTGCAACCTTAAACTTTGCATACTCGCTTCCTATTTGTCTATCAATTTTAACAGTTCTTGCATTATCACCAACAATATCCGAGGCCAGAACAGATTCAAATACATCACCTATATGTTCTATAAACATTCTTCTTATGCGAGGATTGGAAAGATTAATATTTGCTGGTTGTATGAGTGGTGAAGGATCTTGTCGAGTAAAATTATCATAAACAATTTCTGCTAATAGCCTCAACACACCTCTAGTTCTTTGAAAAGTAGGTATTGTCCCCCATCTTTCAAAAAGAACATCTATTGTTTCAGGATGGAATGGATAAGCTTTCTTGATCTTCTCTTTATATCGAATTTCACGAAATTCAGATGGAATTTCTTCTCCAAGTCTTTGATAAAGATTAAAATATTCAGAAGCAACTATTTCATGCTTTTTTGGATCTCCAAGATCTTCAAATAAACGTTTTCTTATAATTTCGTATACTTCTTCCCCTTCAACAGGGGTATATATTACTTGCATTCTTCCAAAGATTCTTTGAAGGTAACTTAAGACTTTTTCTCCTCTTTCACCATAAGGAGCACTAGAAGGTAATGTACATACAAGTACACATTGAGTTAATGATTTAGAAATAGCCTCAGTTAATTCTTGTGAAAAAGCAAAAACTTGATCCTCAAATTCCTTTGCCTTTATAATATATTCTGTTAGCTCATCAATTAAAAGTAGAACTGGCTTATTATCTCCTAATATTTTTTCAATAATTTCTCTTCCTGGAGTTGTTCTTTTATTATCATGTTCTTTTATTAATTCATAAACACCTAATTGTTCAGCTATTTCCCCCCAAGGTGTCTTACCCTTTAGGGGATCTGGTACGGTGCCTACAAATACAACAACTTTAACTTTAGGTATATTTTTTAAACCGATTTTATCTAAAATCTTTTTTATATCTGGAATATATTGAAATCTTTCACCATTTTTGAAAAGATGATAAAGATAAACTAATGCGTGTGTTTTTCCACCACCAAATGGTGTTTGAATTTGAATTACTTTTCCTTTTTCTCCTTTTTTTGTTAATGTAATAAGAACGTCACTTATTATATTTTCAAGCCCTTTTGTGAGATGTGTTCTTCTAAAGAAAGTCTCAGGATCGATGTATTCTACCGATGCTTCACCTTTTATAATGCTTCTTAAATCGGCTGCAAAGTCGCCTATTCTTCCTTCTCTAATATCCTTATGTGGAACTGCAACTTGCCACCAAGGCTTCATAATTTATCACTCATGAATTCTAATAATGTTTTTCTTTGAGATGTCCATTTAATATATTCTTCTTTCCCATATAAAAATCCTTGAATTAACTGTTTTTCTTTGTCTCCTTCTGGTAAAATTTCTGATAAAGCCTGAGCTGTTTGCCAAAATATTTCATTTCGTGCATAACCAGTCTCATTAAGAATTTCTTTTATCTTTTCTTTTTCTCCTTTTTCCCATAAGATTAAAACATAATGTAGAACATCGATCATTGATGTGAATTTTGTTTTCTTTAGAAATGCTTGATCTTGAGCCCTCTCTTTTGGATTTAAGACTTTGACAAATTCTTTTTCCTTCTTTACTAATCCTCCTTTATCCCATAAATCTGTTAACTCAACTCCCAAAGATCTTGAAAGCTTTATTGCATCATCAAAATGAACTTTGGCATTTCCAAAAGTCCATCTCCATAGGAGGTAAAACCTTGTTTGTACATCAACCCCTCCCAAATCAGCTCTTTTCAAAACCCTCTCAAGTGCAAATTCACTTACAACTTTCCTAACATACTCTAAAAGCTCTTTAACAGAAACTTCTTCGCCAGATAATTTTTCTACCCTAGAATATTGACCAAAAACCTCAACTGCAGGACCAATAGCACTAACGAAAAAGTCTGCACCACTTATTCCTTGCTCCCAGAATTGTGTGAGTTTTTCCTTAACTTTTTGCTCAATTTTCTCCTTTATTTCATTAAAGTAAGCAATTTCTTTTTTAGTACGTTTTTTACATACCATGTAAATCGTTGAAAGAAGTGATGCCGTTCCTAGGGCTACTGTTCTTGTCCGCATTTCTGTGTGAAGTGGCCATGAAGCTACTAATATTAACTCTGAATTAATCAGGCTTTTTATTATAGTCTCCCATGCTTCTGTAGATTTATGCGCAAAGATAATCACAGTGATGCCATTTGGTTTAAGTACTCTTGAAATTTCCTTAAATGCTTCAGTAAGCTTATTTTCATAAAATCTTTTTGCCTCTACTTTATTATCATTATGCCTCTTAGGCTCCATTATGATCTCTTCCGATTTTGGTGTTAGGGGTGTAGAAAACAGCTCTGGATACGCTTGATCTAGCACTCTTTTTAAAATTACATAGAAGAAATCTGAGGAGTCTGAATAAGGTATGTTATCGTAATAGGGAGGATCAGTTATTACAGCTTCAAAATAATTGTTGGGATAGGGTAACCTTGTTGCTGAACCGTATGAGATTTTTCTAACATGAGAACCTGCTTTGCTACAATAATCAATAACTTTTAATAAAAAGTTCATATTCCATGAACTTTCTACTTTAGCAAATGGATTGCATTCTACATAATCCCATGACATTTTTAATCTTTGCCTTTCAAATGCTCGTCTTACAGACTCAGAAGTTCTCCATGTTGACAAAATACAGTTATAAGTAGCAAATCTATCTAACGCAAAAGATAAGTAAAGCAAAATTGCTCTTGAATACTCGTCTGAGTTCTCCTTTTTCATCAGATGGTAAGCTTTTCTAATTTTATCTATAAGAATTAATAGTGCTAAAAATTGACGTGAATTAAAAAGTTGAGAATAACTTAGAATGCCATAGTTATCAACTCGTAAAATTCCTCCTGTGGGTAGTTTTTCATTAAAAAATGTATCAAAATCTAAGATGTTAATTTTCGTTTTAAGATATTCCGCTGCTTCTTGAAATAGCTCTAAATCCTTCTGATTGGCGATACGATAAAGTTTTCCTTTATTGTGTTTGAGAATGACTGCGATCATTCTATTTCCGGCCTTCCCTCGCTGGAAAAATCTTCTAACTTCTTTATTGGAGATTCCAGAACTGCAAACAGGACACATGACTTTTGCTTTCTTTACAGTCCCCTTTGAGGGATCAAAGTTTATATTCTTTCCTTGAACTATTTCAAAATCTATTTTCTTCTTTTCTTTATCAATTATCATTTTTAACGCTATTTTTCTATTCTCTTTCCTTGCAAGCCAAAACTGTCTTATTAATGGTATTTCTGCTTGACATGATGGATTTGGACATTTAATTGTTCTTGCCCAAATATAGCCTACTGGAATGTATTTTTCTCCACTTTCATCAGACAATGTTTTTTGTGTTGGGATTACTTCCTCTGGATAGAATTTTCCAATCTCTTTTTTTGCTTCTTCATATACCCATTGTCCCCACTTTTTAACATCTTCAACAAGTTTCTTTCCATACTTTTGCGGGTATTCTAAAACAGCTTTAAGGATTAAAACTGCAACAGGATTATACTCCAAAGCATAAGTTTCGCAGCCAAGCCTTAAAGCCTCTAAGGGAATAGAGCCACCACCAGCAAAACAATCCAAAACCTTAGGAGCTCTGCCACCAAAAAATTCTCTAATATCCTTCCTAGCTTTTTCAATTAGCTTCTCATTTAAAGAGTTCTCCCATTTAGAAAGTTCAGCTATGAATTTGAGCTTCTCTTTTAATTCTTTATCATCCTTTGGTGCAGGAACCAGTGCAGCATAAGTTGTTGCTCTTGATGCAGCTAATGGGCGTCTAGCCCACCAGATATGTAGCGTAGAAATATGTCCATGCCTAATGTTCTTCTCTCTAACAGATTCTTCACTAACTTCTTTCAGCGGAAAATCGACTTCAATAAGCCTTTTATCGCTTTCAAATATGCTCATTTTTTCACCTATAACTCCTTTTTTGCAACATTCTTCCAATCATCCTTATCAACTATATAACGAACAATTTCTATCTCTTCGTTTGGCTTAAGCTTAGATGCAGGATTTTGAATTACATAAAGTTCTGGTTTAGTTGCTACATTAATAACAACATAGAGCCAATATTCATCTTTCAGCCTATTAGCCATTAACCATTCATTCGGTGTTAAAGCTATTTTGCCTTCCCTTGCTCTTGCTTTAACCTCAATATATCTATAGCTTCCATCCGGAGATCTTGATCTTATATCAAATCCAAGATTTTGAAGTGAAACATCCTCTGGATCTCTTCCTTGAGTAAATTCAAAATTCATTGCTATTTGCATCCCTATTTTTTCAATCTCTAAATCTTCCTTCAACTCATCTTCTATTTGTAATTGAGGAATTACTCTAGCTACTCCAAGGATTTTTGGAGGTGAAAGCAAAAGATTCATTTCAGCTTGTATTCTTTTTTCAAGTTCAGCTTTCTTTCTTTCAAAATCCTCTTTCTTTCTTTTTTCTGTTAGTATAACAGCATCTGGAATTTCTATTCCTTTGGCTCTTTTAGTCTCATACTCAATTAGTTTTTCTTCAGAACGTAATATAAGTTCTTGAAGTGATCTCAAGCCGTATTTTCTTTTTATTTCAGCATCATGCTCTCTTTGTTTTTTTATTTCCTCAAGATATTTTGTCAATACATTTTCTATAGCAAATGCAATTACAGCATCTTCATCAATTATAAAATTATCAATAGTTTTAAGAACACCGGGATGAGCTGGCTTTAAATCCCAAAGTATTGATGGAGATACTTGTTTAATATTATTTTGAGTATCTTGATATAATGCAAACAATCTTTTTCCTGCAACTTGGCCATTTCCATCATTTATCTGTCCTTCTAAAAACCAAATAAATCCATCCATTATTCCAGATGGATCAATAAATATGGCTCCTCTTTCAATTTCTCCACCATATTTTTCAAAAATTTTTTCTATAATTGCCTCCAGAAGAGGATGCCCTGGAGCTACAAATTCTGCTTGCCCTTTGAAAGCTTTTTCTTTATCAAAAGAGAATCTATCATATTCTTTAAAGACAATGCCATATTTTATTTTAAAATCATAAGGTAAATTTCTAAGCTCATATGGTACATTTGCTATTCTCCAAAAACCATCTTTTCTCATTTCAACTTTAACTCCAAGTTTCTCAGTAGCTTTCAAAAAGAATTTTTCTACGTATTCAGGCACTAATCTATTTTCCTTAGCAACTCTCATTTCACCTAGAATACGACTGAAGTCTATGTATCTTGTTGCTAATCCTTCTAAAGCAGCTTCTCTAGCTCTTTTTATAGCTTCTTCATCAGGTACTCTTTCAAAATCCTGTAGTATTTCATCAAGTGATCTTTTATTAGTAATTGCTTCAATTATAAGGTCTTGAAGAGTTTTTCCAGCAGGCAAATAAGCAGAAACTACATCACCAATAACATCAAAAACTTTGCCCATTTGTTCACTAATAATCTCAAGTTTAGTAAGTAATTTTTCAAGAATTTTTCCTTCTTTTGTATCAATAGCTACTAAATTGTATATGTGCACCTCATATTGTTGTCCATATCTGTGTATTCTGCCCATTCTTTGTTCAAGTCTATTTGGATTCCAAGGAATGTCGTAGTTAACCATAAGCCAACAAAATTGAAGATTTATACCTTCTCCACCAGCTTCCGTAGAAACCATTATTTGTGCTTTTTCTCTAAATTCATGCTCTGCTTGTATTCTTTTATCAAGATTCATTCCACCATGAATACAAGTTACACTAAATCCCCATTCACGAATTTTTTCAACAAGATAATCAAGAGTATCTTTAGATTCAGTAAATATTAATAACTTTTCATTTTTCTCTTTAAGTTTTTCAATTTCCATAACCTTTCTTAACTCATTGAGCTTTGTTTCTATCTCTTTTTTCTCAACTTCCTTGGCCAATCTTATGAGTTCTTCGAGTTTATTTATTTCGTCTTTTAATTCTTCAAGTGTTCTTGAAGAAGTTAGTTTTCCTAAAAGCTCTTCTTCTTTTTCCCATCTTTCTTCTTCTGGCATATCCTCAAGAGTTTCCTCAGTTACATAACCAACTTCTTGTATAATTTTACCTTGTTTTAATAATTCTTCAAGCTTATTCTTTCTTCTTTCTAAAGATTTTCTAACTGCTCTAACACTTGAGGCTAAACGTCTTTGAAGAATCAATAAAGCAAATGTAATATTTCTCTTTCTTTTTTCTTCTTCAATTTCTAAAGCTTTGTTATAGTATTTTTCTACATATTCAGTTACAGCATTATATAGTCTCTTTTCATCAGGACTTAGCCTATATTTAACTGTTGTAACTTTTCTTGGAGGAAATATTGGTGTACCATCAAATGTTTTTAAATCTTCTTTTAATCTTCTCAAAAATAATGGATTTTCTCTATTTCTTACTGCCTCCATAAGTATTTCATTTGTTGCAAAAAAGCCTGGCTCAAGTAAATCTAAAAAAAGTCTAAAGTTACTAGGATCACCTCTATGAGGAGTTGCTGTAAGGAATAAAAGAAAATTTGAATTTCTAGATAATAGCTCCCCAAGCTTATATCTTTGCGTCTTTGTTATTTTTCCTACTCCATATTCATAAGCTGCAAGTTTATGAGCTTCGTCGACTATAACTAAATCCCATGTAGCTTCGGCTAGACTTAACATTACATCTTCTTGCTTAGCAAAGTCCATAGAAGTTATGGCTTGATTTTCTTCAAGCCATACATTTCTACCCCAAGATGCTTCCATTACAGCTCTATCTATAACTTTAAAAGTCTCATTAAATTTTTCCTTCATTTCTCTAATCCACTGATCCTTTAAATGACCTGGAATAACTATCAGGACTCTATTTACAAGTCCTCTTTGTTTCAACTCCTTAAGTAAAAGACCTGCCATTATAGTTTTACCAGCACCTGGATCATCAGCCAAAAGAAATCTAATCCTAGGATGTTTTAATATATGAAAATAGACTGCATCTATTTGATGAGGTAAAGGATCTATTTGAGAGACATTGACTGCATATAAAGGATCAAATTGATGTGCTAAACGAATTCTCCTTCCTTCAATTACTAAAAAGAAAGATTCAGCATCACATAAAAAATCTCTTTTTTTCAATTCAATCCATTTTATTTTATTAAGATCAGATCTTGTTAATACACGAGGATAAAAATTTCCTGTATTTAAACCAATTCCATAGATTTCAACTGAAGAGCCAATATTTTTGTAAGAAATAACTTTAATTCGCTCAGGCCAAAATGGCCCTTCTATAGTATCTCCATCTTTTAATTCCTTTCCTTCCACTTACATCACCTTTAAATTAAATTTCAGCAAATTAGTTATTTTTGATTTTATGTAATTTTGATTTTTTGGAATTTTAAAATAACCTAAAAGAGAATTTTCATTGATGTGTTTTTTATGTAATTCTCTAAGAAGTTTAATTATTTTGGCATTTAGGTCTTTAATTTCTATGGTTTTCACATATTTATAATTAAATGCTTAAATTAATATTTCTTACTTAAGTTTTAATACATTATAATAATAGTAGACCATAATTATGAAAGTCATAGAATATTGAATTCAACAAAGTATAGATTTTATTCAGAATCAAGTAGCTTCATTAACTTAAGTAGTTTTACGGTATTCTAATAAGCTATACAAGTAAGGTGTAACAAGACTTAACTTATCTTATAGAATGGAAAGTAGAAGCATGTACTTGGTCTTAGCTTTAAGCCATACTCCTCTACCTTAACTGTACTGAACCACTCATATTTTTCAACAATTCTTAATTCAAGAAGCTCCTTTGTCTCATCGCCATAGATCTTCTCTGCATTTTCCTTTGAAACACTGCATAAAAACGTTTTACATAAACGTTTCTCATCAGTTTTTACATGTAATATTAGTGTAAAAACTGCATGTAATATCTCACGCGAAACATTACACTTCAGCTCATGTGTAACATTACACTTGGCTTATGTGTAATATTACTCATGTAATATTACACATTAGTTTATGTGTAACATTATACATGTAATATTACACATGTAACATTACACATCAGTTGATGTCGCGGTCAGAATCCAATCACGCATCAGTAGTGATCGGGAGTGCAATGTTACACATGTAATATTACATGTGCAATATTACTCATCAGCTATGAGTAACATTACATGAGTAATATTACACATCAATTCCTCATGTTACATGAGTAATATTACTCATCATTTTTCATGTTTCACGTCACGCTCTCGAGACGTCTAATGTTAGGTAAAACGCAGGTATAACGTTATACTTAAAACGAGGGAAACGTTTATGTAAAACGTGTGAGTAAGGAGTGAGTAAAAAGTGAGAATAAAGTGAGAATTTATGCCATCGACTCATTATAATACAGTTACTCGAAGTGGAATTGAATTCCTCAAATCGTTACTGAGTCCATCGCCTAAGACTATTAGGAAGATAAATTTGGTT
>Ga0209225_1004975_pt1 | contig 10182 bp, 7 predicted proteins | sample WasSprMetagenome_FD_184732 | JGI IMG/M metagenome (GOLD analysis project Ga0209225, IMG submission 184732) | Sulfidic aquatic microbial communities from Washburn Spring, Yellowstone National Park, USA - WS (SPAdes) (version 3) | ecosystem: Environmental > Aquatic > Thermal springs > Hot (42-90C)...
TTTAGATTTAATTATTCTATTTTTTATAGCGAGATTAATTTCGATTATGAGTTATTCCTCTTTATTATTCGAAGTACCTCATTGAGCTACAGGTGCTACGAAAGATGATGGGACATGTTTGGTCTCGGGCTAAAGGGCTAAATCCCTCGGACGTGACTTTAAAAGAATGTTTTTATCCTTGTGGATGTGCTGAGTTGGGAGGGTGGGCTTGATGGAGATGTTGTGGGTGATGTTCTATGCTTTTCTAGGTTTGCTGGCATTCTTTTATCCCAGAGATGTCCATGAGGCTAAATCGTGGCTTGATAATTTTGACAACCTTGCCTTAGCTATTGTTGTCTTTCAAGTTGTTATCTCTGTTTTTAGCTCCAATGTTACTGGTATTTCTGACCTTGTTGTTGGTCTTGTACGCGATTCTTTTGAGGGGTTTGCTTACTATCTCGTATACCTGTTTTTTGCGAATATAAGCAGGGGATTGTGGTTTGGGAGATTTAGCTTTGAGAGAATTATTATTTCATAGCCTTACTGATCATATTATCAATATTACCATTGCTTCCCTGAGGCATACCTAGTAGGTTGCAGTAGATTTTTGTGCGCGCTATGGATGTTTTTTAATAAATGTCATCATCATATTTAGTATTTTTCATTAATCGTTAGGTATTTTTCTGATCATGTTATTTTTATTATCTTTTATGTCCATATAAAAAATCGTGCTTTGAGTCAATATATCCTCCGGTAATTTGTCTTAATATACTTCCATATATAGCGCAGGGAAGATTTTTCAAAGATTCCATCAAGATATCGCTCATAAGCCTCAATATCTTTGTGCGCCATGCGTATTCCTTCTAGCCATGTTTTCTTTAAAACCCACTCATTATGTATAGCTCTGGCACGCCAACTTTTCCAGAGTAGGCTGGGGTCTGTTCTACAGATAGGGCAGTCACATTCCTTGATCTGTTGATGATCTTCAGAGCTTAGCTTTGTTATTCCAAAACGCGCGTCGCCTCTACCAACATATCGTTCTCCCTTTCCAGGTAGTAATATCTTTCCGTAAGCTGCTCGCCTTCGAAATCCGCTACTGTCGACAGAATCGATACCCAAGTAGATAGCTAGGTATAATGTGAGAGGTGATGAACCAAAACCTGCTATGTGAACTTTAAAGCCATATTCTTCTTTGACAACTTTGATGAATTCCATTAAAGCATTGATGAAACTTATAGAGAGTCTTCTATCTCCAAGATAGCCCTTTATATCATCCTTTGTAAACATTATTGTACCAAAACCCATATAATCTGCGTTGCCAGCAATATTTGAGAGGATTTTCACAGTTTCGTAAAGGTTTTGTTGCCCTAATGCGTGGACAATTGGCATAACATCTTTCTTTCTACTTAGAGCTTCGACCCATAACCTTGTATTTTCGATTGTTTTCTTCCAGCGATCTTGAATCTCACTTATCGTCATTTCGGCTGTAAAAGGATAATCTAGAGGTACATAGATATCGGATCGTAGCTTCTCTTGGATTTCCAATATTTTATAAGGATCCAATGAAATCCCTTTTCTTGTGGCTGTATATGCACCACTATCAGTCATCAATTTGAGAGGGGAATACTTTCGTTCAATGTTTTTTATGTCGAGATAATTTATTGCGGAATCCACAATATGGTCAGAATATCTTTCTTTTATAACAGGCTTTGGCCCCTCAGTGATCCAAAGTAGCATAATTAATATCGGCTAGGAAAAGGACAAAAAAGTTAAATGTATTTCGGAAAAGCATCGACTGTGAATAGAGAGTTGCTCTATAATATCTCTAAAAAAAGAGTACTTAAAGGAACATTGCCTAGGGAGTTATGCTTCTATAGCCCCAAAGAAGTATACGAAGCTCTAACCTCCAGCAATGGGCGTGTGAAGAAGTGGCTCTCATTTATTAGTGAAAACTATCTTCCTCCACCTGAAAAGAAAATACTCTTGCTATATCCATGTTCAGCTGTGAAACCCTATCACTTATCTAGATCCTATAAGGTTCTTTATGCCACACTAGATACTCTGTCTCAGGAGCTTCGTAAAAAAATACATGTTGTCACGGTATCAGAACCTTTTGGCTTGGTTCCTGAGGAGTATTACGAGAAGTGGACCGAGTGGTATGATTGCCCCGGACTTTTCGAGTGGTGGTGTAGAAAAAATGGCGTCGAATATGATGAGGCAATTGTTTCGAAAAGTATAGAGATATTAGCCAGTTATATTGCCCGCTACCTTGAGCGTACACGAAATCATTATACGAGAAGAATTGCATTTATTAGAACTTATACCTCTAGCGTGAAACCAAGCCAGAGTACTCATAGAAAAATGATAGAATTGGCTTCATCAAAAAGTGGTATTCAGATTGAGTTACATCCGCCTAAAGACATTGTTGAAAAAATTGTACAACTTAGAGGAAGAAATGCATGGGATTTCTACGGTGTGGCGCATCCTTTTGCACAAGAATATTTAGCCAGCATACTTACAGAGGCCCAAGAATAAACAATTTTTACAACCTGATGCCTTAAGGATAAGAAGTATGGTGTAAAATTTTTATACTTTAAAAAATAAAAATATTAGAACTATGCCTTACTCTACTCGTAGAAAGAAAAACACAATTATTAGTGCGGACGCTTGGGTTAAAATTTTGCGTTCTCTTGATGATCAAGTTGATGATTTAGCCATTAACATAAATAACATGGCTAAACATGTTTTAAACACAGCCAATGAGATATTGCTATTTAATGGCGATTGGAACAGATATAAAGTTGAAATTAAAGAGTTAAATAAAATTCGCGAAAATAGTGTTTTTGCTGGAGTAGATAGTAGTTTGACTCCTCCTATTAGGTTAGGTCCCTACTTGTTTTCTGCAGTCTCTGCTGCTGCAATAATAACTCGGGGTATGGCTAAAAATCCAACAAAAATTATTGACGCTAGTTTTGAACGTGCCCCTGAAGTGTCAGATGCTGGCAATGCTTATCATGAAATAAAAATGAAAATGTTTGAAAAAGAAGTGGAAATGCTTGGAAAATGTATGGCACAGATATCAAGAATGTACAATGAAAATGTAGATAAAATAATATTCATGGATGGTCCTATTGTCGATCCACCTATTTTTTCAAAAGGAAGTCAATCATTACATGACAGCTATGAAAACTTATATGTAAAGAATAGAGCAACTACTATACTTGAAGGTATTAAGCAGAATATTTGGACGATAGGTATAGTGAAAAAAATCGAAGGAAACCTGCTTGCATCCACTTTGACTTTTAGTAGCGATAAAAGCAATGAGATATCGCACTTACTCAATGATCACACATTAATAACGTTTATTTTTAAATCTTCATATCTTACTGAAATTTTAAGAAAATCTATTGTGGATGATAATAAAGATATTGTTTTAGTGACCAAGGCTTTCGAACTTTCAAAAAACACAGATTATCCAATATATAGGAGATATAATCTTTTTGTATATTCCTTTTATATTCTGCCCGGCTTAAGAAGCCCAAAGAAAAAAGTTTTTAGAGTAGAGATTCCTTTTGATCACGAACCTTCTGAACAAGAGCTGGAAGAACATGTTTGGAAATGGGCTAAATATGTTGTTGCAGCCTCGTTGCCTGGATACGGTATTCCAATTCCAGTAATTTTTGCACATAAGGCTTGTACAATACCGAGACGTACCGCTAGAAAAGTGATGAAGGAAACTGTCTCAAGATTTCTAACGACTAGTCTCAAAAAAAGAACCACGTTTGGCATCATAGGAGCAATTGATTTAGTTCAAGGTCTTGTAGAGTGATATGAGGTGGTAACATGGAAAATGAACTCCGACAAATTGGAGGAAGAAAGCAACTTGGCTACGTATTGTCCCGTTCACGAAGTGAATACGCATACTTCCAACCACTAAAAGAGATGGAGGCTCTTATAAAGGAAGGAATGTTTGTAGTAATAATTTCACGTAACGAAGGGTTAACTTACTTGGCGGAAATAACAGGAATTTCGCACTACAACGAATACTATGAGAAGGGGGAGATATGGGCTGAGGCTTTAAGAGAGGGCTTTCCTCCTCCTGATGAGATATCGCGCCGATATACAGTAGCCGCTCTTCGAATTCTAGGGGTTCTCACTCCACAGGGATTGAGGAATCCAGATAAGCCCCCTCTACCTGGAGATCTTGTATATCCAGCATCTCTTAATGATCTGCAATCTCTCTATCATTATGACTTGTCGAGTGGTCAAAAACCCGCTCGTTTTATAGAAATAGGGAAAATATATGGATATGAGAGCGAAGAATTGAAGCTTCCAGCACTATTAGATATAAATAATATCAATATGCATTTCGCAGTTATTGGGACGACAGGGAGCGGGAAATCCAATACTATGGGAAGAATAATAGAAATGCTTGGGGCAAGAAGCGGCATTGATTTACCAGGAGGATATAAAACAATTCCAGTTATGATAGTAGACGCAAATGGAGATTATTTAGATTACTTCGAAAATCCAGAACTTGTTAAAAGTTACTCGAAAGTAAAGAGGCTATATTTTGAGGGGTCCGAGGCCGATAATATAAGATCTCAGTCCTCAAAGGCAGAATTGAAGAGGATAAAAATTGATTTAAATGCGCTTTCACCATCTGAAATATCCGAAACCATTATTGCTATCTATCATTCTGGAAAGTTGGAAGGAGCTGAATTACAATTAAACTATCTCTCGTCATTTTTAAGCAATATTGAGCGTTTGAAAGAACAATTTCCTCTATGTATGAGCAACAATAACTACGAAGTTGACTATAATTGTATCATCAATAAAATAGACAAGTTAAAGGAACTTATAGAAGAAGATAGGAAAGCAAACAAAGTTCATAGCTCCACTGCTGATGCAGTCATACGGGCTGTCGCAAACTTCCATGAACTGATGGTTAAAAAGCATAATATAATCCCCCCACATGGAGCAAATGCAGAAATAAATGACGATTTCGTTGACGATATTACTAATCCCAAGGATCCGAAATTAGTAATATTAGATTTTTCAACTGAGGGAGCTACTGGTGTTGATTTAACTGTGAAACAGTTTGTCGTGGGTAATGTGCTAGCACTACTATTTAAAAAATTTACTGCATACCGTATTCAAGGTGTGAACAGGCTTCTCTTGTTCGTTATCGAAGAGGCACAGAACTATGCGCCTAACACCCAGGTTTACCCTATAGGGTTCAGTCTAGCTAAGAAAATCTTGGCTTCTGTGGCAACACAAGGGAGAAAGTTTGGTCTATGCTTAGGTCTCGTAACCCAAAGACCAAGCTACGTTGATCCTATTGTTATGTCTATGATGAATACTTTCATCATACACAGAGTGGCACCTGGTGATATAAAGTTCGTATCTACTGTTACCGGAGGTCTCCCCAAGTATATTGAGCGCAGGCTAACATATATGGAGCCAGGTCTTGCTGTTCTAACGGGTCAAATGAACGTGTTCCCATACCCGATTTTTGTGAAGGTTGACCGTAGAGAGAAGCATAAATATAGTAGTTATAGTTAATAACGAGTGGGGCTCTAATGCAGGTTAATAATATTATAGAACTTGAAGAAGAGCCTCTATTTCTGCATGAAGCTGCTGAGAGAGCTCCTATTGAACAATTAGAAGAGCTTGTCTTAAGATGGAGTCCTCGTAGAACTGAAAGAATAAAAAGTGCCTTCAAAACGTGGCTTGAAGAAGCAAAAAAATCTTCTAAAGATGGAGTAAGTAGGATATTGGTGGTTAGCGGTGAATGGGGAACCGGAAAAACTACTCTTGCTAAAACAGTTTTTCAAGGAATCATAACTCAAAATAATTTGACTTCTCGATATCTAGTATTCGAAGACTTAATTAGAGAAATTAGAGGAATATGTGGAAGTAATTGTTATCCTGTAGATGCTTTTGAAAATTTTTTCACACAGCTCGTTGATAAAGAAGGTGCAACTTATGATAGACCTTTAATTCTGTTATTAGATGAAGTAGAGGGTGTCATAGGTCTAGACAATGAATCCCCTGTTGGAGGGCTAAAATTAAGCGATGCATTTGTGAAAATGCTTAGAGAATTTTTAGGTGGTAGAGAATTGCACTTCGGGAAGTCCATCAAAGGAAGAATTCATTTGGTTTTATTTGTTACTCCTCATGCGTTTAATTTTATTCAGAGTAAGCTCTCATCTGTAGGTCATGAAGGTTGGCTAAATAGAAGAGAAGATATTATTAGTATTTATTCCCTTACTAAAAATGAGTTTGTAGAATTCGGAAAAGCCTTGCTAGAGTATACATGTCGAAGAGCATCTAGTGATATAATTGATGATTATAGAATTTTTGAATTTTTATATATTGTAACAAACGGTAACATTGGCAAGTTGGTTTCCTTAGTCAGAAAACTTGTTAATACCTTATATTTGCGTTGCACCGAGGAACACAAGAAAACTTGCATATATAAAATAAATGTTGATAATTTCTTATATTTTTTGGACCAATCTATACAAATTCCTACTGTTGACTTCACAGAAACTAAAAGCCTTGTAAACTTTGATTTTGTGGGTAACATCCTTAACCAAGCTAACAAATTTCCTAAGACAGTAAGTGAACAAATAAAGAGGATAATTTTTACGGCTTCAAATATCCCAGAAAGTGAATTAGATGAAGAATCAAAAATTATTCTTCCCAATTTTAAAATAGAGTCATATGTTGAACAAAATATTTTTAGACCCTATAAATTATACAAGATAGGATCTGATAGAGAGACGCTTCAGAAGCTTTTGTTTATCCTATCTGAAAAGTTAAAAGAGATTAATAGTGATACATCTACCGAGGAACTCCTTATTTGTGTAAGCGCTCTGATAAGTCTTACGAAAAATGGAGAATATCTAATAGCAATTCCTATAACTGATAAGGGAAACATAGATATTGATGAACTTAATAATGTTTTGTTATCATATAAGTTTATAAATTTACCGAATAATGTAGAAGATTTTCTTAAGTCTTTGTTGCAAAATTATCCTTCCGAGAGAGGAATTGGAATATCTACGGTATTTAAAACAATGTTATATCCCGCATACTCTCCTAGAATTATACCTTTTATATCTGATGTCAGGACTGCGATTGATGTTTTCTCTTTCCTCAAGAATTTCTCACCTGATAACATTAAAAAAATAGAAGATTATTCATATGTAACACTCTTAGAGATGCTCAAAGAAGCAGGATATATCGAAGAACATCAGCTTAAAAATTACCTAAGGATGTATAGCATTAAAAACTACGAAAATTCAGTGGTGAGTATAAAGTTTATATTAGGTTCTCCGCATGTTGAAAATAGACTTTTTGCGACTCGTGACAATGTTTGCACGATTATTATAAGCCAATACACATTAGAAATTCCGAATAAACCTTGGAATGTCTTTTTCATTCAAATGTCTTTACAAGATATCCAAATGCTTGCGGCACGCAAACATGTAGACCTAATAGGTAAATCCAATTATATAGATAAGCAAAAACTTAATGACTTCTACTCAACTATCCTTCATAGATATAAGTTTCAAGAAATTTTTATAGAGTGGAAAAAGAAGGCAAAGGAAAAAGGCATAGTTATTAGCGAAAAAATAGGATTCGAGAATGATCCATTAGTATTAGATTCCAAGAGAAAACCTTACTTGGTATTCTTGGATTATTATAGAGCATTGCTAGTGGGGGGATCTTCATGCAGTAGGGACGAACTTGAGAATTTGTTGCTAAATTTATACCGGGTAAGACCTTTTGAGGGATTAAATGGCATACCACTACCAGATGTTGAACCTGATAACCCCTTGAAGGATAATAATAATGAAGTATTGAAACAAAGGATTAAGAATTTGGTGAATCAAGCTTTGCATCTTGCCCAAAGCATCGGAGTAGCCACTTTTGATGAGAACACAAAAACAATACGTTTATCTTTGTGGCCGGCTGAAGAGAGAATCCTGGAATTATTGTTAAAGAAAAATTCGAGCATCAGCCTCGCAGACTTAGAAAAGGAATTTGTATTCGAAAAAAGTGAAGGTAAAAGTGAGGTTAGTAAAAATTTATTCAAGGAATTTGTATTAAAACTGTTGGAGAGTAGAGGTTTAGTAGAAATATCAATACCCAAGAAAAAAGGAAAAAGCAGTAAGGAAACTGTGTTCTTAAAGCGATTGTCTGAAAATGATGTTCTTTCATTGCTAGTAGACGTAAATCAAAGGAGAGAAAAAATTAAGGAGGATTTGCAAGCTTTTTCAAAAATTCATTTAAATTCATCATTATGTCATGTCTTTTTCTCCAAGCAGAAAGGGTCTAAAATTATATTCCTTAGCGATATTGATGACCTACTTCAAAGATATATTAATAAATTGGAAACCTCCAAAGACCCAGTCATATTTAATATAGTTATTATCTTAGCCAATTATATGGAGGAAATTTTCAATAATTATATAGTAAAGGCATTAAGCGAAACAAAGCATATACAACATGATTTGGAAAAATATAAGAGTGACATTGACTCAAAACTCAGTAAGAATATTAATGATTTAAGTAAAGTTCTTCCACCCGACGTCTTAGAAGAAATACGTAAAAGTGCTAAATTTGATAAGGATAAATATCATGAAGCTCTCAACAAGATACTAGTGAAAATTGATATTTACCTATCCCTAACTAAGGATAGCTTAGTTGAGGAACTCGTTAAGCAGGAGAGCGATTTACGACAGATTTTTATGTTCCGCGAGAGTTCGGTTCCTTTAGGATCATATGGAGGATTTAAAATAACTCATTTCCATAATTATATTCTTTTTAAAATACAAGAAATATATCGCAATGAATTTTTAGGTTTAAAAAATGATATTGATTCCGTACTTCAAAAACTTGAAGATGCTGTTAATCGGACTCTGGATTCCGTTCAAATGCTAGATCAAACTGTTATCCATAAAATTGCTAAAGAAAAATGGCAAGATCTTTATGGGGATAAGGGTTTGACTGGAGGTTTACCAGGCATTATTGACTTTTTAGAGCACCTTATTGTAGAATTCTCAAAAAAAGGTGAAAAACTTCAGCAAAGGGAAAACTTAATCAGGGAGATTATTCAAAAGCATGAATCAGAAACAGAACTTCTTAAAGAACTCACCGAAATATTAGACAAAGATTGGAATAGGCTAGAAGAACTCAAAGGTATCATTAATGTTTTAGGTGAAATTGAAAGCCTTAAATCTGAAAGTGATTCGTTGAAAGAACGACTTGGCAGTGTTGAAGATAGATTGAAACAAATTCAAAGTGAGATAAAAAACTTTAGGATAGGTGGTTAAAGATGACAAATGCGCTTAAACTTCAAGGTATTTTCACGCAAAAGATAGATAGAAATGTCCTAGATAGATTGGATGAAGATGAATTAACCACCTTACTTGATGAATTAAGTAAGCGTGAAAAGATATTGAAAAATTTTTATGTAACATTAAATCAATTAGATAAAGAAATGACTTCAATCAAGGGTCAGTTAAATAGTTATATAAAGAAATATCTTAATAGTTTTCAGAAGTTAATTGATGAGTCACATAAGATAATTGGCATTTCAAAAGCTGAACCCCTCATACTAAATTTGCTCGGTGAAAAAGAAGTCGAAATTAAAAATTTGATAAAAGAAATAGAAGAAATTTTAAACGAAGATAAGCTATCTCAATTACAATTGAAGTTACGAGAACTTCATCGTTTAGAGAAAGAAATGGAAAATATTTTATCCGAGAAACTTGAGAGAAAATATTTTAATGTTTATAAGTGGGTTTCTAGATACTTCTCCGGTAGAGAAACCCCTCTGCGTCTTCACGAGCTTGTTGGTGCTATTTCAAAAGATATGAATCTTGATGCTAGTGAAGTGCTTGATATTTTACTAAAACTTGATGAAATCGGCATTATAAAAATTTCTATTAGTAAGATGTAACTCAGACTTATATGGGAACAACTTTCTTTATTTGTATAAACAAAATCTTTTGCACGTACTCGGGCTGTATGAGTTTTATCCTGTGGTTATCTATTGGGTACTTGGGGAGGCTCCTAGCGGCGTTACGGCTTCAAGGTTGAGGGGGATGTTTCTCATAGTGTTTAAGAAAGGAAAGGTGAATGGAAAGATTCACGTTGTTTACGAGGAGCCTCTCGATGTGGCGTCTA